>Ga0307516_10006249_pt1 | contig 14008 bp, 16 predicted proteins | sample 19_EM_MG_FD_203310 | JGI IMG/M metagenome (GOLD analysis project Ga0307516, IMG submission 203310) | Populus trichocarpa ectomycorrhiza microbial communities from riparian zone in the Pacific Northwest, United States - 19_EM | ecosystem: Host-associated > Plants > Roots > Unclassified | place... | reverse complement strand
AATCCAGTGGACTCGTCGCAGTCGGAGGGCCTTCGAGGGGAATAGAGGGACCGGTCAGAGTTGAGGACAACCGCGGCCAGCACAGGCGACGTGCGGGGTGTAGCGTTATTAGGCGCTGGTGAGAGCTGGCTGCCTTTACGTATTGTAAGCTGCCACAGCCGTTTGGGTCGATGTGGGTTGTGCAGCGCGATACTGGGGAGCGCAAGGGGCTGGGTGAGACTGACGCTTTCATGGGTGGGTTGGACGCTCATCGGAGGGATCCGTCATCGACCCTCTTGTCCCGTCCCACCACCATCCCCGCCCGTGGTTTTGCGGGATCGGGCTCACCCCATGCTCATCCCCCAGGAAATCATCGACGAAATCATCGACACAATCGCAGGGAGTCCGCGCGCCTTCACTTCACCCATCCGCCATAGAGTCCTCCGAGATTGTAGTTTGATCGCGAAGTCGTGGACCCGCAGAAGCCAAAAACATCTGTTTTACTCCGCGATCATCACGCCGGACAACATCGATTCTTGGTGCAGGATTAATGCGCAGAGCCAGGACTCGTTCACCAATTATGTGAGGATCCTGGATGTGAAGCAGAATGACGAACCCGGCACCTCAAAATTTGAGCAAGGCAAGATGGAAACAGCGCTCCCTTATCTACACTTCCCAAACCTCGAGGAGTTGGTCCTGTCGCAGTGGGACAACCTCGGCACGTTTTCCCTCCCACGGATCTTCGGTCACTACTCGACTCCGTCACTACGATCCCTCACCATTACTGACTCAATCTCGAACGGAGATGTCCTGTTGGAGCTCGCTGCTCTTTTCCACTCTGTCGACGAGTTCGTAATCGACTGCGCCTACACAACCAACGATCGGATCACCAGGACGTTCTCCTTCCCAGATCCCATGCGGTGGAGAACGTTGCGCATGGTTTCCGTCGACGACAGCATGATGGGGGTGTTAAATGTGATCGCCGATCTTCACCTCCAGTGCCAAGCATTGGACATCTCATACGAGCTGCTCGACGATCCCAGCCCAATAATGCGCCTTATTCAGGCTTGCTCTATGACCCTCAAGTCCGTGAGGCTCGAACAAACTTACAGCGGTAATCCTGTCCCATCGTCGTACACCTGCCCACCCTAACCTGCGACTCGTGACAGAAGAGCCGTGCCCCGGGATCACACCCTCTCTTCTACCAGAACTCGAGGAGCTCACACTGTGTTCGGAAGATCTGTCTGAGGACCTGGAACAACCAGACACTCTCAAGCTGGACATCCTGGGCTCGGTAGTCTGCCCAAAACTCCGAAAAATCGTCATCACGCATACCGACTCGACGATGTTTGACGACAACATCTACGACTTCAATACCGGAGACTGGGCTAAAGTCGATGGGTTCCTCGTCAGACTTGCCGAACGAACGACCTCCAGGCTCAAAGTTGAGCTCCAATTACTAGACCCATTTAATCGACAAAGCATGGCGATCATCAATGGCTTCCTACCTGCGTTCAGAAAGGTCGGCGACTTCGCCACTGCCATTTCCCGCGAGGGCGAGCGGCACTATCGGCCGTTTCGGTGAAGGTCCCCTCTCCGTTGTTTATCCCTGGTGCGCCGTCAGTATTCCTCCCCCCCATGTTACTTACCGTCTCGTAACGCCAGGGCCTTGTGGACTGCGCGAGTTTGATACGCCGGGTATACCACAAGACTGCCGAGCCCAGGCTCGTGCCTCTCCACTCGTCCTATCCAGAAGGCAGCACGTCGCCCTTACCCCCGCCCCATATACCCAGTCCACCCCATGTCACTCCCACATCGTAGCTGGGCTTTGCTTGTCTTGCAAAACACCTAAATATAGGGTGCTGTGTTGTTAAGGATGTCCTCTGTTTGTGTCCACAATCTCCTGATTTGTTTACTCCCCAAGGAAATTTTCGTGAGTAATATACCCTAAGTACACCACCTGTTGCGTATTTGCTGCCCTGGAGTCGGTGCACAAGCTTCTGGCTCGCTGTTTATCGAAATATACCCGGTGTGGCCCTCCTCCTTCTCCTGCACTTTCACGTTTAATTGACCAATCAAACGGGTTCCTCCGATCCGGGAGCCCCCCTGACCTCGTGGGGCTGGGTCCAAATACCATACGTGGTGTGCTCGGCGATTGGTGGTAATGTGGTAGGTGCCGCTCGCTCGCCCTCGAGGGCTGTGTTCAGCTCACTGGACAGACCGTTGGGTGGATCTCTCAGATCGTCCCTCCTTTTTCCTGTCCCAGTGGCAAGGCGACTTAAATAAGTTTCAGATCAGTGACGCGCTCCCGCTTTTTCGTGTGGCCGACATTCCTTTCATTTCGGATACGGGACGATGGAGGGATATGTTTTGAATGTTTCCGAGTTATTCCCTTGCCGTTCCGTGGGGTGCGATTCCGGTTGGAATAGTCGGCCTCTGTTTTTGTATAACTCGTTGGATTTGACTGTACCTCGCAGATACCAGTACACCTTTTGTGTTCACCGGAGTCCAGCGCGTCTCTTGGACTTGTCCACTGTGATGAGGGACCAGAGGCGTTACATAGGGAAGCACTACTGTAAACCCCACGAGTCCAGGGTCTTTACTGTCTGGTCTGAATGCCATACTCGAGCGGAGCTTTCTTGCCGCCACCCCGGTGGTTCTGTGCGGAAAGTTCCGAAGGCACTTGAACGCTTTTGCGATGACCCGGCTCCGGGGTTTTCGCGAGGTGTCCTATCAACAAGCCGCCCTGACCTGCACACTCTCAGCACTGTGGATGGCGCATGCCCCTGGATACATCCTCTACCGGGCGACGGAAGTCCACTCAATGGCACACAGGAACACCGCCATGGCGCATTGTTAAGAATGGGAGGATACAACACGCGTGACATACCCTTAGCAACAACTCACCTTCAACCTTGCTGGTGAGTACTTGAGTGCCCGCCTTTTTGGGATCCTCAAAGGCGCGTCCCTGACCACTAGGTTTATTGGGCGTGAAGTAGGTACCGCAATTTACGCCCACCCACTCGGGTTATACCATCCCACAACGGACGTCGCCTGATTGTCGCCAACATCCCCCTCGAAACTACACCCCTTTCGACCACCGATCCACACAGCACATCCGCCGCCTCCAGTTGTGCCACACGACGACCTAGTCGGAACCTTCGACCGACGATTCAACCGGGTCGAACTCGTCCCCCGACCATTTCGCCTGCACCACTCAACCCGGGCGGTCTATTACCGTGACCAACCGCAGATACCCGAATCGTCAAATGGGGGTGACAGTCAATCTGTGCGTGAATCATCGTCCCCGCCCCTTTTTGTCGGCCATTTAGCAAGAAAATTCACCACTTCCGTCCTTTGGATTTTCGCGCTCTTCTGACCAATCCATATTCATGAGACTGACCATTTACACTCCCCAACATCTAGCCAACCACGAGCAAGCCCGCATAAAAGCATCGGAACGTTTGCCGGTGCCATCGGGGGTACCGCTGGGCTATTCTTTCTCTTATCCCTCGGAGTGGCCATTAGTTTATATCTCAAGCGGCGAGCCGCTCGGTACAGGACACCACCGCCTACACGGGATGATGCCTCGTTGTTCACTGAAGGTTCCGGTGATCGTCCACAGACGGAACGTCTATCGCCTTTCATCCCCCGTTATTTCTCAGACCATGTCCATCCGCCACCCCCACATACGCCACGAGGCCGGAGCCATGCAGACGGATACCCGCTGATACCACTGCCACAATTAAGAGTGGAGAAGCGACCGGATTCCGATACCCATAGTTCTGTTGCACACTCACCCGTTTCTGCCCATCAACCCGGGAGTGCGACTCATTCTCCTGTCCCACGGGTGTCACGTCCGCACCTCCCACCAGGATTATTGGAGCCGTCACTAGAATATGCGGTGCAGCCGGGTCAAGGATACCCCTCGTTATACTCTCCCCCAACCACTCAAGAGGCTCCTTACGACGGAACCCTCATGACACCACCTCCGGCGATCTCAGGATATCGTCTTCAACAGCGTTTATCTGTGACTTCCACGGACGCTCCCGAAAATCGCCACACTCATCCTGATTCGCGTTCTGGTCCAGGAACGCAAGTCGATCACGGAGTCTAATCTTCAACCTCAAGTCCAGATCTATATCGGAGGAAGGCAACCCGAAGAGAAGCACGTGGATGAAGTTTGCGGACTCGGCCTGCGGTTTTTGTCGAGCGTTGCAATTGAGAGGGCGAGGATCATGACGGAACGCGGTCACCGTCACCCGTGTTCAACCCATCCCATCTATCTGGGTCTTGGTAACCGGGACGGGATGGGCGAGGGACTCTCCGCTTGCTTTTCCTTTTGTTTCCGTGTTTGAACGATTAGAAACCATAAAACGTAAGAAGACCTGACGCGGGTGAACTGTACCATGATATGCTTGTGTAAGACCACCTGCCAGGGGACAAAGTTGTTTGTTTTGATATCTGCGATTCGAACCGGCCACGGCGATCCACTGTCGTCGGAACTCCTGGGTGCTCACCACAGAGAGAGATCCCACAGTGCCCAGCCAAACCACGTAAGATTTTTGGACGTGACGGGTCGTGTTGAGCTGTCAGTCGCGGTTTGACGGCGTTTGGTGGCTTTGCCTGGTCCCGACTGAGCTTCGTATTTGCGACCAGTAGTGAGTGCGACCACCGTGGCGGCCTAGTTTCCCATGTCTGACCTAGAACAATCTACCGACTTGGTGGACCACCAAGGGCCAGAGGGGCGAGAGCTCGCAGTGGAAGACCCTCCGATCTGACCCCGCCCGGCAGTTGCCGAGGCACGGAGCTCCCGATCATTTTAGGTGGCGTGGGAGATGCCTTTGACCAGCGCACGCAACGGGTGACCACCGTCTTGACCCCCACTCTTTGTTTTCGCCCGCTACCAGGACGCGTCGAACAATGGATATAAAGGCGTTGACGTTCGGCGTCGTGTTGCCAGATGATTGACATTTGGGACGGGTTGGATGTAAGTCGGCATTCGAGTTTTATATAAAGCCCCGTTTCCTGGCACCTAACCCTTCACTGCGCATCTCAAGGTACCATGGAGATCTCCACAGTTGTGTTTTCACACCGGTTCTTCACGGTTACTCGTTCAAACCGGAGCGACGCGCAAGGCCCCGCCACGAATGGATCAGACAACCCCACGAACGATGCCAGTACCGAGGCCTTTGTTAGGCGGAGTGCAGGTGACACATATGTACGTGATTATCGATTCAGAGGGCCGCATGCTCTGAAACAGCTCAGTCGCATCGAATCACAGTACTCGATACACACTTACGTTCGATCAATCATGCCTTCCGGGGCGCGACCCGCTTGCTGGACGGTTGCGGCGTACCCCTACAACTTTGCCACAGACTCTCGAGTGGCCTTTGCAACACCCTCCTCTCCAACCCACGCATGGTTAAGCTTAGCGAATGGTTGGTGGACCTCAAAGGCCAAGCCTCGATCTCCCGCCCCTACTTCCAATCCTTGATTAATTCGGACGACTACAATTTTTTGACCGACCCTCTTGGCATCGGTTGTCAAAGGGCCATAACACACACAGTCCTTGGGTTCACAATTGAAGCCGGGTACTCAGTTGTGGTTGGTATGGCCGCTGGCTACCAAGGGAGCGACATCCAAACCGTTGTCGGCACAGTATATGAGGTACGTCCCCACACCTTTTCGCCCCAAAGAGCCCATCGATAGAGCCCTATTTTAAACCTCCACCTTGTGTTAATTAGGCGTCAGACACCCTCTCCTCCTTTCCGGAAGTCGGAGCGACGTGCCTAAAACGTTTATACAGTATTTGTGGTCTACATGACCTGTCCCCAAGTGCAATGCAGATCGAAATACCCAACGTTCTACCCGGTGTCGCGTTTTGCGCCGGTGGGTTCGCCAATGTGTTTAAATGCGTAAATCAAAACCTGGTGGTCGCAGTCAAAGTGCTGAGGACACACCCCGGAAGTGATTTACAAGTAGTTGCTCGTGTGAGTTACTATTGACGCTTTGGGCGCGTTGGCGTGCTTACCATAACCCGCACAGAGGTTTTACAGGGAGGCCATAGGGTGGAAATCCCTTCGCCACCCAAACGTTCTGCCACTGCTCGGAGTGCCGAAGGACAGGTCACAGTTCCCGTTTGCGATGGTATCGGAGTGGATGGAGAATGGAAAAATCAATGAGTTCGTGAAGACGCATAGGGATGTAAACCGGTTCAAGCTTGTGCGTTTTCCGTACAGTGGTCGACCACCCTCGCTCATCACTCAACATTACATGGCTTTTGTAGTTAGCAGGCGTTGCTAATGGGTTGGCTTATATCCACGGCAGGGAAATAATCCATGGAGACCTCAAGGGGGTGCGTCTTTGGAAATTTGAACCTCTTTCTTTCTAATGACCTTCACCCCCCAGGAGAACATCTTGATTGACAACTCCGGCAACGCTGTCCTCTCCGATTTCGGTCTGCTCAGGATCCTCCAAGACTCGACAAGTTCGAGCTCGTACGAATGTGGTGGCACCACCCGGTGGATGGGTCCAGAGCTTTTCAACCCGGAAGGGTTCGGTCTCGAAGACGCCAGCCCGACGAAACCCTCGGATTGTTACGCGCTCGGGATGACGATATATGAAGTTCTGAGCGGGCGCCTGCCGTTCTTCCCGTATCGTACCTCAATCGTCATGATGAGGGTCCTAAACGGTGAACGTCCCGAAAGACTTCAGGGAGCGGGTGGAGTATGGTTCACGGATGATGTTTGGGAAATACTTGAGCGTTGTTGGAAGCCCAAACCCGGTGACCGTCCGAGCATCGATTATGTACTTCAACAGTTGGAGGAAGCTTCAAGCTTTTGGGCACCGCCTTCTCCCCTGATGATGGTAGAGGGTCCTCAAGAAGCGGATTCATCTCGCGAATCCGTTCTGACCCAGGAAAGTGTGGACTAGGAAGGGGTTCCCACCAGCTAGATAACTACGCCTCAGGGTCCTCCAAGAGGCCATACAGGTGACGATGTAGATACAACTGTATACGCGTTTCAATTTTCATGACTCCTGCTCGCGTGTTTGTCGATATCGCTCGGCTCCAGCGTTCAATATTGGTTGTTTTGAACGTTCACTTCAGATGAGGGAGGTATTGAGATCTTCTACTGTGCTTTTTGCGATGTGGCACAGGGTTCCGCATGCGGGCCTATATCCAAAGTCGCAAGGAAACTGGGTAGTGCGATGATTCCGGATGTTGGGGTTTCGCCTGGGCCCTGGGTCGAGCGGGGGTACATGGGTGCGTTGGGTATATCGAATGCAGCCCCGGTTACGCCACTGACCGTGGAGTGACCGTCCCTTTCCCCTTTCCGGTCAAGGCTCTAAAGAAGGGCGTAGAGAGGAAGGGAGGGAGGCAGGGTAGTCAACGCTTCGTTCACGACCGCGGAGACTGGGAGGGGTGTAGGCCAAACGCTGGTGTTTACGCACAGCGATCTCGTGAGAGTCGCCCGCCGTAAATAAGAAGGTTGGCCTCACCTTGGACTTGCCGCCGTATGACGTTGCTCAGATTGCCAAGGGTAGGGGGTTGGAACCGTGTTCTGCCTCATACTAGGTGCAGCGAGGTCGAGACCACCACCACCCCGGTGCGGTTGCGTAGCAGAGTGATACGGTGACGAGAGCTTGCGTAAGAACGGCCAACGTCGTGTACACACACTTTCATCTCACCCACATCTTTTCGCGACCGTCTCTAATGTCGGAATCGTCAACCACTGTTCGCGTTCCCCTGAGGCGCACCAGTCACGAGCGCAACCCCACCATTTGAATGGTGTCAATCGTGACATCCGGCGTCTCCTATTCACGAGCCTCGAGGTGTCCCCTCCACTGCTTTCCCTTGGCTCTCCCGTCATCTGCAAATAGCCCATTCGTTTTGCCCTGCAAGTCGCTGCCCTGGTCAGACATCCCCGCGATCCTTCCTCATACCTTCCACTCAGGGTCTTGTCAAGCTACGTCAACGAAGGGGGATTCCAGGGAACCAAATCGCGGCTCCTGCTATGACCCCTCCGGTCCACGAGGAAAAGCCGGGGTTGGATAAGGAGGCTGGAGAGCGGGAGCCGAACGAGGGGAAGAGTGTGGCGGAAAAACTGGCTGAGGAGCAGACCTCGGAGGGTGAGATTGTTGGGGGCCCTACTTCTGAAGAGCTCTCCAGGCAGGCGGAGGAAGGCATCTCGAGGAACGAAGGTCTCGAAACCAATATCCCCACCACAAAGATCCACCCTCGTCCCCTCACCTTCCCCGGCGCGATGAAGAACGCGGTCGTGATTCCTCCTTCTGTCTTGATGACAAAAAAGATCATCTGGGATTTGGGCCTTATCACGTACCCAAAGGGTACCGCCGGCCCAAAGCAGGAGCTGAATGTGAATTCGAAGAAGGGAAAGTTCATGTGAGCTCGGCTTCAATGGTTTCTCGTTGCATTCGCTGACCCTTCCAGCCAGATACGACCGGGGATTCCTTCTTCAGTTTATGGGTGTCTGTACCGAGAGACCAAATGTCCCCCTGGATATCATTGGTCGCAAGCCTGGCCACCCACTGATCCATAGTTCCAGCCGCCCTAGCGCGCAACCACGGCAGGCCTCGACGTTACAGCCTCGGAGTCCATACACGGTCATCGGTCCAAGTGGTAAACGCACAAGGGCCAAGCGAGGTGGACCACGCGACAAGTTGAACAATGCCCCCGCTGTTAACATCGAACCCGTCACTCCACTAGATGTTCCTGCAAACAGGCGGACGAGGAAGCCACTAGCTGATAAACAACGGAGTGTTGAGAGGGAGGTCAGGGCACTCCTCAACAAGCTTACTATGGCGGGACTCGACTCCACCTCCGACCGAATCATCGAGTGGGCTAACAAGTCCGAAGCGGAAAAAGACGGTCGGATGGTCATCCACATCATCAGGCTCGTTTTCGAGAGTGTAACCAAGACTCCGTGGTCGGGTGTTTATGCACTACTTTGCAGGAAGGTTATGGAGAATATCAGCCCTAACGTCCAGGACGACGATGTCCGAGGTGCCGACGGAAAGCCCATTACCGGTGGTCGCCTTTTCCAAAAGTACATGCTAAACCATTGCCAAGAGGCCCTCGAGCGTGGTTGGACCGCGAAGGTGTCCGGGGGTACCGCCGCCACAAACGCTGCAAAAACGTCCGGCGAAGTCGAGCTCTACTCGGACGAGTACGATGCCATCCAGAAAGCCAGGCGGCGGGGCCTCGGTTTGGTTCAGTTCATCAGCGAACTGTACAAGCTGCAGATGTTGACGGAGCGTACCATGCACGAATGTATCGAGAAACTTCTTGCCGGCATCGACAACCCAGGGGAGGAGGAAATCGAGAACTCATGTCGAATGCTGACAGCTACTGGAAAGTTACTCGACAATCCCAAGGCCCGCGCCCATATGGATGTCTACTTCGTGAGGATGGAGAAGTTGAGGAAGAACAACAACGTTGCACCTCGTATGCAGTTCCTGCTACAGGTCGGTTTTGCGGCCCGCGTCTGATCGATTACTACCTCACACTGTTCCACTTAGGACCTTATTGAGCTACGCGAACGGAAGTGGATTCCAAGGGACAGAGTTGTAGTGCAAACGCAAGTCGATGGGTGGTCACTCGCGAGTGGGCCTACTCCCCGGCTACTACCCAAGGCCGAGGATCCTCCGAGTTTCGTAAATATCGGCGGATCTGGACGTATCATTATGGTCCCGAGAAGCGTTTGGACCCGCAAGAAGGATGGTTGGAAGCGTAATGATACCCTGGCCGGGCCCAATTCGATTTCGAACATGTTCACGATGCCTGGTGGAGCTGCGGAGACTATGGCCGAAACCGGCTCAGGGACAAGCCGGCCGTCGAGCGTGATGACAAGGGTTGGCCCTGGAGCGGGTGATACCCCTGTGCCCCAGCGCGGGGGGTTTGAGCTGCTCCAACGGCAGGAACCAGTTGGTGCGGAGAGCGAAGTTAACGGCGGTCCCGCAGATCCTTCGAGGGAAGAAGGCGGTGACGATGCTACCCCAGCCATGTCTGAGGGTGAGGCGAACAAGAAGATCGCAGGGGATATCAAGGAGTTATTCGCCATTTGCGACATTGACGAGTCCGAGTACTACTTCACCAACCTTCCCCCCGAGCACCACCACCGACTAGTCGAGGAGATGGTCTCCAAGGCCGTCGCGTCGAAGGAAACCGATGGAAAGCTGGTTGCTGATGCATTCGCGAGGGCGGTTGAGAAGGGGTTGTGCTCCATCTCCGCTTTTGAGGAGGGGTTCTTGCCCGTTGCCGAGCTTCTGGACGACATTGCGATCGACGCTCCCAAGGCCATCCAGATTATGGCTACCGTGATAAAGGGCGCTGGGTTGGATAAGGACGAGGAACGGCGGACTATGATCGCTCAGAAGTCGATGGACGGTGATACGCTGCTCGAGCTTCTTGCATAGGCGACCTTCCTCCCTCGTGTTGTGTATTTTTATTTGTTCCGTGCCGTGTTATCTCCTTTCTCACTCTCCGGCCGTGTTGCATGAACTTCCGAATAGGCGCGGCCGGCCGCTGCTGGCTAGTATCCAGTGCACAGGGAGAAAGATAAGGGATGTCGATGAGCCTATCGGAGTTGCTCGGTTGAAGGAAACCATCTCCCGGTTTGAGTCCTCGTGAGGAGGGGCGGCGGCCCCAATCTTCGATCGGCCGTTTCCACCAAACTCCAACCAACGGGCTATTGGCAGTTCCTAAAAGCCTCGTCCGTTTCTTGATTTTTTCCCTACAATCGATCGGTGCGCAATGGCTAGTCACTGGCCAAGTCCTGGGGCCTAATGCCTAAATGCCTAAGCGCTTGGACCTTTGCCGCCTTCTCGTCCAATATCACTCGACTCGCCTAAAGATCATATGCCCCCCTCCCATCTAGTATAGATTTCTCAGACTCCTAACGCACACCCTGTATTATCCGTACCAAGTCTCCTGGAACTCTCACAGCGGTTGCTCTCCATCCTTAAATAGCGTCACTCCGTCAAAGGCTATCAAGCCTTCAATGCCTCATCCAAAACCCCCAACACGACATGGAGGCTCGGACGTTCCTTGGGCTCAATTTTACAACAGTTTACCAGAGTTTGCCAGAGGGAATCTGTGAACCCAGCCTCAGGTCTGGCCGGGAATTTCCCTTCCAGTAACCTTTGCGCGGCAACAAGCACGGACACGCTAGGGAAAGGTCTGTGCCCACAAGTGACCTATTCGCGCTTTATCTCAGGTACAGCGACCAAACCGTGAAGAACACACACCTCGTAGATAACAGCCCCAAGTGAGTAGACATCCGCCTCCTTCCTTGGTCTCGCGTCGCCCTCCCGTCCAAACTTTTCCGGGAACAATACCTCCGGACTCATCCACACAAACGTTCCCTTCGGGTTGGCCTTGTCAAGACCAGAACTTGTGAATCCTCGGATGACTCTCGCGAGTCCGAAATCAGCCAAACATGCACGCCCGTCGTCGTTGATCAAGATGTTGGCCTGATATCGAGAGTTTCATTAGCCGGCGCGGGTGAGAAGATTGGGTAAGAGAGCCATACGCCTTTGAGATCTCCGTGTACTACTTGTTGTGAGTGCATGTACTTCAGTCCTTCAGCAACGCCTTTTAACTATGCCAGCGGGGGGAGGGTCATTCAACGAGGTCGACGAGGCGCAAGTCAAAACTCACCAGTTCGAGCCGGTTCACACCCTCATTCTGCTGTATGAACTCGTTGATGGTCCCGTTTTTCATGAATTTCGAGACGATTTCATACTTCCACCCCTGGCTGGTCTCCGCCGCCGCACCAACAAGTGGAAGGATATTCGCGTGGTTCAAGTTTTTCCATACGACCACCTCCTTGAAAAATGCCTACACGTCATGAGGGTAAACGTCAGTGTTATGCCGCCACCGCACTGTGACCAGACAACCGACCCTCGAAACCTCTCTCTTCCGGGTGTCGTCATCGCCTTGATAGAGCGTCAACACTTTTATAGCGACTTTCTGACAGGCGTGGCTTCCGACCCAAACTGTTGCATATCCACCGTCACCAATCACAGATTCACGCTGGTGACCTGAGATCTCTACAGATTTCGGAAGGCGCGTATGCCATACACAGACTCGGGCCAGGTACCGAACGCACGTAGGTCGAATCGATGCGTCCAGTCCACTCAGAACCTGTTTCCCGTAAGGCATTGATTAGTGGGAAGGAGGTGGCGCGAACCGAATCTAGAATCTCAATGAACTTTGACGCATCGTCCGGTCCCAGATTCCTTGCTGTCCCCGGCTTGTCTCTGTCCGCCAGCATTTCTTTGATAAGCTGGATCTGTTCAGTGGGGGTAAATTGAAAAGAGACGAGGCGCTTGGGAATGGGACCCGCTAATAGGATTCGACTCATCACCGTTGTATCCAACCGTAATCAGTAACGTGTACTCACTGTTTCGGCTCAATGCGCCTTCCTGATCAACCATGATGTGGGTCGGTTTTCCCAGAGGGTAATGTGTACTGGTCGCCTGTGCAGTTCCTGAGGCGAGAGTTGTGGGATCCTAACAAGAGAGTAGGGTCGGCGTTTGAAATCCGCGATTGGGAACGAGCTGCTGGGCGAACTCCTTGATTTGTGGCGGTAGGGCAAGAGAGAGGTGGCGGGGCTGCTGTCAGTGGCCATCACCGTCTGGATGCGGTTGTGGGTCCATCGTCATGGTCAGGTCGAAGTCCGGGCCGGGCCAGTGGAAGCCCCTTGTACACCAACACGCAAGTTTCTTATCGGCTCCTCGAGGAGAGAACCTCCAACATTGACATCGTCCGGTGACCCCGCACTCAGATGCATCGTATCCAGGTATTGACGTTGTCCACGAGGATTGGAAATGTGTACGTGGGGTTTGTCTCGCCGTTCTTCTCGACTGACGTCAGTACCACCTTCCCCAGCCAAACATTCGCATTGATGCAGAAGACAGCCCTCGCCTCGCCGATCTTGGTTTCTGGCCAATCACGGAGAACATCGGCTCGGTTGACCGTTGGATATTTGACCCCCCGCCCACAGCTGAAGCCTCCCTACTACTGTGCCCCCGAGCTTCTGGACGCCAAAGGCGTCGCGAGGAAGAGGGAGCCGATGAACCAGCCTGACATGTACTCCTTGCCAATGGTCCTCGTAGGGGTGCGTCCGTTTTCCGAAAACACGACATGTACAGGTTCTGACCTTTTTTTCCTTTCGTTTCCCGCTCGTCGCTGGAAAGATACCTAATAGCGGGATCGGTGACGCCACCGCAATCCAGCTGATCTCGAAAAGTTGGGGACCACTAAGGTGGTGATAGTGAAGTGGGTCTCCCAACCAAGTAGCATGGTCTCAGGACGCATCTGTCGAGAGGCCATGCAGATTATAATGTGCATATAACTATACATGCGTACGTTTCGCTCCTCGTGGATTTCTGCAACCTGGTGAGTGGTTGGTGGAAACTCTGCAGATATGCCATTGGTGAAGCTGCTACACCGTCGTTTTGGGTCTCTATCTGAACCCCCATTCCCATATGGAGGGCGAACGAAGGGTGTGTATGATCGGCTGCCTACCCACAAGTCATCGGATATCCATCCTCAGGCCCGGTGTTTTCATGCCCCCCAGGGCACTAGACCATCCCATTCCCTGGCAGCTATAAGGCGTTTCCCAGAGACCAGCCTACCAAGCCACCCATTTACCATCCTCCAAAGAGAAACTGGACCTAAAATGGGGGTGGAATCAGTGTGCGGCAATGTGGGGAGAACCACACACAGGATCAACAGTATAATCAACAGTGGTTTCTCCCCCCGAGTAGCCCCGACGATATAGCCACCCTTCGTCGGGTGAAAACACCAGCAGGACAGAACAATCCCTACACCAATAGAAAGTGATTTCGAGGATTGTTTGAATCGAGGGTCGCGAGCGAGTCTAAACACGTCCGTATGTTGGGTACCGGAGCAATCATTGTCAAAGGACTGGGCCTCTCCGATTGCATACACCCGGATGCTCGTCCATCCGGATCGAGTCATGTGGAACAGTTAAGAGAA
>Ga0307516_10006248_pt1 | contig 14009 bp, 13 predicted proteins | sample 19_EM_MG_FD_203310 | JGI IMG/M metagenome (GOLD analysis project Ga0307516, IMG submission 203310) | Populus trichocarpa ectomycorrhiza microbial communities from riparian zone in the Pacific Northwest, United States - 19_EM | ecosystem: Host-associated > Plants > Roots > Unclassified | place... | reverse complement strand
AAAACGCCTCCGCCACTCCATCGCGACATTACCCTGATGCGGCGTTGGATGGACGCGATGGGCGTGGACATGGCCTGCATGTTTCCAACGCCGATGTTGAACATCTCAACTTGCCCGCGCCCGGAAGTCGAGACGGCGCTGGCGCGCGCCTACAATAAATGGCTGTGCGACGTGATCCTCTCGCAAGAGCCGCGTTTGACCTCGATGCTCTATCTCCCGTTCAACGATCCCGATGCCTGCCTCGGCATTGTTGAGGAGTTCGGCGATCGCAAGGGCGTCATCGGTTTCATGGTGACCTCGACCCACTACAAGAGCGTCCACGACAACGCCTATGTGAAGACCTATGCTGCTTTGCAGGAGCGAGGTCTGCCGCTCGGCTTCCACGCCGCCTATACGTGGGGTGATCAGTCGACGCGGCTGATGAACCGGTTCATCGCGGTGCATGCGCTCGGCTTCGTCTGGCATAATCTGGTCCATATGACGAACTGGATCGTCAACGGGATGCCGGAGCGTTTCCCGAAGCTGAAGACCATCTGGATCGAAAGCGGCCTCGCTTGGGTGCCGTTCCTGATGCAGCGCCTCGACAACGAGTACATGATGCGCTCGTCGGACGCCCCGCTGCTCAAGCGCAAGCCCAGCGATTACATGCGCGAGATGTTCTACACCAGCCAGCCAATGGAGATGGTGGACAATGCTGAGGCGCTCGAACTCACGTTCAAGATGATCAAGGCCGAGAGCCAGCTCCTCTATTCGTCGGATTATCCACACTGGGATATGGACCTGCCTAGCACCATCTACGATCTGCCGTTTCTCAACGAAGCCGGCAAACGCGCCATCCTCGGCGGCAATGCCCAGAAGCTTTTCAAGCTGGAGCCGGTTTACGCTCCGTGGAAAGCGGAATTGCGCACCCGCGCAGCGGGTTGACAAAATCATCGGCCGGCTCTCGGCATGAGTTGCCGGCCGATGTGCCTTAAAAAATCAGCGGCAAAGCTGCCTAATGAGTCCGTATCAAAGGCAGCATTGCCAGCGAGCCCGCGATCGCCGCGCCGACAATGACAAGAAGCCCGGCATCGTAGTTGCCTGTCGACGTGATGATGACACCCATCGCCAGTGGCGCGAATGCGCCAATCAGATTTCCGATCCCGTTGTAGACACCCACACCGGCTGCGACGGCGCGTGCCGGGAGAATCTGAAGCCCCAGTGCGAACAATGACGGCAGGGCGCTTCCCCAGAAGAAGGCGCTGGCGGCGATCATCAATGCCGCTTGGTGATTGTCCTGAATTGCCGAGACCAGATACATGCAAATACCCGCGCTCAGCAGCGAGACAAAACACACGATTGCGCGCCTTCCCAATCGGTCGGACAGGATCGCAGAGAACACTTCGCCGACAAACATGCAGACGAACGGCAGCGAGGAGTAGATGCCCGCCTGGGCCAGGTCGAACTGCCGAACCTTGACCAGATAGGTCGGAAGCCAGCTGTTGAGCCCCCATAGATAAATAAGCGCCGCCGAATTAAAGATGACGAGCATCCAGAAGCGCCAGTCGCGCAAGAATAGACCGATTTGCTCCCGATAGGACGTTGCGTTGTTGTCCGCTGCCTGTTCAACCGTGGCGCCGTCCGGCGTGTCGCGCACGAATAGCATGACGAGGGGCAGGATGATCAGCAGGTTCAGCGCGGCGAGGAAGTAAAATGACGTCCGCCAGCCATAAGCCGAAACCAGATAGAGAGTGACCGGGAAGCCGATGGCGGAGCCCAAGGGGCTGCCGATCATCCAGATCGAGTTCGCGCGTGCTTGTTCTCTCTGAGGGAACCAGCGTTTGATCAGCTTATTGGTGAGTGAAAATTGCGGGCCTTCGGCTATACCGAGTGCGGCACGATAGATCAGCATCGACGTGAAACTTCCCGCCGCTCCCATCAGCGTCATCGCAACGCCCCACAGCGCTGCGCCGACGGCGAGGCTGCGGCGGGGCCCGTAGATATCGCCGATAAAACTCAAGAAGAGGCCGGATAGACCATAGGCAAAAATGAACGACGTCATCAGCAAGCCCAACAAAGTTGGGTTGTAACCAATGCCCATGTCGTTCTGAAAGTCGGTGTTCGTAAACAGAACCGCGATGCTGATGCGGTCGAAAAATGCGGATATGACGGCGAGGAAAAGAATGAAGGCGATAACCCACCGCATCGGGTGAGCTTTAGTCGTCGTGATTGGCTGCGAAGCGTTCGCGGGCGTGTTGGTTGCGTCGAATGATGCCATAGTCGCTTTTCCTCGAGATGGACTGAATGAAATCAGCGCGGGCACGCCGGCTGATGATAGGGTTGGCAATAATTAGGTACATAATGAATGTATATAATTAATATTCAAGGACAGTTTTATGGTTTTTCCTGACTATTTTTTCGCAATCAGGGATTGAGGCATGACTGGGGCAGGATTCATCCGCAGGCTGTGAACCGGTCAACTTGTTGCGCCGCCGAACACGCCAGCGGAAAGCATACAGCCGGATGGCGGCGCAACCTCCGGACTGGCGCGCCGTTAATGTGAATTGCCGAGCTTGACAACGGCAAATTTGTGCACGATAAATAGATACAATATGTATCTAACATGATTCCGCTGGAGTTAACAACATGTCGGTCGAGACCGCTCCGGAACTATCGTCTTTTGCAATCGAAAGCGCGCAGTCTTCGTCATTGCGCACGGGTGCCGAATACTTGCGTTCGCTCGACGACGGGCGAGCAGTGTATGTCGACGGTGAGAAGGTCAAAAACGTCACGCGGCATCCGGCGTTTGCAGAGGCCGCTCGCTCGGCGGCTCAGCTCTACGATATCGCCGCTGAGCCTTCGATGCGCGAGCGCATGACCTATACATCGCCATCGTCCGGAAAGCCCGTGCTCCGCGCGTACCAGATTCCGAAGTCTCACGACGATCTGAGAAAGAAGCGTCTTGCATCGGAGACCTGGTCAGAAGCAACCTTCGGCATGTTCGGTCGGACGCCCGACCACGTCGCTGGGTTCTTTTGCGGCTATGCGGCCGTACCGGAAGTGTTTGCGGCGGGCGGTCAACAATATGCGGATAACGTGGTTCGTTTTTACGAACATCTTCGCGAGAATCATCTCTGGGCCACCTACGCAATCGTGCCGCCTCAGATCGATCGTTCCAAGCCCGCGCATAAGCAGAGCGATCCAACGCTATACGCTGGTGTGGTGAAGGAGAAAGACGGTGGCATCATCGTGACCGGTGCGCAGCAGTTGGCGACCGCCGGCGTGTTCTCCGACTATCTTTACCTGAGCTGCATCCATCCCTTGCAGCCCGGCGACGAGAACTACGCGATCGGCGTTGCAATTCCGATGAATGCGCCGGGATTGAAGCTCTATCCGCGCCGTCCGTTCGCGATGCATGCGGACAACGCCTTTGACTATCCGTTGACCTCGCGTTTCGACGAGAGCGACTGCTTCGTCGTGCTCGATAATGTATTCGTGCGGTGGGAAGACGTGTTCATCTATCGCAACCTGGATGTCTGCCGGACGCAGTGGTGGAATACGCCATCGCACGCCTACGGCAACCTTCAGGCGCAGGCCCGCTACGCCACCAAACTTCGCTTCATGATGGGCCTTGCAAAACGGATGAACGAGATGACGGGCAATGATGCAGCTCCGCCTGTGCAGGTCCAGATGGGAGAACTCGCGGCACTTGTTCAGCTCGTGGAGACCTCGCTCGAAGCGCAGGAAACCACCGCAACCATCGATGCCAAGGGCGTGGTGTGGCCTTCTAAAACGGCGCTTTATTCCGTGATGGCGCTCCAGTCGGAGATCAATCCGCGCATGGTGGATATCATCCGCGAACTGACTGGCGCGGCAATGATCAGCCTGCCATCGTCGGTCAAGGACATCGAGAGCCCCGTGACGGGACCGGACATCGAGAAATACATGCGCTCGGGCATTTCGAGTGCGAAAGATCGTATCGCGCTGATGCGGCTGGCATGGGATTTCATCGGCTCGGAATTCGGAAACCGCCATCAGCAATACGAGAAGTTCTACGGCGGCGCTTCGTTCCTGGTGAAGCAAAACATGTATCGGTCGTACGATTTTGCGCGCGCGGCGGGGCTTGTCGACAAGGCGCTCGGTCTTTCAAAGTGAAAACTATCTGCGGGAGTCTGCTGGGATCGGCGGCCGTTTCCGTTGCTTGCCGGCTTGAGGGGATGATCGATGAGCGAGTCACCAGGCGTTCTTTCACCGCGTGAACTGAGAGATGTTTTCGGCCTGTTTCCGACCGGCGTTGCGATCATCACCGCACACGCTGACGACGGCGAACGTCTCGGGCTGACAGTCAGTTCATTCAATTCCGTTTCGATAGATCCGCCGCTCGTCCAGTTCAGTATTGCGCGGAACGCGAAATCGCTGCCGGCGTGGAGTACGGTCTCCCATTTCGCGGTCAATATTCTGTCCGAGAGCCAGAGCGAGACATCCACCCGCTTTGCCAAACCACTGACCGATAAATGGGAGGGCCTTGACCCGGTTGCCGCAAGGCTGATCGACGCGCCGTTGCTGAGGGAGGGGTTAGCGTCCATCGAGTGCAAGGTCTGGGCGAGGTATGACGGTGGCGACCACGTCATTCTTATCGGCGAAGTGCTGCACTTTTCAAAGACAGTGGCCGAGAGACCGCGTCCGCTCGTTTTCGCAAATGGCCGTTATCGCAGGCTCGACAGCGGAGCGGAGATCGAAACGCCATTCGATGTCTCGCATCTTCTTCACGGCTGGTAACAGTCGCCGCGAAGCAAAAAAGGCTCATCGAAATGAACCGATGAGACCTTTATTTTACCGAACGCGATAAGGACGAAACGCCCGGTTCACTTAAACGGATTGTTCTTTGCCAGTCTCTCTGCTGCTTCTCCGGCGATCGTAGGATCAAACAGCTGTTCCTTCGTCACTTTCTGCTGCACCAGCTTAAATCGACCGGCGGCCCAGAAATCCTGCATCGACATGATGGAATCGATGTTCGGTAGGCCGTTTTCGTTGATGAACGTCCAGTGCGGAGCGATGGCGACAACTATTTCCGGCTTGTTCAACGCCGTATTCCTGGCGAGAATTTCAATTTCTTCCTTGTGGGCTGCGGGATCGTTGGCTGCCGCGTTGAACTCTTTGATACCCTGAAGATAGGCCATGGCAAACCGGACCATGACATCACGCTTGCTGGCGACGAAATCCTTTCGTGCAGCATAGGCGGCGATCTGCACGCCCGGCTCGATATCGGAGCCGGTCGCCACGATCGGACCCCATCCGGATTTTTCCGCGAACATACTGAACTGATACGAGATCGCGGCAACGTCGATATTTTTCTGACCCAGCATCTTCATTAGGTCGGGCTGCCCGATATTGGCAATCCAGGTCACGTCCTTGACCGGATCGAGACCGGCTTTCTCCAGGCCCCGCGCCATCAGGTACTGATTGATGCTTCCGACGGAGTTGACGCCGATCTTCGCGCCCTTGAGCAGGTCAAAGTCGGCGGGAGACTTGACACCTTTCGCTGCCATTTCGCTGGTCACGCTGATCGTCGTGTAAGCATGGCCTTTGCTGTCGTTGCCGCGATCGAGGATGACGACGATCGGCGCGCCTTTCGCGACGGAATTAAACAGCCCTGCGGACGCCGGCATAGTGCTGATATCGATCTCGCCTGCGATCATCGCGGGAATGGCAAGGGAGCCGTCTTCAAACCTGCGCGTCTCGATGTCGATGCCGAGCTTTTTGAAATAGCCCTTGTCACGGGCAATAAAGAATGCCCCACCCGAGACGAAGGGGCCTTCCGCGACACGAACCACGTCATTGGCCAGAGACGGAGTAACAGTCGTCGCAAAAACAGATAGAAATAATGCAAGTGTTTTGTATCGCATTTGGTTTTCCTCTCCATAAGAGCGACAGCGTTTTGTCGCTCATGCATGCGCGTTCTTTTCGGTCGTGAAATCCAATTTGAAGCAAAGCCATTTCCAGACTTCGTGGCGTTGAAGGGAAAGTCCACAAATTAGATACAGTATGTACTAATTGTATCGGCGTAAGGCAAGGACAGAAACTGAGCGACAGTGGCCCTATTCAAGGCGACTTCTGATGGAAATATGGGTTTGGACGGTTGGCGAACTCAAGGCTCTCTGAAGGCAGGACATATTTCATGCGTGGAGATGATCGAGCCAACGCTGGCCCGCGTGTACGACATTAAACCCAAGGCGAACGCCATTGTCGACTTGCTTGCCGACGGGGCTTTGGCGGATGCGCGAGCGAAGGACATGCTGCCTGCGCGTCATCCGCACCGCGACGCTCCGGGCGAAACGTCGCCGACGTTCGTCTGGGACTGGTTACGATGTCACTTCAGCGCAGCAGCGATCCGTGGTGGGTACCCGTTGAAAAGCAAACAATACAAGCGGATGCGCGCCCGCCAAGTGCGGTCGCGATGAGATGGCCCGATGCCGCCATCGATGATCGGGGCGCGGCAATGCTCGACCTCGTCGCCGCGCGATTACGTTGTTTGGGATTTGACGTGTCGGATGATTGCTTTCCGAATCTTAATGAAGCCGCATCGCTATTCTGGACGCTAACGGCATCCGAGGACAGCGGCCGGTTTCAATCGCTCGTCGATCAGTTTGGCGATCACGCGGTGAGGAATGCTCGCCGCTCAACACTCGATTATGCCCGGCGGGTTACGACAATGACTAAGTATGTCGAAGCAATGCAACGCCGCTCAATCATGCTGCGGGAGGCGATGCATTTTCTCGCCAGCAAGCTGATATTTATCGCGCCGGTTTTGTTGTCCGAACAGATCAGGATCGATACCGACCAAGGGGACGACGGTGCCGTGGCCAGAATGCTGGACGCTTATCGTCCGTTGACTGCAATCTCTTTATTGGACCTCCCCAGCCTCACCGTTTCATGCTGCATTGCGGAGAGCCTTATGGCGTTCAGGTGATCGGATAGCGGGTTGAGGAAGACGATTGCCTGAAATAGGTCAGTTCATTGAAAGCGAACTCGGCACTTCCACTCCGATTTCGCCGGTTTGACGACAGCACGCCGCGTTTTACTCGCCCGAATGACCTAACCACGCCAATTTGCACCCAGGAGGTCGTCCGGACAGGCTTGACCAGAAATGTTAAACATGTACATTTTTATCCAGAACAAATCGGGCGCTCAATAGGCGGTGACACAGATGTACAAAAATCTCAGGGAATTCATCGATCTGGTGGATGGCATCGGTGCGCTTCGCATTATCGAAGGCGCGGATGCCAAGTTTGAGCTCGGTGCTATTACCGAAGTCGCCGCCGGTTCGCCCGAATGCCCCGCGCTTCTTTTCGATAATATTGCCGGTTACAAATCTGGCTTCAGGGTGTTTTCGAATGCAACGACAAGTCCGCAGCGAGCTGCGCTTGCGCTGGGGCTTGATCCGGCGCTGCGTCCCATCGACCTTTTGAAAGCCTGGAAACAAAAGCGCACGAAACTCGAACGTATTGCGCCACAGGTCAGCAAGGACGCAGCGTTTTTTGAAAACCGGTTTGTTGGCGATGATGTCGACCTCTACAGGTTTCCCGTGCCGACATGGCACAAGGACGACGGCGGACCTTACATCGGATCAGGTAGTCTGGTTGTCACTGGCGATCCGGACAGCGACTGGGTCAACGCCTCGATCTACCGCGTGCAGGTTCATGCAAAAAATCTTGTAACAGTCCAGTTCGATCATCAGGGGCGTCACGGCGCTATCATCGCGAAGAAGTATTGGGACGCAGGCAAGCCTTGTCCCATCGTCATCGTGAATGGACAGGACCCGGCACTGTTCATTGCCGGCTTTGAATATTTGCCCGAAGGATACTCCGAGTTCGATTTCGCAGGCGCAATCAAGGGGCAGCCTATCGACATCGTCAAGGGACCGATCACCGGATTGCCGATACCGGCACAGGCGGAAATCATTCTCGAAGGAATGTTGCTTCCGCCATCTGAAATGACTTTGCCGGAAGGGCCGTTCGGTGAATTTACCGGATACTATGCCGCGGATACACGTCCTGCCGCCGTCATGCGGGTGGACGCGCTTTACCATCGCAACGACCCGATCCTGTTCGGGTCTCCGCCGCTCAAGCCTCCGCGGTTTCATTTCGGCCTGCCGTTTCGTGCCGCGGGAATCTGGAGCAACCTCGAGACCTGCGGCGTGACCGATATCGTCGGCGCCTGGCAGCACGTCTCGCAGCTGATGACCGTGATCTCTCTCAAGCAAAGATACGCCGGCCATTCCAAGCGTGCAGCGCTGATCGCCGCGGCGAACAGCTATATGGGGCGGATCGTTGTGGTCGTCGATGAGGATGTCGACCCCTCAAATCTGGCGGATGTCATGTGGGCCGTAGCCACTCGATGCGAGCCTTCCGATTCCGTCGATATCGTGCGCAACGCATGGAGTTCATCGCTGGATCCGCGAATTCTTCCGGCCCAAAAGCAAAGCGGTGCGACATCCCATTCCAAGATGATTATCGATGCCTGCAAGCCGTTCGGATGGCTGAACGAATTTCCGCATGCCTCCGCTCTTTTGCCCGACGAAGCGGCAGCCGTCGAAGTTAAATGGAAAACCGCGCTGGCAAGAAAAACGACCTGATATGAACATCGATGTCAAAGACGTGCGGCAGGTCTTTTCACTGCGTAATGGCTCCGAGGTCGTCGCCTTGGAAGGATTTTCTCATCGTTTCAAGTCTGGACAGTTTACCTGCATACTCGGCCCCAGCGGCTGCGGCAAAAGTACCTTGGCTCAGATCGTCGGAGGTATTGAGCCGGCAACGCAGGGTTCGGTGAAGATCGAAAGCGAGGATCGTTCCTCGGCGCCAGTGCCGCTCGGTTCAGATTCGGTCATGGTGTGGCAGAACCAGAACCTGTTTCCGTGGCGAACGATTTTGGAAAACGTGACGTTCGGGTTGCAGATGGCCGGCGTGTCACGTGCCGAAAGAGAGCAGAAGGCGACGAGGCTCATCAACTCCGTGGGGCTTCGCGGGTTTGAGAAACATTTCCCATCCCAGCTTTCCGGCGGAATGCGGCAACGGGCTGCCCTTGCGCGTGCATTGATAATGGATCGTCCCATCCTTCTCATGGACGAGCCGTTCGGAGCTCTCGATGCACAAACCAAGATCGTAATGCAGGAAGAACTGCTCAAGATATTTGAAGAAACGCGCAAGACAGTAATCTTCGTCACGCATTCGATTGACGAGGCCATTCTTCTCGGCGACCAGGTGATCGTGATGACCGCGCGGCCGGGCAAGATCAAGGAAGTCATTACTGTCGATCTGCCGCGCCCGCGGTCGTTCGACCTTGTGAACACGCCGGATTTCGGCAGGCTGTTCGACAAGGCGTTTCATCTGATCCGGGATGAAGTCACGAAAGCCATGGCGGAAATGAATCTGGTAGGGGCGCCATCATGAGAGAGCGTAGCAAGACGACCTGGATGGAGCGCGTGCTGCCAACTCTCAGCGTGATTGGCTTCTTGATAGTGTGGCAATTGTTCGTCGATATCCGCCAGATCCCGACAATTTATCTGCCCTCACCGCTGGCGATTGCGAAATCGTTCGTCAGCATGACTGAAGATGGGTCGATCTTCTTTCATCTCAGCGTAACGGTTCTGAGAATCTTCGCGGGCTTTCTGGTCGCGGCTTTCGCCGGGATCGTCATGGGTCTGCTGATGGGGATGTCGCGCTTGTTCGAGCGCGTCGCAGATCCCTGGATCGCGGCGCTGTATCCCTTGCCGAAGATTTCGCTGATCCCGCTTTTGATTATCTGGCTGGGCACCGGAGAGTCATACAAGATCGTTATTAGTGCGGTCACCGCATTCTTTCCGATCGCCATGAGCACGTTTGCCGGCGTGCGTCAGGTCGATCCCGGCCTCATCAAGGCCGCGCGTGATCTTGGCGCAAATCCAGCCCAGGTGCAGTTGAATGTCGTCCTGCCGGCGTCGATTCCAAGTATCTTTTCGGGACTGCAACTGGGAATGGGCGTGGCCATTATTCTGGTGGTGGCCGCTGAAATGATCGGAAGCTCCGGTCAGGGCGGGATGGGTTTTCTTTTGATAAATGCAGGCCAGGTAATGGACACGGAGCGCGTATTCGCGTCGCTTATCGTTCTGACGCTTATGGGCGCTTTCATTATCAAGGGGCAACAATGGCTCGACCATAAGCTGGCGCCATGGGCATCGTTCCGATAAGCTCAGTCGTCGGATCAAGGCGGTGCCGGAAGGTCAGGGGAAATGGGCAGAAAAAGAATTATCGTCGGGATAAGCGGCGCTTCCGGCGTCATCTATGGTGTGCGGATGCTCGACGTTTTGCGTGAACTCGGAATAGAGTCGCATCTCGTGATGTCAAAGTCTGCCAAGGTCACTTTGGCGCATGAGACGAATTTGAAAGTTTCCGACGTCGCCGACAAGGCTGATTTCGTCTATTCCATCGAGGATATCGGCGCTGCAATCTCCAGCGGCTCGTTTATCACCGCGGGTATGGTCGTTGCGCCGTGTTCGATACGAACGCTGAGTGAAATCGCCTCAGGCGTGACATCGACTTTGTTGTCGCGTGCTGCCGATGTGGTTCTCAAGGAGCGTCGCCGCTTGGTGCTGATGGTTCGTGAAACGCCGTTTCATCTGGGGCATATTCGATCGATGGCGGCGGCAACCGAGGCGGGGGCCATCATCGCGCCGCCCGTTCTGGCGTTTTACGCCAAGCCGACATCAATCGAGGCTATCGTTGACCATTCGGTCGGTCGCGTCCTCGATCTGTTCGATATCGAGAACCGGCTTGTGAAGCGGTGGACCGAAGAACCCGGGCAGGAGCGCTGACGCTGCCTAGATCAATGTCGAGACAGCTTGCGAGAAAACTCGCAAGCTCGGCCCAAGTTGCCGGATCTCTTCGTCGCATGCGTGTTTCTTCTCGAAATAGAAATCGCAAACCAGTTCCACCGTCGCGTTGATGTCGGAATTACCGGCCCGCTGAGATTGCGATTCGATGTAATGGGCCAGCAGGACGAGTTGTTCGCGTTCGGCGCATAGCTCTGCTTCCAGGATTTTGGCGCGAAGCGTCTGTGGCGCGGAGTCCTTAACCTGCGGAGTGGCGTTCTTGAGCGCCGTGCGAAGTGCGCGGAGAGGCCGGATGAAATCTTTGCGGAGAGGATCGGCCAGACGATCCATTTCCATGATTTCTTGACGTTCGAGCTTCATGCTGCGTTTCGCGGATGCGTGGATTGCGGCCAGCAGAATGGGAATGTCCACTCCGCCGATATTCTGCAGCGCGAGGCAGGCGTCCTTGATTTCAGGCTTCGCGTATAGCGAAACGACAAAGTTCCATTGAGCAATGTGTGGTTGATCCATCGTTAGACCCGCGTCCCAATCCCCCGGCACAAGGGTGATTAAGAATTCTAGGACAATTTCTGGTGCGAATAAAGTGACCCTGAGAAGGTGGCGTAGCCGCTGCTATATAGATCGATGTCAATGAGTTATCGGGATCGAAATATATTTTGATGGAGACGCCATTGGCGCGCGGCTATCCTAGCGTTTCGAGCAGGCGGGCGGCGGACAATAAATCGGGCGTATCGGATGAGGGCCAGATCCTGGTCGATGGCGCTGACGGACAAACAGACCCGCCCTTGAGCTCGATATTGGGGTCGCGTTTCAGAACTACGCTTTGTTTCCTCACATGACGGCCGAGGATAACATCGCATTCCCCTGAAAATGCGGAAAATCGCCGACGCTGGGGTGCGTCGACGAACGGCCGAGGCGCGCGAGACGGTACGGTTGCCACACGCCGCCAAACGCTATTCCCGAGAACTCTCCGGGCGCAGCAGCAGCGTACCGCGCTCACACGTTGTCTACCGCCCGGCGATCATCTTGATGAACGAGCCACTCGGCGCGCTCGACAAGATGCTGCGCGACCAGATGCAACTCGAGATCAAGCGCACCCATCGTGAACTCCGCACCACAATGATCTATGCGACGCACGACCAGGAGGAGGCGATGACCATGTCGGATCGCATCTGCCTGATGAATGCAGGCGCGATCAACCTGCCTTTCTCCGAGTGGTCTCAGGTCATCTCCAATCCGCGCTTGTGCAAAGCGGTGATCGACCGCCTGATCGACCGTGCGCACATCATTTCCACCGGCACGTTCCGCCGCACCACAAGACCACAAAATCAAGAACAGGAAAGAGAAAAGAACCGCTGAAGGGTAGTGCCGCCTCGCCGGGCGGCACTATCCTTCAGACCCCCGGAGGTGGGTCAGAATTCGTCAGCAAAAGTGGGCCAATATTCCTTGTCACAGCCAGCAGGAGTATTGTAGTCAAGGTCAATGGCCCGCTTATTTGACGATGCCACCCAGCGGAATATTGCACAGCTCTGCGCGGCGCTTACCCGCGTGCCGCTGGATCAGGCCACGCCCGCGCTGAAGCGCGCGGCGGTCGCGATCGCGCTCACCGAAGGCGAGAGCGGCGGAGGGGTGGCGTTCCTGTTGACCCGCCGCGCCTCAAGCTTGCGCACCCACAGCGCGCAATGGGCGTTGCCAGGCGGGCGCTGCGACCCCGGCGAGACGCCAGGCCCAGGCGGCGCTGCGCGAACTGCGTGAGGAGCTTGGCGTCGGGCTAGGCGAGGGCGACGTGCTCGGCCTGCTGGACGATTACCCGACCCGGTCCGGCTATCTCATCACCCCGGTCGTGGTCTGGGTGAGCATGCGAGCTGCGATCGTGCCCAATTCGGCGGAGGTCGCCTCCGCCCATCGCATCGCGCTGGAGGCGATCGAGGCCGAAGACGCCTTCAGCTTCACCAATACTCCAGAATGCACCCGGCGGGTAATCCGCTTTCGTCTCACCGGTCAGCTGATCGATGCGCTCACGGCGGTGCTGATCTATCAGTTCCGTGAGGTGTTGGCCGGGCGGGCTACCCGCGTCGCCGATCTCGAACAGCCGGTATTCGCCTGGAAGTGATTTGCGGCCTCGCATGGAATGTTATGCGAGGTTCAGACCACCGATCGCGTCTCGATGTCAGATCACACATGCACTGCCATCAAAGACCACGATATGCATTCGTTCTTGACGCTTCTCGATTTAAGGCGTAAAACAGATACCTACATTATGTAACTAGTGGGTGTCTAGCAGAAGAAATGGCTCCGGGGATCGGGCGGGCGGTGCGCTGCTCGTGCAACGAGCAAGGCCTCAAGGCCTTTGTCGAAAAAAGTGCCACGCGTCTCGTCGAACCCGGCAAGTCTGGTGACGATCGCTGAGTTTGAACGTCGGAGCGGGCCACGAAAGGCGTCCTTGGAAAAGGTCGTGAAGGAGTAGTGTATGGGAATGCAGAGCACTGCGATCGTCGGCTTTGCCGAAACCAAGATCGTTCAAAAGTCCGACAAGGATGTGTGGGAGCTGGGCGCTGAGATTCTTGAAGATCTGCTCAACTCTACCGGTTTTGAAAAAGCCGAAATCGACGGCCTGGTTCTATCGGCGTCGATAACCGGCGCGGGCAATTGCTTCTGGTCGCAGACGACGGCCGATCAGCTTGGCCTTGAAGTAGACTTTTGCGACACCACGGACATTGGCGGCTGTTCGAACGTTGGTGCTCTGGCGCGCGCCGCCATTGCCATCGATGCGGGTCTGTGCAGCACGGTGCTCTGCCTCTTTGCCGATACGCAGCAGGTGGAAAACAATCTGCGGCATCGCGGCTACCAGCAGGAATGGCAGTACTCGCAAGGCCATCTCGGGCCGCCGACATCCTTCGGCTTCATCAGCAGCCGCTACGATCATCAGTTCGGTCTCGACCTCCGGGCGCTCGGCAAGCTCGCCGTGGCGCAACGCGACGGTGCCCTGCTCAACGATCTCGCCTGCGAGAAGCTGCGCAAGCCGCTTACCGTCGACGACTACGTCAACTCGCGCCTGATCGCCGATCCGGTGCGCCTGCTCGACAGCGTCCTGGTTTGCGACGGCGCCAGCGGTCTGCTGATCACCAGCAAAAAGAATGCTATCCGGAAGGGCTTGACCAAG
>Ga0307516_10006247_pt1 | contig 14009 bp, 18 predicted proteins | sample 19_EM_MG_FD_203310 | JGI IMG/M metagenome (GOLD analysis project Ga0307516, IMG submission 203310) | Populus trichocarpa ectomycorrhiza microbial communities from riparian zone in the Pacific Northwest, United States - 19_EM | ecosystem: Host-associated > Plants > Roots > Unclassified | place... | reverse complement strand
CAATATATTCTCGTTGTTCTACCTTACTGACTATGACATAGTCATCTTATTTATTGTCTAGGTACTTCGGAATATACTTAGTGTTTTAACCCCCACTGAGGTTCATCTTATTTATTGTCTAGTCTCCGTGTCTACCCTGAATCCACTGCCTTAAATACAACACGATGCTATGGAGAATTATTCATATCTGGTCTCTGGGTATCTGAAAGATTATGGTAACAAGATAAGAGTCCTCATAAAAGCTTCTCAAACTCTGGAACACCTTCCATGTGAGACCTCAAGTGGGAAATGAATGTTGGGATAAGCGACGCAATTCGACGGAGGACGACAGAAACAAAGGATGAGATAATCATTTGGCCTCGGTGAGCTCGAGAGGCAAACGGATGAGGTACGACTCTGTAGCTAGGCTAGTTATATATGTACAAAACAATAGGGATATTAAATATGTACCTAGACTAGTACTAGAATGTAGACGACAAAGGAAAGACTAAAAAAGGAAAGGTGCGGGCAATGCATCGCGCACGCTCGCATACATCCCGAATTCCAACAATGAACACATCTGAGGTGACGTGCTGCGCCTCATCGAAACACAGCCACCTGGGCTTCCGGAGCGGCTAACGACCTTTTCCCCCCGAGGCCTATCAACGTGCGTCGTATGGCCCGGCTGAGGTGTTGAACACATGTCCGACAGCGGTTGTTGGATTTGTTGAGTGGATCGGTTGACACCGGTTCCCTGAATACTAGTCATATGAAAGGAGTAGAACGCGCCAATGAGGCGCTGAATCCAGCTCTCACGGAACTGAACCTAAATGGTCGCGTTCAGGCTTGACCAAAGATTGTTAGCAGGACGGAGCGTACCCAAAGGAGTATCACATTTGCTGGAAGCCCGCGTCCCTAGGGGGACATTAAGAGTCAAAGGGGCTGCTAGGCTTGCAATATCACAGTAATCGTACTTGACCCCATATACCATGGTTTCAAGCGCGTGATTCGGCGGGCAGTTTCTACAAAATTCGACGCAAGGATTGAGAAGGAGGAAGATGTTGCAAGTCAAACAAACCAACTTCATGCGTACCAATGTCTATTGGAGAGAAGACTTCGTACTTTTCCGCAGCTTCAGCCAGAGATGCCAGACGCTCAAAGGGTGTCAAGTCGAGATTGGGATGTCGTCTGGGGTATACGAAGGCGAAGAGAAGCTCCAGCGTTGCGCTGTCCTCAGTCAATCGGACCGCCTCCCCACAAGCGTCGACTTCAGCGGGTGGAAAGCCTGCAGCATGAATTTCAATGTTCCTGCGATGGAGGTGGAAAAGGGTGTTGTTGGAATCGAAAGTGATGTCGGAATCTGCGGCGTTAACTGAGAAAAGGAAGGTTCTGAGCGGTGGTGATTCTCGGAAAAGAGAGATAGGATTGAGCGTACACGTTGGAGAAGTCTGCCTTGGGGGGCCAGACTCCTGGTTTTTGAGAGTTATGGTGCAGGGATCTGGAAGGTGTGAAGTAGAGCTTTAGGGAGGGTCTGCAGGACTTCTCGATTAGGCGTCTAACCCTATTTTGAAAAAGAGGGTCACCTGGTGGTGGAACACCGAGGAGCCGAATCCGCCGCTGTAGATGTGACTTGGATCGTCGGAGAGGTGAATACACTGATGGAACAGGTACTTGAGAGCAGTGGGGTATGTGGGCCGAGATTTGGACAAGGTGACAACAGCTTCTCTCTCGCACAAAGCGTTTTCGCGTGTTGGGGAATCATCCATATATAGTCACCAAAGATCTGAGAGATTACGGTAAAAAACAAGATAGAGTCGTCACAAAAACGTCTCAAACTTTGGAACGCCCTCCATCCGAGTCCTCAAATAGGAAATGAACACATCCGGGGTGATGTGCTTCGCCTCCTTGAAACCCAGCGCCGCATGGGCCTCCAGGGCTGCTGGAGATTGCTTTCCCGCGAGGCCAATCCACACACGTCTCATGGCCGAGTTGAGTTCTTGGACACATATCAAGCAACCGTTGTCGGGACGGTGGATTCGGATGGAACCGTTTGGCTGAAGAACCCTGATGTCACAGTCCACGGAGTCGAACGTGCCGATCATCCATTGACTCCAGCTCTCGTAGAACTGAACCTAAGTGATCGTGTCAGCCTCAACCGAAGATTCTTAGCCAAAGGAATGTACCCAAGGTATTATGATGTTTGCTGGAAGAGCGACGACCATCGTCCCGAGAGGGTGATCAAGGCTCATGGGGGCTGCTAGGCTCGCAATATCGCGGTAACCATGCTTAACACCATATACCATTATCTCGGGCGCGTGGTTGGGCAGGCAGTTTCTAGGAGAACCGATGCAAAAATTGAGAAAGGAGGAAGATGATGCAATTGAAACACACTCAACCTCATCCGTATCTTGCATATGTTCATCGCGGAGAAGACCTCGTACTTCTCCGCAGCTTCAGCCAGTGGTGCTAGAGCCTCAAAAGGCGTCGACTCGAGATCGGGATGTCGCCTTGGGTACATGAAGGCAAAGAGAAGCTCCAGCGTTTCGCTGTCTTCAGTCAATCGGACTGTCTCTCCGCAAGTATCGATTTCGGCGGGTGGAAAGCCTGCGGCATGAGCTTCAAGATATTTGCGATGTACGTGGAAAAGGGTGTTGTCGTTGGACTCGAAAGTGATGTCGGAATCTGCGGCGTTAACTGAAGAAAGGGAGCGATGTGGGCTGTCATGGCTCTCGGAAAAAGAGATAGGATGGACCCTACATATTTGAGAAGTGGGCTTTGGAGAGTCGGACGTATCGTTTTTGAGAGACATGGCGCGTAGATTTGGAACGGATGGAGTCTGGATTTAACCTGGGGCGTGCATGCCTTATCGATTAGGCGTCTTATGCTATTTTTGGAAGAGGGGGTCACTCACCTGGACACGAGGATGGCTGAACGAAGCAACGAAGTAGGGTCTGGTACAATGGATCCCTTCCGACGAACTTTAAGAAGACAACTCGAGACAAGAGTCGCCGACATGGGAGGAACCCGCCCAACGACAACTCGCATCGGATGGACCAACGGGCCTGTGGATGAAGAGGGAGGAAGCAGCTTCGTTGGCAGCAACTTCTGAGCTGAATTCGAAATATTCCGACCGGCCATCGCCGGCGGTGGTGCTATTCCCTTCATCGCACTCGTGTGTTTTTCTCCTCAAGTGACCATCCCTTATTCCCCGTCAGCATGGACCTTGCACCAAATTTCCGATAGGAAGATAAGGTGCATCTTGTGTAGGTGGGATCTCTATGTACTTTCCAGGCAGTATATGGGTGATTCGCGTCGTTTGTCTGACAGGAAACAGGAGTCATCGCACGGAGCAAGATAAAACAATCAACTTTGAAGTTTGGCGAGCCCAACGTGTTATGTGGTGAGAAATCTGTCGATGAATCATACCCGAAATGAAGGAAACATTGACAGACGCCTCAAACGTGAGTTAAACAATTTACTACAATTACCGTTACATCGCTTCATCCAGGTGAAGGCTTTAACCTGTTATTGATCGTGACTTGAGAAGCTAAACACTCCTTCAGGTCTCATAATGACTCCCGTCCAAAACCGAGGCTGAATCGAGCTCTTTCAAGTTTGACACTTCAGATGAGCAGGTCGGCGTCAGGGCGCCAGCCTCGTGGGGCGTTTCTTCGGCGGTGAGCCAGATATATTAACCCGAATTTAATTAGTACGCGTCAATTTGCATTCCATCGCCTTACCGGTTCCTCTGCTCCTCGCCCGCGCACGACACGACCAAAACAGTATCGCAACTTACAATACACTACCATACGCAGGTGTATATCGGACGTAGGACCATCAGTCTCTCGTCCATTTCACTCCTCGAACTGAACCTTCAATCTTGTAGTGAATAGGAACATCTTGATGATGTTCGCTCGAGTTCACGTAATACGTCATCCCACTCTTACTCGTTGTTTTACAGAACAGGAAAATGAGTAGATACCTGGACCATCCAGTCAAAAAACTCGCGCCCGGCCCGACAGAGTGTTGACTGACCCAAGATGATATAGAAGCCGATCGCGGCAGTTTGCATTGGCGGACGAACTCGAATTAGTCACAATAGCACATCAGAAGATTCAGAAAGCGCTTCCAAGTCACCTCCAACTGTGGGCTTTGTGGATACATGTTCAATAGTGTCTTTTATTCACGTTCGTGTTGCGCAAAGTGTTCGAAAATGTTTACCGCCGCATAGGTAACTAGGGTATCTTTCTTCGTCCACGTCAAAGTCCAAGAAGTACTGAAACCGGTTTAGTCCGCCACTTGAACGTCGTCTAGGTAATAAATGCTAAGAACTCCCTTAAAGCTTCTCTATTTGGCGTGGTGACGGCATTGTGGATTACAAGGTCTGTAGCCTCTGCCTCGGCATAACTTGTTCCATCGACAGCTCCGACAAATCTCGCCCCCCTCTTGTTGAACTAGAAGTTCACATCACAAAAATTGCATAGCACGAGCTGTGGGGTCTAGATTCCTGAAACAGCATTTAACGTAGAAATGAGGTGCGCACATCCGGAGAAGCAGGTCTAGAGTTACGTACGTAAACGGGAACAGCATTCTAAATGGTCGAGAGAGGCTATCAGGAAATTTCGTCCGGGAGAATTGAGGCCAGTGCCGGAGGAAGATATCGTGAGTGTATAAAACGGTCCCTGCCGAGTATAAATGTCCTCCTCAGCTTCCACAACCCTGTAGCTTCGACTTGGAACGAAAGTGATGCTCTTCCGGCTGCTCTCTATCTTGTTCCCCGTTGCCATCGTCGGCGCCGCCGTTATCCTCGAACCTCGCGATTCTAATCCTGTCATTCCTGACGTCCAAAGCATCTGTTCCAATCTGACGGAACTCGACAATGCGATTTCTACTTTTCCTTCCTCTGGGGCAACTTCTTCCCAAGCCTTTGTGGGTCCTGTGGTGTTTTATTGTGTCGCACAACATTCTGCTTATCCCTAGGCGTGTAGGTCGTGTGCAATATCTTCCTTGGGGTCGTAACATCAATTGACCGAGCTATGGTCGATATCAAAGTAGATATTCAAGAAAATCCACATCGCGCTATTACTGACCACCTCTAAAGAACATTAACAGTGCCTTGTCAGACGAGGAGGCGGGGGTGATCCTTCAATCGGCTAGAAACTGCTACGTTCCACGCATGAACAACATCCTGGGGCAGGTCAAAAAGAGACGTCCTGATGTGGAAGCAGAAGTCCCCATTGGTGACATTGTTGACCTCATCAAGCAGGGGCTATTACTCCTGAACTCTACTGTGTGGGATTTTGCCTCGAACCTCGCTATGAAACTTTCTGTGAGTGCTCTTCCGTGAAGAATTTGCCGAAATCTCTGAGGTGAGGCTTATCGTTATAGAGCCCCGAGAACGTCTCCACGATAGAGATCAGGGACGAGTTCAACCACGCGTTCCGTGCGGATATAGATATATACTCGTAAGCGTGATGCCCGCTAAAACCGACTCGACCGTCGGACCGTGGAGGAGATTGAGCATAGACACTTACGTGATATCCCAGTGCTTGTCCCAATAGCAGGGACTGACGTGTGAAACAATAAATTCCATTGTCGCACATCCTCTGTCACCGGCTTTGAGGACGAATACTGTACCATTACTACGACCGGATGTTCACACACGTGACCAAAAAGTTTTTCCGACAAAGCCCCAAAATCTCGATAAATCGAGAAGAATTTAAAAAAATTCAGAAAAAAATGGCTGTGAGGCGTGACTGAACATCCGGTCGTAATTGTACAGTAGGCCGTAAACGATTAACTCGAGCACACCACTGTTCGCCGTAGAATCATGGGAGTGTGTTACGTAATCAATGTTACTATCAACCGCACCGCCTCCAGGCGGTGTATGACTTCTCTCATCCGTGCCATATTCTGTTGCCTAGGAAAGAGAGTTACGGACCCAGTACGTACTTTTCTACATTACTAACACCGAATTTATTGATTTTCCCGGCTCTACGAAAGAATGTCTCCGACGAAAGGACAAGGCTCATCAACCCCTCGGATGTCGGGGCGCGGGCCTCGTGAGTTCCAGTAGCTTATCCCAAAGCAAATTCCTCCAACTAATACACTATGTGAAAGAATTAGGGATACACCAGAACTATATGTGCGGAATGCATTTGATAGTGCCAGATTCGACGACAGGCTGCAAGCTATTGTGCAGTCTGCAGAAGGGTGAGATCATTCGAGGACTCATTCAAATGACCTGAGCAGACTTTTAGTTGACAAGAAAAATGGTGAATGTTAATTCTCCGTTCCCGTTCAATCTCTATAACAGACCCCCGGCCGTCCTGGATGCCCTCGTACACGCCAACCCTCACTTTTTCGCTCCTGCGTCTCGTTCAGCGTCCGTTTCTACAAAGTGTTATCTTCGTCCTAAAAGTCACCGTCCGACGCCCCTTCGTCTCCATTCTACCCTGGAGATATTGCCCATCACACCCACCACGGGAGCCTTTGCGGAGTCGAGATCGCGTTCGGCCTCTGTGTCGAGAACCCCACATCGCTCTACTTCTCCGTTCGAGTCATCGGGGGAAGAGGGTGGCCCGTCTGACACACAATCTGTCCAACCTGGAGTCCTGGGTGTAAGACTTGTGAGGCATACGGCAAGTAAACGCGGGACGACTGCTGCCACCAGTGCGGGGATGAGAGGGCGGGCGACGGCGGTTAAGAAGGGCGTGGACGAGCCCACGCCGCTCGCCACCAATCCCTTGGCGGACGCAGGGGCAGACTTTATGGCAAGCGACGATCAGCCAGGGGCTGTGAGTGAGGAGATTGTGCCACACAGCAACGACCTCCCGAGGGTGCGCATTTCCCATCGCTTCTGATTTAATGGGCTGATTTAAGCCCCTAGGATTACCTGCGTGGTGTATCTGAAACGCGCTTTCCTCGGCCAGTACTGCCGGATTCGTCGGACGCATCCAACGCGCTCAGTTTTGTGATCAAGGACGTTGGCATCCTTTGTGCAAGCTGGGAAGATTGAGCCGTCTTCCACCTTGTTTCCTGTCCCCTTGTCGGAGTTCAATGGACTAATTCGTGCTTCTTACCAAAAGTTTTGCCTTGGGTTTAACACTACCACTATCGTTCGTATCTCCATCTCTGCTAAATTGGTTTCCTGCTGCGAGCATCAATCTGTGCACCTCATACATATCAACTGTCGCTTACTCATGCATTCTCCTTCAAGATCTATATATCTGCACTCGTTCTACCACGTACACCCCCGCTCATGGTCAAATTTCTGGACAGCTATTCTACCATTTATTATACATCTCTCTTTGTTCTCCCAGGGCTAGATCAGGAAAACCTTAGCTGTCGGTTTCTGACGTGATGGTAGCGGCATATCTATTGCTCATAAAGGCGCCCGCTTTAGAGAATGAATTCAAGGCTCGCACGTTGCGGTCGATGATGAATCGATGAGGAAGTCCTAGTGGCAGTGAGTCTGTGGCACATCGTCGCAGACAGAAAACCCAGGGAGACTTAAAGGCCACTCAGTTCCCAAGAATGATTGGTTCGAGTTCTTATGGCCGGCCTTTACGAAGACACACAGGGTTCTCCAAACTTCACGAAGCGCAATGTTTGTGCATCTGCTTGTCGCACAAATGCCATTGCACAAGTTCCATGGGTGTTAGTAGAAAGTTAAAAGCGAGGTAGTACGCTCGTCGAGGAATTCGTTGATGATTAAATACCATACTTATGGCGCTTCTGGAATCGCATTTGTGTCGAGGATCGGTGTCGATATTGATGTGAGCAAAGCTTGCAATTGCATGTCCCTGTTGTTGTGACATTGGTGCTATTTGGCTGCAGCCTCTCGAATCCAGAAACAGGGCTACCACGTTCATTCACCTCGAGGCCAGCTGTGCAATCACGCTTGCCGACACGGACGGCCATGGAGGCAACAGACCTCGCACGGTGGACGAGATTTGCGGCGAAGGGTGGGATTGGCAAATGCACCGCAATTGTCGACTGTGTGGCAGAGAATACAGATGATCTCATGTTCCTCAAGGTGCGTCCTTTATCCGTTTTTTGATGTTCTTGATGCTCATGTTTACGTTAGGGGGACGAGATAACGGTCCTCATGCAGCTAACGGAGCCTCAAGTTGTCTTTCTGGTACGTTTTACTGCACAGGCCCCTGCCAATTTGGGACTGACGACGTGTATCTTAGGGCTACTGTGAAGGCGTAGTGGGACGATTCGAGGGAAAAAACGTCAGATTTCATTCCAAACTGAAGAAACCCATCATGGCGAAGCGCTCCTCCGTGACATCACCTGGTCAGCATCAACCCATATCACATACCCCATCCCCCCTCCTCCAGCGCGACTCTCCTGTTCCGTCCCTTGGTGCTACGCGCCGCACGCGTGTCTCCCTTGACGAAGTAGTTTCCGCAGCAATAAGGCCTATTCTAGCCTCGGAACCATGTCTTTCGACTGAAATGGTCCAGACGAACATGATGGCCGAGTCTTCGTCGACGACGCCAGATGAGATCGGCAAAAATAGTGTCTCCGAACCGGGGGTGCAAGCTTCGTCCTCTTCATATGAGGGGCCGCAGATTTCGCCACCTACGATACCTCTGGCTCACTCGTCCGGACCTCCTTCTTTACTCCCATCGTTTGAGCCAGCACCACCAGCACTAGCACCACAACACTCCATGGAGGGAGAAGATGCGGGTTCTCCGGAGCGCACAGCTCGAACACCGCCTCTCGTTTCACTTTCGCCACCCAGACCACTTCACACGACCTCTTCCACGTCGTTGCCCAATTCCGTCACGCAACAAACTCCCCCCAGGTTCTCGAGCGTTTCGAAACGAGCTTCCATCGCTTCAGCATACTCCCAGGTTAGCACCGAGGTAGAACATTCTGTCAACACCCTTCAGCCTCTTCAGCTGGTCGATACTCAAGCGCCTGCTTCACGACTTGTTCCGCCGACTCCCCCCTCTACAGGTGCTGACACCTCGACGTCCACCTACTTTGATACCTCACGTCTTTCCCTTGCTTCCTCGGATGGGGAGGTCGGCATTGGCCTCTCGTTGCTGCAGAGTTTGGCAGATAACGAGTCGAATGATGAGTGGTCAGATTCAGAGTCGGACGTCCCGGACGTGCGTCGTCAACACTCTGTCTCTAAGAAACGGGGTGGGTCGCTCGAACACAAGGGACCGCATACATTAAAAACCGGACGAGCACTCTCGAGACGTTCTAGCACGAACTCGACCCCAAAGAAAAGAGCCAGTGTCAGCAGCCAGGAGAGCCGGTATAGTCGTGGAGCCATAGCCACAGACAGTTCTAGCGACTTGGGGAACTTGGACTATAGGGACGCGGAGATAGGACAGGACCGCTCTCGCCAACACCATGCAGACCGAGATGACGATCCTATTGGAACTCTCGAAGCCGATATATCACAGGCACAAGCACAATCATTCGCCAATTACAGGCTCAGTTCAAGTCACAAGTCCTCATCACATGAGCAGATGACCTTTCCACCTGTCGCTCCATTATCGCCATCACGCAATCGGACGGAGACCTACGTTTTTCCCGCCCCACCAACACACACGCATCGTGGATCTATACAATCCGCTTCACGTAGATCGGTCTCGTCCATCCAGCCCGTTCGTAATTTACCGGACCTGGACTTCGATCGACATCCATCTGCTGCTTCAAATGCCACGTCAAGTTCAGGAAATGGAGATGACTGGGACGGAGCAGACGATATCTACGATGACTATCGCTACTCAAGGTTCTCCATTAGCGGGGCGTCTTCCAAGGCCTCAATGGTTTCAAGGACGAGCGAGGGGTCAAGGCGTGTCAGCACAACGTCGAAAATGTCGGTGTCATCTCGTAGTGCAGTGAACCCTAGGCCAAGATTAGGTTCCTCAGCTCGGGTAGACTCAGCACCCGGCGCCACAGACTTCCCGAATCCGATCGCGATGTCGCCGCCAAAGTCTTCACAGGGAGTCACTAGAAAGAGTGGGGAGTCGACGTGGAGTCCTGGGAGTGACGGGCAGCCACGGACGACCAGGTCTATTGCGAATGCCAGTGTGGGTCAACAACCTCTGTCTTCTGTACCAAACGTGGAGTCTAGCGGTGAAGCGGGGAGTGTTCCTGGAGGTGCGGTCAAGGGGAAGAGAAGGAAGGCGTCTGTGGATGGTTCAGACTCGGACGGCTCGGTTTACACCCAGTCGAGTATGGGTAAAGGTTCTATCCCCGGATCGCAGCCTCCCTCTTCCAACCCCACATCACCAACTGCCGGATCTTTCCCTTCTTCAAGTCCCCGGATCAATGCGTCGCCACTGCCACTGTTACCCTTGGAGCCACAGGCGGCGCCAGCACCTCAAGGCACTCGGCCCATGCCCCTCAACCTCACTGAAACTTCCAAGCGACTCACGACACCCAGCGCCGGATCACCTCTTCTTCATACAACTTGGTCACCACAGGCTTCGCCTCGTGACGCTGGATCTCCGGGTGGTGGGGCTCCTGGATATACTGGAACGGGTGAAGGCTTCACGGTGGAACGGAGTGGGGGTATTCCTGCCAGCGCGACATACTTCCCTGGTGCGGGGCCGGGAGGCATGGATGCTCTTAGCAAGGTGTTGGCTGGGGCACACCGAGACAAGAGAGGGTCGTTGGATCTGAGGGTGGAGGATGGGGAGGGAAATGCAAGGAGGATTGTTGTGGAGGAAGAAGACGATGACGACAAGGTAGTGATAGAGAGGTCCCCATCTTCGCCTGAGATGGGTAACGTCAAGGTTGTGAAGCAAGAGTCACCTATACTCGGGTCCAGGATGGTTGAGAAGGAAAGGCCGTTGTCAGTGGCGTTGGAGAAGCAGGGACCGTCGCTACCACCCCATGCCTCGGAGCTAGACAACGCTTACAGTTCATTTCCCCCAACTACGGCCTCGACCGTCAACCCTGTTGCCTCGGCGGAACCGCCACCGGCCTTGACCGCCACTCCTCCTCCTTCATCCCACCTTCGCCCTTCTCTCCACGAACTCCGAGGTGGCCAGCCGTCCGGAGAACGCCGCAGCCTTTTCTTGCCCCATCCTAATGCCCCCAAAGCTCCAAGTGCTCACTCTCCGGGACCCATGTACATCGCCCAACAACAGCCTCCTTCTGTTCAGCCTCAGCAGATACACGGCACCGCAGTCCAAGCGATCCGGATGGCATTGTCGGGCCAAGGGAGGGATACATTCAGGAGAGGGCCGACCATCTACGGGAGAACTCTGTCCGATCTGTCGTCTTCTACTGGACCAGTTCTCATAGCGTTCGGTGTTGATGCTCCATCTGGTCCTGTTCCTCCGCCTGGTACGACCTCGCCCCACACAATTGCTGCGCCATTGCCGATGGGCGGAGTGGCTGAACCCCCAGTCAGATCTTCTCTGGGGGGTGGACGGGTCGGATCGCCCGTAACTGTGGTCGCAGGTGCGGAAATGCCTGCGTCTGCTGATCAGGCTGCATGTGGGGTTATACCTCGGGCGAACTTCTTCCCGAAAGTCGGTGGGGTGCGGCCGAGGTCAAGGAGCTTCTCAGGGTTTCAATCATCGGATGTGGAGGTACCAATGCCGCTTCAACGAAGGTATGTTCAATGGCCATCTCTTACTCCTTCTTAACCTGATGGGTCTTCCTCAGTCGATATGAGAGTAGTGCTTTGGATCAAATGCCAACCGCGAATGAAGTCAGACAGTCTCTGTCACCTCAGCGTCCTCCTAGCGCTAGCCGGACTCCCTATGTACTCCCCCCAATCAGATCTGGCTCGCCGCTGGCTCGTATGGGACCTAGGAGGTCACCTCAACCACCTCCGAGTCCACTCGCTCAGTCTGCCGTAGAAACTGCTTCCGCTCCTCCGTCTCCCACTGCTCTCAGAAACCTCACAGGAGGATTACGGCATATGACCTCAAGAAGCAAGCTTAGCGAGGCAACCCCTCTCAGCCTTCCCACACGGATGCGCGCCGGTACTGTCTCCAACCTCGACCTTCGTGGTTCGGCAGCCACCGATTCTATCCCTCCGACCTTCCTCCCCCCGCAGGAAGTGCCGTTGTCTACTCAGATTCAACCTTCCACACCAACGGAGCCCACGTCACCGACTATTCCCAAGGCCGCGTCACCCCCTCTTCTATGCCAGCAGTCGCTCCAGACAAAGCTCTCCCTCCCCAACCTCCGTCGAAATCCCGGTCAGCATGATGAGCCCTCTTTCACTATACCTGAACAGCCTCTCCGGGAAAACGACACCGTGCAAATCAAAGACATGGGTTTTGAGCTCGTCCGCCCCGCCATTCCCCAGGTCCAGGCGTCTCGCTCCAGTGAAGACCCGAGTATCTTGGGCCGAGACGGAGCTATTGAGCCCAGACAGGATGGAGGCCTGCGTGGTACGGATAGTCCTGGGTTGTCTGCACCTCGCTCACAAGCTCCTCTCTCGGATTCGGGGTCGGCTTCGTACTCGAGGATTAAATCGCCGGTGGATTCGCTACGTCCTTCCGAGTCTGAACAGTCGATGGATGCACATAGGCAGCGGGAGCAAAAATGGGTGGCTGTCATGTGGTCAACTCCGCCATCGCAGTCGAGGAAGAGTAAGAAGGTGAAGAAGCTTCTGCTGGAAGGTGTCCCATCCTCGGTCCGGTACCTCGTCTGGTCCCACCTTATGGATGGCAAGGCCCGTGTCGTCCCCGGCGTCTACGATCAACTTGGGTCGCGGGGTCGTGTTCCTGTCTTCTCAGACATCGGCCGCGACGTCCAGCGGCACTTCACGAACCAACCCCAATTGCAAGTCCCTCTAGGACCGGTTGTTTCTCTCCTTCAAGCGTATCTGACAATGGTTCCCGATATCCAGTACACAACAGGTGAGTCTTTGACATTCTTCTGATGTAGCAGTACCTGAAGACATCACCATCTAGGTTTGACGTTGATCGCCGGCCACTTGCTCATCCTTGCACCAGAAGAAGACGCCTTTTGGATTTTCGTCTCCATAATGGATACACATTTGCGAGCGTATTTTGGGTCTAGTTCGGCTCAGATAGAAGTCGACTCATTATTGTTCAGTCGTGCGTTGGAGACCGTGGATCCTGCTGTGGGAAAGAAGGTATTTATTGAATTCGGAATCTCACCAGTGTCGTTGTGTCGCCCATGGCATGTCCTCTCTCCGTTCTTGTCTCCCGTTCTCTAATTATATTTTCAGGTTTACGTCGCTATTCGTCAGCTGCCTTCCGTCGAATCACCTCAACCGAGTCTGGGACTTGTTCTTGTTTGAAGGTACTGTGATTTCCGATGCCGTATTCCCCGTCATTCATGAGCGCCGTCGCAGGTGTACCCTTCTTACTCCGTGTCGGGTTGGCGTTGATCGCTTGTACTCGTCGCCTCATCATGGAGAGTGTGTCTGAAGACGGCATCCTCAGAGTTTTAACTTGCCCTCCACCGAACATCCTACCTCCCGATGGCGATACCTTCATTGCCGTGGTGTTGTCTGTCAAGCTCAAGGACGACGATGTCAGGAAACAACGAATCAAATTGAAGGCCCAGGTAAAGCGTCAGACCCAATTACCCCGTCCATCTGGCTCGATTTCATTACCTCGGATCTAACTTCCAACTGTTGTTATAGTTTACTTATGCTATTTCCCCTTGCACATTCTTTGCATTTATCTGAATTAGTGTATCATATGTGATTTTATTTAACATTATATTCACAATGGTTTTCTGTGGGGTGGATCAGGATTATGGTGGGCAGGAGCTGCGAGATGTGTGAAGTGCGTCGAGTGTGGGATAGAAGAGGTAGTGCAGAACAAATACTAGAAGATCTGGAGGGATCAACTAGTGTTTAGGGGGGAGCCCGCCGCCGAAGGTGGTGGGCGAAATAAAACGGTAGTGGGGGAGAAGCGTCAAATGCACAAGTGGGGTGAGGAACACTCACTCCAAGCACTTTCGGCTTATATAGCCTCTTCAGGTGCTGACGAATATTTGGTGACCTGAGCGTTTCGGAGCGGCTGACTGGGCAGGTATCCGTTCCTATCGCGTTC
>Ga0307516_10006246_pt1 | contig 14010 bp, 18 predicted proteins | sample 19_EM_MG_FD_203310 | JGI IMG/M metagenome (GOLD analysis project Ga0307516, IMG submission 203310) | Populus trichocarpa ectomycorrhiza microbial communities from riparian zone in the Pacific Northwest, United States - 19_EM | ecosystem: Host-associated > Plants > Roots > Unclassified | place... | reverse complement strand
ACACCCCTGCTTGGCAGGAGACGTACGAGACGAAATCAAATTCCATATGATTCGCCGGCAGGAACGGGTTCTGGGCTGCCGCCGAAGAAGAGCCAGGAGAGAATCTTCCATAGCAGCCAGAGAGACAGGACGGAGCCTACGGAATAAACGAGTATCCTGTATTGTTTCGGTGTTCCGGGACCTGTTGAAACTGTGAGCATGGGTGGCGGGACGCTGAGCGGGGCGGGTACCTAAGCCGAACGCTTGATTCGCCCGTCGGGCGGAATCAGAGAGGGAGGTTGTGAACGAAGAGAACGCATTGCTCTGGTCGCCGGAAATAAATGAGACTTTGGTCCGAGGAAGACGCAGAGTGACGCAAGCGCACCGATTCGTCTAGGAGTAGGTTCTGTGATTCGACGTCCCTATGAATGTCTGTGGTAACCTAGCCTAGGGTGAGCGACCAAACCGAGCTGCGGGGATGGTTTGAGACGAACGCCACGTAGAGTCCTGATCTTTGAGTGGAGGTCGTCTAGTCGTTGGTCATTCTGAGCTTCGTACGTGTCCTCGACGTTCCTGTCCCTTGAGGATGAGGGTGGCATTTGACGGAGAGGAGGAGATTATGGGGCGATCGTGTGAAGTTTACTCCAGCCGAGCTTGTTCCATATCCACGACCACTGCACCGCAGTCTGCTTCCCTCCCAGGCCCCCCCCCGTCCGGGATGAAACTTGCTTTGGTGGCTGATATCTTTGGGCTGATTATTTCTCCTTCCTGGCTCCGCGCTGACTACGCCCTCTACAACCGGAAACAATAGGCGGGGTGGGACAGCCACCTCCCTACCCGCCTTGCTTCACGGTTATCAAACCGATCAGCCGACTCCGCTCGTCTTTTTGTTTTCCCTCGGCCGCACTTCATCTCACTTTCTATTTGCAAATCTCATCTCCTGCTTTTCTCGAGACAATACCGGCTTTTGCCCACGCGCCGTTCAGTCCAGGAGAGTTTGACTCAAAGTCCGCATTGGCTCCCTTTTGTTTCTGTTTCCCCGGAGCACGATCGATCACACTTAGAACCCGTCCCGTTTATCGGTCATCGCGCTTGGGTTGCTATAAAGACTCTCTGGGTTTGAGCCCTCCAGTTGCTTCACCTTTGGCTTTCCTACTCGCCTGCACCATGTCTCTTACTGGCCTTGCCCCCGAACTCACCGACTCCATCATCGACTTCTTGCACAATGACCCCGCCTCCCTCAAAGCCCTCTCCACTGCCTGCCGCCTCTTTTTACCCACCTGCAGGTTCCACCTCTTCAGTGAACTCGCACTCGAGTCCGAGAACCTTCGCGGAAAGAACTTTCCGAGCACTCTAACACCCCTCGTAAAACGCGTCCGGCTTTCTCCCGGATCCCCGGTTGCTGGCGGCTTCGCGGCACACCCCTTCTTCGCCTTTGGCTCATTCACAATACCTCCCCCTCCACTCACTGGCCCGCAACTCCGTGAAAGCATTAATAATATCCACTCTCGGCATGTCGAATTCAAGGGAGTCAAGACCTCCACCAATCACGCCCTCTTCACTGCGGTCGCAACTTCAGATTTGAAACACAGCACCACTTCCCTATCGCTGAACGACTGTTGCGTCGATACCGACGACCTTGTCACCCTGTGCTACGCGCTCCCACACGTGGAGTCCTTACACCTCTCCACCCTCACCTTCGATAAGTCCAGGGCGATGATCTGCAAGATCGAGCGCGCCGCTCCAGTTCCGATGGGTTTCTTTGTGCCGTCCGCTACCTCGACTTCCGATTGGTCCTCGTTCTCGGAGTCGATGGCCTCCAGAGCCAAGACACACAGATTACACCTGAAAGAGATTACGATCGAGGACACGGAGTGGACGAACGAACTATGTGAAAGCCTGGTCGGGTTGGTCGAGCGCATCGACGATTCGATCGAGTTGACCATACGTACTCAACTTCCCGCGCTACCACCGCGGTCGTTCGAGAACGTGGACGGCGAGCACCCCACAGGTCAAGACTTGATCGGGGAGCAATCGGAGCTTTTCACGAGGTTCTTGGAGGTCTGTGGCACGAAGATTGATCGACTGGACGTGTGCCTCGTAAGTCCGCTCAGGGTTTAAACTCGTTCAAGTGTGATATTGACCCTTTTGCGTCAGGGAAATGGTGCGGCCTACGACCAGCCTCCCACGAAACCAAACGAACTGCCCCCCGCTCAAATCGAGGCCGAGAACCGTCCCGACGATGAAGGCACCGTCCAGGTACGTTAGTTCTCCTCCGTCGAATGTTTCACTCAATATTGATCGATGCGTTCCCGTTGTCAGAATGTTGACGGTGACACTAGTCTCGGTTCTGTCCTGGAACATTGTCCCCGACTCAAAGCCTTCAGGCTGTCCGGTTCACTCTGTTCGACTCACGTCATGAAACAAGTCATTCAAGGCATGAAGCCCACTTCTGGGTACCCACCCTCTCTCCGCGTGTTGGGTCTCGGACCAGTGGGAGCGGGGATCCTGTGGTATGACATTACGCACGTTTTGGGCTTCACAGGTGTCGCCGCTGGCTTGGACAGGGTCGTGATCGCAGAAGGGGATTTAGGGGTGATCCCCGCCGACGCCCGATGTGTAACCCTCAAGAAGTTCGATGAGTTGAGGGGTAAGGGGGTCGATGTCGTCTTCGCTGAGCACCGACGGGTCGGAGACCTCCTCTAAGCGATTCCACGTTGTTTCTCTGCCTTCGCCCCTCTTCTTTTCGTTTCGCTTCCCCATGTCTGTCTTTTTGGACTTGTTTCTTCCCATGACCTTCACCGCGTTGCACGCGGTCCTTCAACATGTATTCATTCACCCATGATCCTGCCGTACTAATCTCATTCACTATCACGTACTTACTCGTAACAATAGTCGTCGTCGCTCCGCTGTCCACACGTATGCACGTTCATGCACCCTGAACCAGCCACCATCGTGACGTAAGCGCGTCCAAGCTCGAGGGAAACAATAACATTTTAAGGGGGATACGAAAAGTCACGAAAGACATGCGAGGATCCGCCCAAGGCTTCGAGATTCGAACCGAATAAAAGCAGAACGTAATCGATACTCCTAATTGTTTTGGCCACTATCCCGAAACGAGAGATTCAAGAACTCTCTCGATCCGTGCTTCCGTGCTCATCACAGGCGCATCAGGAGTTGTTTCAGACCGGACATCCAAAGACCGATGTCGTCGGTTTGGGATCCCTTTGTGAGTAGCTCTATGTGTAACGCACCAGCGGCTTCGCGGTCATGAGCCTGCATCGCTGTAAGGGAAGTGAAATGTCAGGATCGTGGTTTGAACGGTGTAGCAGCCGGGGCCAACTTGCCTCGGGCGATGTTGAGGAGAGCGTCCGTGACGATTTGAGAGAGCGTTTCACAGTTCAGGGCGTCAAACAGCGGGTTCAATCTCTTCTCGACGTCGTCTACCAAGCGCTTCTGTTGTGGCTAAATTGCGAACCAGACATTTTCAGAGTACGTCCCCCACATTCCGTTATGGAGTGGCAGCTTACGGGTGTCGTCTGCTTCAAGTGGTTCAGATGCTCGCTGATGATCTCGTATATGGACCGTAAGTGTTCGGGGATGTGACTTCGGTCGCCGGGGGCTGCGATCAGAATTAGCTCCGGGGGGAAGATGTTGCAGCAACCAATACTCACGATACTTTGGAGGAGGGGGTCCCTTTTGTACCCTGGGTTTGGGTGGTGGATTATTTCCAGCGGGAGGAGGACCGGATCGTGGTGGACCCTGAGGAGGTTGGTGTAGAGGTTGAGGAGGCCCAGCTTGGTGGGGTGGAGGACCAGACCTATTCGGTGGCGGCGGGAGATGGGCGGGTGGCCCCTGCTGGGTAGGTGGTGGTCCGTATAACCCGGGAGGGGGGGTTCCACGGCCATATGGACCTGTGGGAGGTGGTCCAATCGGTGGAGGTGTGGGTCCAAGGCGCTGGTGTGGGGCAACCTGGGGAGAAGCGAATTGGTTCGAAGGTTGACGAATGATGGGTCCATGTGGTTGAGATGACATCTGCTGGGGCGGCGGTAAACCGTGGGACACGGGAGGAGGACCGTATGGCCCGGGTCCAGATTGCAACGGGGACTGCATCCGGTTTTGTGGCGGTGGAGGGGGGCGAGTATTGACGCTGCCTGGCCGCGGTGGAGGGGGGAGCGACGAACTCTGGCCCGGGTTGGTGTACGGAGATGGGCCAGGTGTAACCCCAGGCGACCCCACAGAGTTCGGGAAAGGCGCAACAATCGGAGCTGGTTTGTTGACGTTCCTACTCGAAGGGCGCTTATCTTGGACCGGTGGAGCGTCGTTCCAACCACCGACGTCCTTGCGTTTTGGTGGAGGTGGTAATGGAGTATTGTTAGCACCACCGTTGAATTGACCTCTAGGCGGTGGCGGTAGTGGCGCATTCGTAACCTGTGGAGTCGATCCAAGGCTGCGGCTGGCCTGCATCGGCTGGATGGGCGTGTACTGCTGTTGAGGTGGCTGGTACTGAGGGGGGATGGCAGGCTGGTATGGGTTCTGTGGGTGCGGTCTAACGTTGTTCTGATTGGCCCCGCTGGTGTTGGCGTAAGGGTCATAGTGATTGGGGGGTTGTGAGTGGATAGGAGGTTGGACGGGTTGGATCGGCTGTGGAGGTTGAACGGGCTGAGTATAATGAGGGTAGGAGTAGCCTTGTGAGGTCGTTGTCTTCGCAGGTCCGTAGGATGTAGAAGTAACAGCGGGTGCAGGGGCGGGTTTGGAAGCAGGAGTGGGTGCAGTTCCGGAGGCGATGTCGAGTCTCTCCCTGCCAAGTTTGTAGTCCACAGTGGAACCCGGAGAACCATGATAACCCACGGGGGTGAGCTTCAGGAAGCTAACGGCCTCCTTCACCAGACCTTGCGAGGCAAGAAGGTCCGCGTACTCGAAGTAACGATCGTACAAGGCCGAAAGCTTGTATGTCTTTGCCTCTGAGTCCGCTCCAGCCCTGGCCTTGAGATCTTCGTCTACGTATTTCACGGCGGCGCGGAATACGGTGACCTTCTCGACGAAGGTCTGGAGCGCACTTGCGTGAGTCGCATATCTGGACCCGGTCCACTCCCCGTCCTCGGTGAGGTATTTTTCATCCTCCGCCAACTCCTCGACCCAGATCTTGACCAGTCTCTCCAATTTCCCGGCAGCCAAGTAGGTGAGCGTGGCGTTCTTCCTAAGTTTGAGTGCCTTGGTGGAGGCATCCTCGACATTTGAAGCTCTCAGGAGGTGAGATTGGAACTCTAGACGTTCTCCAAGTTGCTCCGTAAGACCGGCGAACTCGTCGGCGGTAGCGAAAGAGCACAGAACAACAAAGATCTCCCGCCACTCGTGGAGGTCAGCATTTTGGACGATGTCACTCAGGTCGTTGGTGACGATCGATTGGAACAATCGAAGGTATGGTAGCGCGGTCGTACGGTGCTCGAAATAGGCCTTCTGCGTCTTCTGTAAGAGCTCTGGGCCACCTTTCACAGAGAGCAAGATGGCGTCCGCGTAGCGTTCCGTGGAAAGGCAAAGGGATACGGCAGATTCGAAATCGCCGAGGACCAACGCCTTGGTAACTAACCTGTCAGTCTCGGATTCGTCGTTTGGACAGATGCGGAAAGTGTTATTCTTGAGAGTGTCTGATGCCACAGAGGAAGGGCGGGATCCAGCGGTTGCAGCGACAGAGGAATCGATTCCGTAGTTGGTGTGGGGAACCCGGATGTGTGGATCGTTGGAGAGGTTCGTTAAGCCCATGGTGGTGAAAAAGTCTGCTCCGGCGTCGGTCTGAGGGGTTCCAATGTTATCCTCTCCAAACAAGCTAGGGGCGGTGGTGGTAGATTCGCTATCAACCAACCTCATCGCGCTTGTGGCGTCCGACGCCACGCTGGCGCTGACCTCTGATGGGGGCCCCTCTATACCACTCCCGGCAGCGTCAAGGGTATCATCATCCTCAACTCCCTCCTCCTCACTATCCGACTCCCGACTGGGTTCCACGAAGGAGACGACTGGCTCGTGTAATTTGATATCGCTGAGGTCTTCCTCCTGAGGGATCCTCGAAGCTTCGGTCTGCTTCCTGAGATTGGCAACTGCCTCCGCAACGCGAGCAGCGATCTCGGTCTTGGAGAAACCGAGGAGGGTGACGAGTTCATCCCGGGAGTTTGCCTGGAACAAGCTCAAGAGAGCCTTCCAGCTAGCACCGACTTCCCTTCCGTGAGATTCAGCTTCTTCGACCTTCGTCTCAGCGAGGGTATGTAGCGACCCGTCGTCTATGGCAGAGTAGAGCTTGTTGGCGTGTTCCACAACCGACAACTCCGAGACCACTTTCCTGACATGCACGACGCTGCTCTGGTTCTTGCCCTGGGCAGAAGGGAGGTTGGAAATCGTGGCAAGTTTTCCGCCATAACCAAAAGAGCTCGAAGTAGGCCGACGAAGCCACTTGGGGGGCTGTTTAAGCGACATGGTAGCGTGTCCGTTACGGGAGAACCCTGGGGCGTTGAAAATGTCTGCTCCTTCAGGCTGTGGAGCGGTAGACGTCTCTTCTGCAGGCTCGTTGATCGTGTGGACAGAATGAATGCCGATAGTTCCGTCAAAGAACGCAGCAGCGAATAGGTCGGGGTTTCGAGGACACCAGTCGACTTGGAAGGCCCAGTTATCGGCAGAAGGTAGCTAACCGGGCATCAGTGACCATCCCCCTGGCTATGGACCACCTTACATACCTCCCCGATGATTTCCGAAGTCTGAGGATTCCAGCCCAATACCCTGTTATCTTTACCGCAAGAAAGTAACAAATCGGGATCTCGTTTGCACCACGACAAGGAGAGAACACCCTTCTCGTGGCCGGTCAAGATCCTTTCTGGAGCGCGGGCGTTTCGTAAATCCCAAACCATGATGATCGGGGACATATCGTCCTCGGAAGAAGTAACCAGCCTGGTGGCCTGCACGAAAAACAGCGTTGAGTGGACGGCAGATAAAAGGGACAAGTCCACACGAACGTTGTCTGGATGCCAGGCGACGTCGCTCATACCCCTCCTCCCACCAACAGCCAATCCGCCAGTGGGGTAGCCTGGGGGACCACTAAGCGTCCCGGTGCCTCCTCCATACACAAGACCAGCGACCTCTCGTTTGCCTCGTAAATCCCACACAACAGTATAGCCAGTGCTGCTCGAAGCAGCGAGGACATACTGTACGTGATTATTCCAGGCGACCGAGGTAATTTCGTCGAGTTTTGAACTACGGTTTCCGGGAGAGTAAGGCTTGGTAGGATCTTTGAGATCCCAGATGTAGATCTGGATGAATCTGATTCAATTTTGCGAATATCTGAGGTGGGAACATCGTCGAACCTCGCCATTGACAGCACCGGACGCAAATAAATGCGGTTGTATAGGGTTAAAGTCGAGACCGCGAACAGGGCCTGTGTGGGTCTTGTTTCGAAGTATCAGCGATTCGGTGGGCCTAGTTTTTGGTTAGGTTTGGTTAGGTTCGGCCAGTTGCCCTTGGAGCCAATTTTCAGGCTCACTCTGCGTTTGCCACAATCTTGGAAGGGTCCCAAATGTCCAAATCTCCGTTTTCCATACCAGCCACCAGGACTCCCTGCGGTCGTGTCGTGTCGGGCAGTCCCCATGCTAAACGGTTAAACCTACGCCTCTCGTAAGTGCTGACCCTGACAACAATCAACGTCAAAAGACGGCACCTGGATGATGTTGTGACAGTTGCTTTTGGAGGTGGATTCTCAGTCCCGCCGAGGTCGTACTCGTCTCTGTTGATGAAGTTCGGGGCCCAGATTTCGAGTTGACTGTCATTACTGAAGGAGGCATCGAGCGCGCCGGCGACCGTGCCCGTCGCCAGCAACGGAAGCGAAGCGTATGGGGACCAGGCGAACGTCGATGTCCTGTGGATTTCTTTAAGTTTCATGGTCGCTCGTGAGACTGTGGGAGATTGGGGTGATCAAAAAGTTGGAGACGTGTCAGTTCCCGACGATCAAACACGTCACTGGTCAAGGTTGCGCGCAGCCTCCCGTGATAACAACTACGCAGATGGTACGGATACAGTACATGAAATGCCCGTGCTTCAAGCGAACAGCGGGAAGCCCATAGAATAGAGAGGGAACGGTGATATAAGCTGTCTATGCGGATGGTGGGTGTGTCCGACTTCGCGGTGCCGTCTGCCCATGGGACATTTGCCTGGGTCCTGACGGCGTCCGGGACAAACGTCTCATAGACGAGATCCTAGAATGAACTCCCGGCCAAACCGATGTCCCGTCCCCACCTACCAACTCCGGATGGAGATGTCCGTTGAGAACTGAGCGTGAGTTGACCGTTGGCATTGGGAGCGGTGCCTCAGCGTCTGGGAGCGAAGTTAATGTATGGCCCTCATTTGGTGATGCCGTTTCAACACTTCCTACAGGGTTATTTTCCCAGAGCGTCGCGGTCGAGAAGGCCCGGAGATATGTCGGATAGTTACTGACAACCAACGTTGTGCCGTCCCTGGACCCTGGTGCGAAGCCCGGGGGTGAAGGGAAGGCCGACACAGATGGGAACGTTGACGTCGACGATCTATTCGGTGAAACAGCGCGGATGCGCCTCTCGTCAGGGCTTGAGCACGAGCTTGGAGAGTTCGAGTCGGGAACTGGCGACAGGTACGATGGTGAGGGTTCGGCGGCATCGCTCGTGGGAAGTGCTGGAGACGTGTCCCCGGGTTCTGCGCGCAGGGTCTCACTTGGTGATGGTCGTGGTGGGAATGACCATGGAGGACCGTGGGAAACAACCCCAGTATCCCGTTCTTCGTAGGAAGGGGGTTGGTTGCCCATAGAGAGGGAATCGTGACTGCCCAAAAGGGGATATGCACGAGTCGAGATCCTCAAAGGTGAAAGGGCATCGAGACGCGGACGGTTTGTTCCTGGTTGCCTCGAAGTTTCCGGGGTCACTGGCTGTACCATCCACACGGCCTCCGATCGAACCTCCGATTTCAGTTTTGCGATAGACGATTCGCGCCTCGCTCCAGCCCGTCGGGTCGGAGAACGGGTTCGATAGAGGGGGTGTGGCTGCCAATCAGGCACCAGCAAGGAGGGGCTGGGAAAGTTACGCCTGGGGTACGTTGCTGAGCATGGTGTGGTGGGCGTCGTGATATTCGCGACCCTACCGGGGGATCTCGGTAAATGGTATAGGGGAGAAGATTGCCTTGAGGATGGATGCGATCCCACACCTTCGACCATCAGAAGACCTGGCAGCGTGAGGATAGGGGAGGGGGTCGAAGTGCGGCGTTCGTGTTCGACAAACGAAGGGAGTGTGATTACGGAAATATCCTCCGACCGGTTCGAGCCGCGGTCCAAGGTCCTGCCGGAATGGGTCCGCTTTCTCGCTGAAGTTGCCGGGGAATTCCGAGGCGAAAGGTGAGAGTTCACAACTCCAAGCGTCGCCAAGGTGGAGGGACAATCGTTGGAAACGGCGGAAGGGATTATGGGCCCCCGTATAGAGGTCACAGAGTCCGACATTGTCATCTCCAGGTGTCGCGGTCCGTGGGGACGAAGTTTTGGAGGTAGTGTGACGGAGGGAATGGATGCCTGAGACGACATCAGACTATCATGAATGGAAGGCTCGTATATGAACACCCTGGTACGCGGAGTTTCAGGGCATGCGTCCCGTTGTGTTTCCGGACGCGGAAAATTGTGGCCACGAGCTGTGGGAGGTTCGCGATTAGTGGCCCGGTCAGCAATTCGGGGGGAGCCTGCCAGGAATACGGACTTGGTATTGTGCGGCTCCTTCTCGACCTCGAGAGGCACAAAATGGTACTGCACGTCGAACAAACACTCTGCCTGCAGTAGTGGACGTGAAGCGCCAACCACACCCCCACCGCGGATAGCAAGGCGAGGATCCCAATCGCGACAAGTCCGCCTATAATTCCGGGGCTGAGCGGTGCTGTTTCGTTTGGTGACGTTGAGCGGGAGGTAAACAGTAGGGTTCCTATAGGCCGTAAAGGAGGGCAGGAGACCGACGCCAGCGACGAAGGAGTTTGGCTCCTGAGACGAAGACATCTCGGGACCATCCTTGGGAGAGGCCTCGAACAATGGAAGGGGAGAAGTGGAAGCCATTGGGGTCCCTGGCGGTGGGGTCAATACAGCCAGAACCCAGCGCTTCCGGGGTTGTATTGAGCCTTTTGCATTGCATCTGTTGAGTGACCGAAAACCAAGGGAGATAACCTCAAGCCAGGATCAGTGGTCAGGCTGCGCCGAAACAGATGCTATCACGGACACACCTCGACCGAAACCGATAGGGGGTATATCGCCACTAAACCGAGGCGAATACACGGAAACGAAACCTGTGAGCACCCGTAGGGACAGAGAACCAGAGCCAGAAGTGAGGTGTCGCGCCGCGAGAGTTCAGGGTCGTGGCAGTTCATCTGACGTCAAGTCCAGAGTCTTGAGAATCCATCGTGATGAAACCAGCGGGGCAACTGCGATGATTTCGGGAGCAAATCGGTGGCTGCTGTGCGCCTCCGTCTGTCAGTTATAAAATTGTGTCCAAAGTCCGAGGTGGCGGTGCAGAGGGCGGCGGCGGCGCAGAGTGATCCGGCCTCTGTGATGTCCCGTCAGCGAGCTCGTGACCGGAACGCGTTCTTGGTGCTGATCGATACCAAGAACGCGTTCCATTCACCGCGGTTGACCCATCCCGTCATAGCCCGGTTCCCCCAAACGAACCAGTCCAAGCATTGGTATACGCAACCAACAGCGACCTAGAGCACACCTGACGCCCCCCTGCGCATAATAAACCGGGGCGAGCGACTGCCACCGATCACCTCATCTCGAGAAGACCGACCACCATGTGGTTTATCCTAGTCCACCAGGTGTCTGACTCTATCCTTAGCGACACCCGCGGCGCTTCCGATGTGCCCCACCGCCATACACGTGGGCCTCGTCCGCGGGTTTCTGATTCCTTCTCGGATGCCCGTCGGGGACGCGACGGCTTAGGAGATTGCGCGTGCCACGGTGCCCCGCTCTCGCATAAAACTGGGGACAACCACCGCCCTTCACAGTGAACACCCGTTCAACGATCTGGGATGCTTCTCTCCTCCTTGACAGCCCTCATCGCGGCGCTCCCCCTCGCGGTATTGGGCGGGGAGTTTCCGGTCCACAACGGAGTCATCGGTGGAGCACCACGCAACGTAAATGTCAGCCAAAAGGTCCCAGACACCCCTGTTGACGCCAAAGCTGGTGCTCTACGATACGTTGAAAACAGCGGCGTTTGCGGTGAGACCTCTCTCCCAAAGTTACCACCAGCCTGTATGCTCACCACACGACAGAAACTACCCCCGGCGTGTACACAGCTTCAGGGTATGCGGGCCTGACTGCCACGCAGCACATGTGGTTCTGGTTCTTTGCGGCGCGCAACAACCCCGACACTGCACCGCTGACAATCTGGTTGAATGGTGGGGTTAGTCGCTTTGCCTATCTAAACCCGGCTATGGGGTTCTCAATATCCCGAAGCCCGGTAGTTCCTCTATGATCGGCCTGTTCCAGGAGCACGGCCCTTGCCTGATCAACAACGACAGCAGCGCGGTCAGTTTGAACCCCCAGTCATGGAACCAGAACTCTAATATGTAGGTGCTTCACCCTGTACGCTGCCTCACCAACCCTCACTGGCGCACAGGTTGTACATTGATCAACCCGTCGGCGTTGGCTTCTCGCACGGCGACACCACCACAAAGTCGTCCGCAGAGGCTGCCCAGGGCGTGTGGAATGTGAGTTATTTATAAAACCAGATCCTTGATGGGCGTCTCAGTGGTTGTTGACCATCCTTGATCGAAAATCAGTTCCTCCAAATACTTTTCTCCGACGCCAAGTTCAGCAAATACAAGACGAGGGAATTCGCTCTTTGGACCGAGTCGTATGGCGGTCATTACGGTCCTGTGATGGCGGCGTGAGCATGCCCCCCGTCCAGCCAATTCAAATCTCATGTCATCCCAGCTACTTCATTGATCAAAACGCCGCCATCGCTGCGGGGACGATCTCCGGTATTCCCATTAACTTAAAGGTTCTGGGGATTGGAAATGGCCTCACTGTATGCTCCATCATGATTGGGTTGATGACGAACATTGTGCCCACTGTGACTTAATCTAGGATCCCATCACTCAATACCCTGGATACATCTCCTACGCGAAGACGAACCCCTATTACCCACTGGTAAGCGACTCGACAATCGACAGAGCCAACACCTCCTATTATGCATCTGGCGGGTGCAGAGACCAGGTCCGGGCGGTTACTCCGGTTTCTTTGGCCCGATTAACTCGAATTCAGATCCTCAAATGCGCCAGCACCGAGACCAACTCTGCCTGCAGTGATGCTCAGGACACCTGCAACAGCGCTATCCTTGGTCCCCTTTCCGGCGATTGGGATGTCTATTACGTTCTCGACCCTAGCCCTTCATCTTACCCCGCAGACTTCGGTGTCTGGTTGAACGACCAAAGGACCAAGATCGGCGCTGAGACCACCTGGTCTCAGTCCAGTAGCGTTATCTATTCAAACTTCTTCGACACCGGTTCGTGTGGTCGCCGTGTGCGCCCCGTCCCACACGCTAACGTGTCTCGTGATAGGGGACTGGATGAGGACCAGCAGGCCGCACCTGGAAAAGGTTATCAACGCTGGAGTCCGCACCGCCATCTACGATGGTGACGCGGACTACATCTGCAACTACCAGGGTTTCGAGAACATGGTCAACGCCCTCCAGCACAAGTACAGTTCACAGTACGCTTCTACCCCCTGGACCGAATGGAAGGTCGATGGGGTCACAGCCGGTCAATTTAAGAACGCCGGGTCCTTCTCCTATGTCCGAGTCTTCCGGTTCGTACCCCAGTTGGAGACCCCCCCATTTAATCTCACCTCGTTGCTCCCAGGGCTGGCCACCTAGTTCCTGCTTACACCATCGGAGGGTTGCCAGTTGGGCGACATGCCCTTACCATGTTCAACCAAGCGATGGCTAGCCAACCGATCTCCTCGACCTAACCGTAGGAACCAACTTACGGAAGTATACCCAGCTATCTATTGTGATATTAAGATGGCATAAGAATCCACTGTGTAAAAGAAGTTGCGAACTAAGGATGGGTAACCAGAAAGTCCCAGTCGAGACTGAGAATTATACTCCACGCAACAGACGAAGCAGAATGAGAAACAAGAGGATCAGTACACTACTCGTCGACCGCCGCCTTTTTAAGCATGTCCTGCCAATCAAGGGCCATCTTCGTCAATGTTTTGCTTTTAGCTGCGGAGGGGGAGACTTTCAATGGAGGTCTGGCGTGCCGACGAGACGTTCCCACATACCAAAAATGTTCAACACTTCGCGGAGAAGTTCACGTTTATGGAATCCTAGTAACGTGGGCGTCCATGAATCGTCCCTTCCCGGTCGCCTAGTAGAAGTAATCAACTCTCGGGTTCTCATCGAGGGCCCTATGAAAACGCACCAATACAGCGGCCCAAACATTTCTTTTACCAGCTCCTCTGCCTTTCCACGGAATCCATCCTCTGCGATCCGCTTTGCGTAAACAAGCAAAGCTTGCTTGTATTCTGTCGGGCTCTCAAGAACCCTCGTCGCTTGCAATCTCGCCTCCAAGTGTCCCAGGGTGAGAGCAGCTTCCCACCAGTTCGGCCGCTCTCGATTCGCCCCATCGTCCGGCCCCGTTTGTTCGCTTATCGTGTTTTCAATAGTCGCAACCACGCCTCGATTGGCGTTCAAAGTTCCTGTACGAGATCGCGCCTGCCACACGGACGAGCCCCCGGCCCACCACTTGTCGCTTAGCTTGACCCAGGATAGGAGCTCGGGGTCATAGGAGTACGCGCATCCGCTGGAAACGTGGATGATGGGGGCACCGTTTTGGCTCACACCAGCTGAAATCACTTCCGAATTCGGGCCAACGATAGGGCTGATGGATGTCGCCGCGCAAAGGGCGCGTCCCTTCTTCACGTTCCTGGGGAAAGTGTCAGGCTGTTACCTGATGAACGCTCTCAACCATCCCATCTCACCAAACATGGAGCGT
>Ga0307516_10006245_pt1 | contig 14011 bp, 12 predicted proteins | sample 19_EM_MG_FD_203310 | JGI IMG/M metagenome (GOLD analysis project Ga0307516, IMG submission 203310) | Populus trichocarpa ectomycorrhiza microbial communities from riparian zone in the Pacific Northwest, United States - 19_EM | ecosystem: Host-associated > Plants > Roots > Unclassified | place... | reverse complement strand
TTGTTCAATTTAATTACTTAAATCATCCAAGTATAAAAAGCTCTTTTTCATTACTATTTTCAATAACAATGATATTAATAATAATATTGAAAATTATTATTACTATTTTCATTAACAATGATATTAATTTTTTATAATTAGATTTATCACTAATATATATGGTTTATATTCATGTTGTTTTTTTCATGTTTATACTTTGTAGGAATTTGAGCAAAACAAGGGATGCTTTAGTTCCATTAGCCTTGATAACATTGACCTAACTTTATATTTAAAATATTTGTATTAAAACATTTTACTTTCATAATATTTTGATATTTTTTTAAGTTGAATTACTTTAAGTTAAAGATCTATTTAATTTTGACTATTTAGAAATATTTTAAATTTTGAAATTATATTTGTTTGACATTGTATTTGTATTGCATAATTTATAATTAATTTATCTTGAATTTGAATTATGTTTGTTGAATATATATATATGAACAATACAACTCCGAAATGGCACGCCGAACACTCTGAAACTAAAACATTCCATTCTAATTGAAAAAACGAAACACTTATCGAAACGGAATTGACAACCTTGATTAAAATACCCGGTTTTCTCCGAAATATTTCTAAAAAAATTCTAAACTTTTAAATTAATTTTTCTTTTCAAAAAACAAAAAAAGAAACAAAAATATTTTGTTTTCATGCATACGGCTAAATCCTAAAAAGTTTTCCAAGCATATTTTCATTAAAAAAAAATGCATCTTTCTCATTTTTTAAAAAGAAAAAAAATAAATATCGTAACCAGTTTATAATTATCCATTATGATTTGACTAAAATATCAAAAACCCTTTACCAATTATTTTTTATATATATTAGGGTTTAGATGTAGACTTTAATACATGTGGGGTGTAAAACTACACAATAGAATACATCCTCAAGAATTAAAGGTACAAAGTGTAAAATAAATGTGATGCTAAAAGTTTGACTTTAGAACGGTTAGGATTAAACCTGATGAGGTAGAGACTCTCTCACAAAGGGAGATATGCCTTAGACCTTAAAAAAAGACAAACGAATAGAAACCCAACATAGAAAAACAATCAAACAATAATGCAACTTACTTTAGGTAAGGTGCACTGGAGGTGATGCGTCTCTCCTTGCACAACCAGTCCCTTACCCAGACTTTCACGGACCATAGGTTTCTAGTAACCATAATATTAAGTGGTGACTCCTGAACCTTAATCATAATTTTATGATTAAACCAAAGACCTTTTTTTTCCCAACAACAATACCTCATCAAAAGGCACAAATAGCTCATCACCACCCCGACGTCGCCCCTACGACATAAACAAAAATGAATTTTAGCAATGTGTTTAGTTTCATAATCCAATTCAAGAAAACCATGCAATAAGTCACCAATATACCACTTCCAACAATGAAATATTTGTATGATAATCCACCAACACAAGAAAATCAAACAACAGAACATATTCAAATCAACAAAACACTTCACATCCCATATTATGTTTAAGCCTTCCTTAATATTTTTGTTGATTCTTCTATAAGACCAACCTAAATGGTTTTTAAAGATGTGTACTCTTAAAAGCACATAACCAAGACATGCCATATCATAAAGAATATAAGTTGTGATAAGAAAATTATTGAAGAAACTTTAAAATTGTGTAAAAAGTATTACATGATACTAGATTGGATAACATCATCTGACAAAAATTTCCATTAAATATAAATGACCAGGTAAATAATAAAGTTGAAAATTATATGGAAATAGTTAAAAATAGTATGTAGAATTACAAACCAATGCCAACAAGAAATTGTAATATGGTCATGTCCAATGACACCAAAAAGCAAGATTAAAGAGCTAAAATCTTTGAATCAATAGCTTAATCTAATATTAGAACCAGTGTAATGATATCCAAACACACAATTAGAGCAAACCATGCTCATTATTCAAAATTTCCAACAAAGTCCAAGTTATGACCTCAGCAAGTCCATAAGCTTTGATTGTCAAAGATAAATTCAAGCGAGTTACCTTTGATTGTTGGATTGTTTTCAAGGACACAATATATGAGTGACTTGAAACAAATGGTAAATTAAGGTTTTGAATTCGTAAGGAGATTAAGAGTTTTGGGTGAGCTTTGAAGAGTAAATTAAGGATTATGGTTTTGAAAGAAAAAAAGAGGGAAAAAAATGAATTGAAGGGGGCTTGATTTCCTAAGCTTCCAACACTTGAGAAACCATCCATTTAAGATAAGAAATACCTTTAAATAGATTAATTGCATTGAATTTGAGGATTTGTTAATGAATTGTGAATGTTATGCTCTTGTAAGGATGAAATTATATTGATTATGTAATGGATGGGTGTTATTGAGATTGGTTAATGATTATTATCATGAATTAAGAATGAGTAATGTTTTAATGTAAAAAAATAAAAAAATTGAAAGGATAAATGCCCATTTATTGGCTTAGTTTCGGCTAGGGAGAAAAAATTTTGGGTGATTAGAAATTCTAATGCAATTAATTAAGATTGATGGAGATTTTGGGTTACGTGAATATTGATGGATAGAAAAATAGAGAAAAATTAAAAAAATAAATATATTAGCCGTAAAGAAATGAAAGGAAAAATCATATTGGTTGCGGAAAAGGAAACCGATTAACTTCATGAAGAAAAAAATAGAAATGAATAAGAAAAAGAAAGGAAATGAACATCGTACATGACTAGAATGGAAATACTTGATACAAATTAATTAAGAATTCAAGATTTATATGGAAAATGGAATTGAATGATATGATGGATGAATATCCAATGATGTGTTGATTTTATTGATACAGGAGAGGTCATGGGATCTAATCAACAGCATTGGACTAACTCGCGTGTGTAGACATTAGGTAGGTGTTCAATATCTTGTGGGGAATTAGTTAGTTTCTTAATAATAGTTTTATTATTTCTATCGAATCTTTGTCTAAAGTTGTGAATGGAAAGAAAAGGATTTTTGAGAAAACTAACTCCCTGATTAATATAATTAGTGCCCTATTTGATGGGCAATTTGAGAAACTAACTCTATGGTTAATGGGGTTGGTGCCCTCTCTAATGGGTAATTTGAGAAACTAACTCTCTGATTAATGAGATTAATGTTATGTTTAATGGGCAATTTGAAAAAACTAACACCATAGTTAATGGGATTTGTGCCTGTTTAAAGAGCAATTTGAGAAACTAACTTTTTGGTTAATAAGATTAGTGCCATAGTTAGTGGGCGATTAAGGAAATTTACTTTCCTGGTGAATATGATTAACGCCCTGGTTAATGGGCAATTAAAAAGACTAATCTCTTAGATAATGAAGATTAGTATCCTGGTGAATAGGTAATTAGAAATCATAATTTGGATGTTGGTGATGGAGAGAAAAAAAGAAAGGGGAGGGCCCAGGTTAGGCTAACAGTGAACATAGTACGTTTATAGTATTGAGCGTAAAGGTGTCATGTTATAAAATAAGAGAATGGTAGTGAATGATTTATTGATGAACTAAAATTTGGATGTGTGTGTGTGTGTAATCACATTAGATATGGAAAGTAATGATAAATAATTATTGAGTAAAAAGTTGAAAACGCCTATTATAAATCATTTTCAGATTCTTTCTAGCATCGAACGGAGAAGTAGATTTATTAGTTGATGAGTATAAATTTGGAAGAAATAGAAGAAGTGAACTCAGAATAGGGAAGAAGAAAACAACAACTTTGAATAATTTCTGATATCCTTTATTGAATGCCACCAAGCTTTATATACATGAATGAATAACAATAATGCTAGAAAGTAGGAGGTAATTAGCAATTCCCAAACGGAATCATTATTATCTGCCATCAACCTAATTAAAACAAACTTGACTTGACTTTTTCTATAACAACTTGGCGACAAAGCATGATCCATGTTCATGTGTCTCAACGTGTTCCTGCTTCTGCCACAACTCACGTCCATGTCACTACTGTACACATATCATTCCCGCCCCCTTAACAATCCTTGTCCTCGAGGATAAAAGTAGGTTATGTCTTGGTAAATCACCTTACGTTCTCCTAAGTGGCATCTTCCACTGGTGCGCCAACCCATTTAACTAAAATTTCATTCTTAGGATGGTATTTCCCTTTGTGAACTACCCAGCGGTCAATGATAGCTTCAGGTTGCGGAAGGATAATTGCAGTCTTTGAAACAAGAGGGAGCTGAGCAATTGTGGGAGGGATTTAACCCAAATATTTCTGTAGCAAGCTGACATGGAATACATTATGAATTTACAAATCTGGAGGCAATGCTAATTTATAGGACACTGATCCCACCTTTGCAAAGACTTGGTAAGATTCATAGAATCGCGGGGCCAGTTTCATAAAGCTCCGGAAGGCTACTGAAGTATGGCGGTAAGGCTGCAGTTTTAGGTACACATAGTCGCCAATATCAAAGGAGACATCCCGACGATGTTGATCAGCTTGACACTTCATTCAATTTTAAGCGATCAAAAGATTCATTTGTAGCTCATGAAGAACATAATATTGATCACGCAGGTGCTCATCTACTGTTTGAACATTAGAGGTGCCAAGAACATAAGTGAGTAAGCTAGGAGGCGGAACACCGGACACCACCTCAAATAGCGTTACCTTAGTTGAAGAGTGGACAGAGGTGTTGTAGCTGAATTCTGCCCAAGGAATCCAGTCAAACCATTTTCATGGTTGGTCCCTGCAAAGCATTGTAAATATTGTTCTAGGACTCAGTTAACCACTTCGGTCTGGCCATCCGATTGAGGATGGTAACTAGAGTTCATACATAGCTGGGTGCCCTGAAACTGAAATAATATTCGCCAAAAGGTGCTGATATATACCTTGTCGCAGTCACTAACAATAGAGGTAGGAATGCCATATAATCAAACTATATTGGAGATGAAAGCTTTGGCAACAATGATGGTTTTATAGGGATGCTTCAATGGAATGAGGTAGGCATACTTGGATAAGCGATCCACAACCACCATAATACAGTTATATCCATGAGAGGAGGGTAATCCTTCGATGAAGTCCATGGATATATCAGTCCAGACTTGGATTGGCACAGGTAGAGGTTGGAGTAACCTTGTTGGTTTCATGCAATCTGTTTTAAAACGTTGACACTTTTCATATTGCTGCAAGAATTCTTCTATTGTGCGGTGCATATTTAGCCAAGAGAAATCCTGCTTAATACGAGCGAGTGTTTTACGGAACCTAAAATGCCTACTAATAGGGGTTGCATGGTAGTCGATTAAGATATGTGGAATTAGAGTAGAAGTGAGACTTAAAAATACCTTGCCTTTCTTGAACCACACCCCGATCATGAACGGGCTTGTTGACTTAAAGTTGGTATACAATGGTTCCTACTGCACTTCCGGTTGTAGGGTCGGCCACCAGTCTGCCTTTGGAGCAGAGATAGATAAAAACTAGAATTCCACCACCCTGGACAATGAATCTGCTTCTTGGTTTTCAGTTCCCTTCTTGTACTCGATCACATAATCAGATCCAAGTATTTTAGGTAGCCAACGTGCTTGTGCAGGTGTAGTGATCCGTTGCTCCAAGAGATATTTGAGACTCCTCTAGATCTGTGTGAACCATGAATAGTTTCCCAAGGATATATGGTGTCAATTTCTGAATTGCTTTAATGATGGCCAACATATCTTTCTCATAGGTGGATAAGGTTAAGGAGGAACCTTTTAATGCTTCACTAAAATACGTCACTGGCTAGTCTTGTTGGGAGAGTATTGCACCAATTCCAATTCCACTTGCATCATATTCGATCACGAATCTTTGAGAGAAATCTGGCAGGCGCAAGATCGGTGGATTAGTTAAGGCTTCCTTCAACTTTCTAAAAGCCATATCGGCCCTTTCATTCCATTAGAATCCCTTCTTGGTCAGCAATCGGGTAAGTGGTGCTGCTAAACTTCCAAAGTGATGAATGAATTTTTAATAATACCTGGCCAACCCTAAAAATCCGCAGACTCCCTTGGTTGTGGTAGGTGTAAGCCACTCAATGACCGCTTGTATTTTGGTGGGATCAACGGAAACTCCTTTTTCTAAAATGATATGGCCTAGGTAGTTGACTTGTGTAACTCTGAATTAACACTTTGACTCCGTAGCAAACAATTCATTGTCTACCAAAATTTTCAAAACATTGTGCAAACGAGTGAGATGGTCGTAGATCTAATTCATTACGACAAACTTATAATGCCCTTCGTGCATTCAGAAAGCTGTCTTAGGGATGTCACCTTCCCGTACCTGGATTTGATGATAGTCGGGTCGTAGATCCAATTTGGAATAGTATTGGGATCCATGCAGTTCACCCAAAAGTTCATCGATCATCGTAATTGGGTATTTATCTTTAATGGTGATTTTATTCAAGGCTCGATAGTCCACACAAAATCGCCAAGCTCCATCTACTTTTTTAACTAGCAAAACAGGTGATGAGAATGAACTATTACTTAGCCTAATCAATTCTGACTTTAAAAGTTCTTGCACCATTCTCTCTATCTCGGCTTTTTGGCAATAGGGGTATCAGTAGGGTCTCACACGCACTGGTCCTGAATTTAGCTGCAATGGTATGTGATGGTTCTTGGATCTTTTAGGAGGTAAGTTGGTGGGCTGTTCAAACATGTGTGAGAATTTGGATAGAAAGCTATTCATCTCAGAAGGATGGTGTATAGTGTTATTACTGGGATATGAAGGAATTATTTGAAGGAATAAGTCGAACCCCTGTAACTCATGAAACTCTTTACCTGTGAAAACTTCGTTGTCTGTGTGTTTCAGTCCATGAAGGATGTATGTTTCTTTTTGCTTTTTGTAGCTCATAATGAGCTTTTTGAAATCCATTTCAATAGGGCTAAGGGTTTCAAGCCATTGTACACCCAATACTAATTGACAAGCGGTGATTAGAAGGATATAGTAATTAGCAGTGATGGTTTTCCTTTGAATGTTCAGTGTGAGACATTGGCATTGTCCATTGCAGGCAATCTTCTCCCTGTTAGCGACCATGACCTGAAACTATTTATTGTGGTTTACTAGCAATCCAAACTTGGAGACCACCGCTTGATGAATGAAGTTATGAGTGCTGCCTCCGTCGATGAGCACTATTACACTCTTGTTCCTCAAATTCCCTAACACACGTAAGGTTTGGCGGTGTTCGGCACCAGCATTGGCATGAAACAAGATTTCTGATATGTCCTCGAAATTTATCATTTCCTGAGAATCATCAGTACCTTCCTCAAGGCTCGTGTGGGAAGTGTCTTCGATCATAAATAATTGTGGGCATTCACAGCGATGGCCTAGAATAAATTTCTCATCACAATAATAACACAACCTTTTTTTCCCGCTGTTCTCGAGCTTCTTGATTGGTTATCCTCCTGAATGATGTTAGGGGAGGATTTGCTCACTGGGATGGTGGTGGTCTGAGGATGCCTGCTGTTGGATTGGTTGGTGCCCTGGACGCCAACATAGTGTGTGATGAATGGGTTGGAAGATTGTATTTCTTATGCAATAGATTGCGCTCCTCAATCAGTCGTGCAACCTCGATTGCATCTACCAATGTGTGAGGTTGTTTGATCTTGACATCAATACGAATATCATCTCGAAGACCTGCAACAAAACATGCTATTAGGAAACCTTTAGGCAAGCCATCAACTTGATGGGAGAGACTTTCGAAGGCTTCCTGGTAGGCTGCCACAATGGTGGTTTGTCTGAGACGCGTGAGTGACTCCGATGGATCCTCGTATTCGGTGGGTCCAAAACGTAGCAAAATTACCTAGACAAACTCGCTCCACATGCGGTCCTCAAAACTTGTTCAGCCATTTATGCATTGCAGGGCAATTCCATCTAGGTGGAAGGAAACTAACTGGACTTGCTGAGCAAGTGCAATGTCATGAAAATCAAAATATTGCTCTACTTTATACACCCAACCTATGGGATCAATACCATCGAAGCGTGGAAAGGAGAGTTTAAGGTGGGGATGAGGTTGACCATTGGTGTTAAGAGAACGGGAAGTGTGGAATTGTGACAATCCTTCTGGTGCGAATGGGTTGATTTCAGAAGAGTTGGGATTTGGGTTTCGGATGGTGCGAAGGGCTTGGAGTTTGGTTAACACTGCTTGTAAAGCAAAGTTTACCTGATCAAAACTTGACTCATGCCTAGCTAAGGCTTCATTGACCTCGTTACGAAATTTGGCATTACTTTTTCCACGAGTGTCCATAATAATCTGACTCTGATACCACTGATGAGTATAATTTTGGAAGAAGTAAAAGAAGTGAACTTGGAACAGGGAAGAAGAAAACAACAGCTTTGGATAATTTCTGATATCCTTTATTGAATGCCACCAGGCTTTATATACATGAATGAATAACAATAATGCTAGAAAGTAGGAGAGTAATTAGCAATTCCCAAAAGGAATCCTTATTATCTGCCAACAACCTAATTAAAACAAACTTGACTTGACTTATTCTATAACAACTTGGCGACAAAGCATGATCCACGTCCATGTGTCTCAACGTGTCCCTGCTTCTGCTACAACTCACGTTTGTTGCTATACTCACGTCCATGTCACTACTGTACACATATCATTAATATGCATATTTTGAAAAATCAAACAGATATAATATGGGAAGACTATATTTTGTTGTAATATAATTTTGTAATGAAATTGTGTTTACCTATCAAATTTAATTATGGATATTGTAATTAAGGAAGTTGTTTCTTTTGTATGCATTATATAAATTGTTCATCCATTTAAGTTTTATATTCATTTTTAGTTATAATTTAAATTTTGTTACTACTTAATTTTATTGAATGAATGTTGAAGAAAATGAATGTTGGTGTGACAATTAAATTATGAGAGTCCTGAATGGTGGGACAAGTGATATTTTAGACTACTAGCAAGTTGTGAATTTATTGAGTCAATAACTTGGTATTGAAAATATAAAGAAAACTTTGCTAAATTTTCAATAATAATAATAATAAAATCGTTATAATTGATATCAATTCAAGAAAATTGGGGTTGTTACAAAAACTAACAAGACAACAATAAGTAATGACATGACTTGAAAGGAATAGTGATTGAAAGAAGATTCTCGAAATGTCATCATGGTGGAGGAAGGAAAAAAACTGAAATGCTTTTAGTGTTCGCGAACAAGAAAACACATTTCAAGAGTCATTAAAGTGTCAATACTTCTTTAACCTCCTGCAAATCCAAGGCAAGAAAAAGAAATTAACAACAAAAAGAAAAAAAAATAAGAGGGTTGTAAAAATACCACAAAGAGAGAGAGAGATCAAAAGAAATGCATTAAATTTTCATATTAACAATAACGCACGAAAGATGCTCTAGAAGACAGTATAAACATGACTAGAGTGTTTAGAGCTAACATTAGTTGCAATAAAAATATTAAATTTTTTATTAAAAAACAACAACTAAAACATAACAATAAACTCCATAATGAGCTTAAAAGATTTTAATTTTTTTGCTTAAGATTACCTTAGAATCGATGGATTTAAGCTTTAATCAAAATCTTATTATAATTTTTATGAATAAAACTAGAACGAGATAGATGATTTAGGGTAAAGAGGAGAACAAGAGAGGGGAGGGAGAGGGAGGTATGGGTGGCGACTACCGTCAAAACTCAAAAGGAATTTAGGATTAGGTTAGCTATCAATAACAGGAGAACAAGAGAGAACGAGAGGGAGGGAGGGAGGGGCAACACGACAAAAACAAAAATCAAAAGGGAAAATATATTTTAGGGTTAGGTTATATTTCTTTTTATACCCTATTTATTTTTTTAGACGATTCAAATTCAGTTGAACCGGTCTAGTTCGGTCAAGTTTAATCGGTTTCACCTTTTTGAAACCAAAATTAAACTGGACTAAATGATTTTTTTGTTTTTTAAATCAATTTATTCAGTTTTATCTCAATTTTTTTTTTTTGGTTAATTTTTTTTCTATTTTTTTATTTACTTGGCTGATCTATTTTTTGAACACCATTAATAATAGGTATTAGTAGGTAAAAATGAGTTGAAAAGGATTTCTTAATAAATAAATAAAAACAAAGAAAGAAAACAATATCATGGTTGGAAAAAAATCACTAACAAAATCAATGTCTTGGCTAAGGGTGAGCAAAAAAACCGAAAACCCGACTAGAGAAAACCGGAAAAAAAAACTGAAAAAACCGAATCGTGAAAAAAAACCGATTAAACCAGTTAAAATTTTAAAAAAACCGACCAGTTTGGTTTCGATTTTATAAGTCTAAAACAAAAAAAAATCGAACCCAAACCGAACCAAAACCGAGCCAAAACCAAAAAAACCGAGCCAAACCTGTTTGAATCGGTTTTTCTTCTAAAAAACCGAACTGAACTGAAACCGGTCAGTTTGAACCGGTTTCGGTTTTTTTTATATAAAAAAATTCGGTTTGGTTATTTTTTTTTAATAAAAACCGAACCGAACCGAAAATGATCACCCCTAGCCCTAGCCTTTCTTTTAATAACAAGCCACAAAAACATTGGGTTAGTCATGCTGGCTTATTACATGTAGATCAAAGATTGAGACAAGGTAATACATTAAAGTCTGATTGTTTTTATCTTTTAAAAGTTTTTTTTAATTAAATATTTATTTATTTATTTGCTTCAAATAATTTGTTTTTGGTGTACTTAGATCATTTTGATGTGTTAATATTAATTTTAAGTCTAGAAAAACTTAGCTCAATTTAGTGGCTAGAAATAGAACCAGTAGACAGTGTCATCTGTTTTATTTTTTATTTTTAAAAATTTAAATATAAAAAATAAAGAGGCTAAGCATGCAAGCCAAGCCTTGCTGGCATATGCACTCCATGGATTCTTTCTATTAGATCAGGCATGCATGCCCCAATCTCTCTAGCTTGAGTGTCGTCCCTTCTATATGATTTTTATTTTTAGAATTTTTTTTCTTTATGGATTCTAATTTAAATGCACTTTAAAATAAAATACTTAACATGATTTTTAAATTGTTGTTCAAATTGCCATAGTTTTTAAGTAATATTATAGCTTTTAATGGCAATGTTAAAAATATTGTTTTAAAATATTTTATATCTAATATACAAAAACAATTAAAAATGCACTCATGAATTTTCAATGAAAATATTTTTTTGTTCATTTTTAAATAGTTTTTTATATTATTTTATCACATTAATTATTATTTTTTACATTCAATCACATACAAAATATCAAAACATTATTATAATATATTTTTTTATTAAAACTTTCTTTCGAGATCATGATTGTTTTAAAAAAAAAAAACATAGTGCTTACAATTACTAACATGCTTTGTTAAAATAATAAAGAGACGCATTAATAAAAATAAGGTTTAAATTGAAAATATATATATATGATTGAAATTTTTAACAAGATCTTGTTTTTAATTATCGTTGTTTTTTATTCCAAAAATATGCTACAAATAAAAAATTATAGCATTGTTTTAAATAAGATGCATAAAAGAATTATTTTTTTATCGAAAGCAAAAAGTAATGTATCAATAAAAAAATTGAGTTTTTGATTAAAAATATATGGTTTTTTGTAGTTAAAATTGTTATATTTTTCTTGAATATTTCTTTTTGATTGTTTTTGCTTTGTATTCAAGGAATTATGTTGCTATAAAAAAAATTGCTTTATTTTCAAAACAAGGAAAAAACGCATGAATTATAAAAGACAGTTTTGACTTAAAAATACATTTCTACTTCATAATTATCTTTCCTGTAAATATCTATTTTTATTATTATATAATTAAATAAAAAATAGATTCTGAAAAGCAAATTTTTGAAACCTGGTCATGCCCACAATCCAGGTCATAGGTTGGTTGGGTTAACTTGAATCAATCCAAAACATTATCATTTTGATATTAAAAAAAATATTACAACAATGTTATTTTAAATTATTTTTTTAAGTCAAACTGAGTTTTTATCAATGAGTCAAGTCGTGCATGAACTTATTAGATTGATTAAATTATATTGGGTTAACTTTCTTCCAATTTAATTTAAAACCTAGCATAAATAAGTGTTAACTCGACAAGTTATCATGTTGACTCATTATAACAAATCAAATTTAATAATATTGCAATATATTTTCTGGTCGAAGCGCACATTAAACTAGTATTGTTCATCTACACTACGAAGGTAAATTTATTGTGACATTCCCTTTCATGTGAAAGAGAAATGTTTCCTCCACGTTCGAAAACTCTCGTCTTTCATGAATAAAAAAACTCTCTTAACACTTGAATAAAAGTGACATAAATCTCATCCTTTTTTTATTTCAAAATGAAATAAAACTCTAATTAGATCTTACTATGGCCAAGTAACCGCATAAACATGCTTAAACTCAAATACATTTTAGAGGATATTTTGAAGTGAGTTTCAAAATATTTTTCATTATTAATATTTGAGTTTTTTATTTTAAATTAATTTTTTTATTTTTTAATTGTTTTAATGTGCTGATGTCAAAAATAAATTTTAAAAAATAAAAAATATATTATTTTGATGTTTTTCCGAGCAAAAAGTACTTTGAAAAGTAACAGCTACCACACTCTCAAACACCCTCTTAATCTTGAGTAGTTGTATCACTAGAAATTTACTTTCTATTTTGGTCATGAAATAAAATGATATATTTGAGATTAACAATGAAACCTAGCTTGATTATATGAATTATAATCTATTCCCTCGGTGTCTTTATTTTTTGTTATGTTTACATAGTTAAGGTGAATTTGCCTCATGTATAGTTTCCGGGTATTAATCATGTTTCTAATAAAAAAAATAAATCAAGACCTATCTAAATTACAGAAAATTTTATAGTGCTCGGAAAATAACTAGTGGTATCTTAGTAGTTATTTTTTAGATCCACATTAAAAAAGAAATAGACATGAAAAAAAAATTATCACTCACCAAAAGTAATAAGAATATATTTACCTATAATTTTCATCTCTTACTTATATTTATATTTTTCTAGAGAGTAATTAACATGATGTTATTGATAGTATGAACATTATAAAATTTGTCGCTAGATTACAACATGTAAAGTTTTAATATTTTTAAACCAATAATTTTAGTTTTTTCTCATAATTTAAGATTTTTTTAAAATAATTATAAGCAAATATCTTTTATATATATATATAATACTAGAATCTTTATAATAAACTAGAAATGTGTATGAAAGAATTCCGGGGCCTAAATAAATTTTTGTTAGGCCTGAACTTGAGGAGACGGCCCAGAACTGAGCTGAGCTTGCAATTGGCCCTAGCCCTGTGTGATTTTCTTGGCTCAAACCTGTAAATCCCTCGTCGTGTCACTAATAAATGATTAGATCCTCTCCAGGCCATATTGCTTTGCCAAAACGGGAAGAAAATAAATTTTTTAAAAAAAGGGAGTATTTTTCACGAGGATAATCATAGCAACCTCGCAAGACAAAAATTCACAAATCCGTAAAAATAATAATAATATGATAACAGTTAAAAAAACGATGATGATATATCATGAGAACGACAGAAGTTAGTGATGATGGTGTATTAATGGTTAAGATTATAGAATGATATTTTAAATATATTATTATTGTCTATAAAATATTTTTTTAAGTATAGCTGAAAATACTGGTTATTTTTTAACAAATTTTTTTTATTATTATTAACATGAGTGTCCGGGTTAACTTGCGTGTACCTCGACTAATCTCAGGAGCCCTGAAATTAACAACTATACAAGTCTCCAATAACCTTAAAATTTAAAGGACTCGAACTAGTAATTTCTAGAAAATAAATTTAAAATCTAACTAGTTAAGCTATCTCTTACAGTTACATCCTTAAGAAACTTATTGTCTTTAATGATATCCCTGTCCTTATTTTCCAAGCCCCATTTGTCTTAATTCCTAAAACAGCTTCCATGGCAGCATGATTAGGACATCTAACCCAGGCCTGTGTAGAGAGAGGGTGTGACAGGTAAAGATGGATGGAGCCATGATGTTGCAT
>Ga0307516_10006244_pt1 | contig 14012 bp, 18 predicted proteins | sample 19_EM_MG_FD_203310 | JGI IMG/M metagenome (GOLD analysis project Ga0307516, IMG submission 203310) | Populus trichocarpa ectomycorrhiza microbial communities from riparian zone in the Pacific Northwest, United States - 19_EM | ecosystem: Host-associated > Plants > Roots > Unclassified | place... | reverse complement strand
GGGTCGTAGCCGAGGTTCGCAAAGAATGGAGATACAGCCGTCGTTTCCGAGGTATGGTTGTTCGATGCGAATTCCGCGATCGGCAACCAGTCAGCCCAATCATCTTGCAGGTAGTTCACGTACGACCACAAGTATTGTTCCATTACGGCGTTCATTCGTTCGGTCTGACCATCGGTCTGTGGATGGAAAGCAGTCGACAGCCGCGGTTCGATTCCCAGTCGTGCACACAGACGATGCCAGAATGCAGAGGCAATTTGAGGCCCTTGGTCCGAAGTTATTGTTCGCGGAAGTCTATGTAATCGGAAGACGTGTTGGAGGAACAGGTCAGCCAGATCACGGGCATCGACAGTAGTGTTGCACGGGACAAGATGCCGCTGTTTCGTGAGCCGGTCCACTACCACCCAGATAGCATCGTGATCCTTTGATCGCGGTAGGCCCATGACAAAGTCCATCGAAATGTCCTGCCATGGCTGCTGGGGAATCGCCAATGGGCGGAGGACTCCAAAGGGTGCGTGTCGACTGGTTTTCGATTGCCGGCAAGTGTGAAAGTTCCTTACAAACCTTTCCACATCTTGCCGCATTTTCGGCCAGTGGTAGTTCCTTGAGATCAATTCGGGTGTTTTCGATTGTCCGGAGTGGCCCGCTACCGGTACTTCATGATGCATTTGGATCAGATATAATCTCAGAGGGCCATAGGCAGGGACATAAAACTTTCCTCGATACAGTAATCTGCCTGTTGGGCTCCAGGAGCACTCCACTAGAGTAATATCCTTACAATAGCGGACCTTCTTCTCTAGCATAGCCAGTACCTTCATGGGAAATGGATCCCAGTTGTAGGCTTCAGAGAATAGTTCGGTGATCTTGGCATTAACGAGTCCGAGTCCGAGCCCGGCGTCGTGTTCCTCGAGTCCGTATGCGAGTCCGGTGCCGTGTTCCTCCAGTCCGTGTGCGAGTCCGGTACCGCGTTCCTCGAGTCCGAGTCCGGCGCCGCGTTGCTCGAGTCCCAGTCCGGTGCCGTGTTCCTCGTGTCGGAGTCTGGCGCCGCGTGCCTTGAGTGCGAGTCCGCGTCCGAGTCTGGCTTCGAGTCGTAGGATTTGGTGTGGTTTTATGACAGCATGGAAGTTTTCGGTCAGTCATTTATCCCCCTCCTTAGGAAGATCTCCGGATCTTCGAGTCAAGGACTCCGGTTTGGCTCCCGCTTTCCCCGGTCGGTAGACGATTTTGAAGTTAAATTGGGAGAGAAACTGCGCCCATCACGCTTGCCGGCGGTTGAGCAGTTTGGTCGTCGTGAAATATTCCAAGTTCTTGTGATCCGTTAAGACCGATATCGGGTTTTCCACTGATTGCAACTCTGCACGCCACTCCTCAAACGCCCAGACAATTGCCATCAGTTCCTTGTCATAAATTTCATAGTTGCACTCAGTGGGGGAATGTTTCTTTGAAAAGAAGGCCACTGGGTGTAGGGTTCCCTCGTCATCGTATTGTGACAAGACTGCGGCGGAGACGACGTGTTAGGCGTCGGTTTCCACCACAATGTCGCGGTCGTCATCAAACCGACGCAGAATGGGTGCCGTTGTAAAGGAGGTTTTCAGTCCATCAAACGATTCCTGTTGCTTTGTCTCCCACTTGAACGGCTGGCCTTTTCTTGTCAGCCGTGTCAGTAGCTCAACTACCTTTGAGTATCCTTTGACGAATCGGCGGTAGAAATTTGCGAATCCCAAGAACGCTCGCACATCTCGTAGATTTTCGCGAGGGGGCCACGCCTTCACTGTTTCAACCTTGGATGGATCCATCTTGATGCCATCCGCACCAATCATTAGTCCCAGATACTTAACTTCCGTTTTGTGGAATTCGTATTTTTCCGGTTTGAGGTGGAGGCCGGCATCGGTCAGTCGTTCCAATACTCGGTGGATATGCCGAGTATGTTCTTCCATCGTATCCGAATAAATCAATATATCATCAAGGTACGCTGACATAAAGTGATCGAGGAAAGGAGCCAAGGTTTCGTTGATGAATCGTTGGAATTCTGCTGGCGCGTTGGTCAGGCCAAACGGCATTACCAATGATTCGAATAGGCCGTAATGGGTTCGGAAGGCGGTTTTCCATTCTTCTCCTTCTGCCATTCGAATGAGATTGTACGCTCCACGAACATCCAAATTCGTAAAAAACCGAGCCTTCGATATTCGCATCAGTGTTTCCCGAATCAGCGGAAGGGGGTAACAATTTTTGACAGTTCCTTCGTTAATGCCTCGGTAATCCACCACCAATCGCAACGATCCATCACCCTTCTTGACAAACAGGATCGGGGCTCCGGCCGGGGATGAAGAGGTCCGGATGAATCCCTTATCCAAATTTTTCTTGATCCATTTCTTGCAGGCTTCCAACTCGTGATGGGCAAGGGAATATAGCGGTCCAACGGACGGTTCGAATCCCTCTTTCAAGGGAATGCGGTGGTCGTAGGGGTGGTGTGGAGGTAACTTATTTGCAATGGATTCGCAGAACAGGGGAAAGAACGAGTGATATTTGGGAGGAATTAGGGATTTCAATCGCTCATAATCTGGAGGCTCTACCTGCTCAGTGTCTTGCGGGTTCGGTGTAGGCATTTCAAGAGCTTTGTTGATGTCGTACAAGCTCATAGCAAAGATTTGAACTGATTCCTTTCATCGGATTAGTTTCTTCAAGAAAGGTGAAGAGATTACGCAAATTGCAGGAGACTTAAATTTGAGGTTCGGTGCCAAGCCCAGGCGTGGCGTTGTAGTTCCTTTCGGCATTTCTGTTGCCATGTTTGTCATCTTCGGCGCCACACCTATTGTCTGTAATGCCACTTGAGGTGCCGCCGGTGGATTTCGGTGGTCGGGGCACTGAAATCAAACCGAATTACTGATAAAATCGGTAACGACGGCATGTCTTCAGAGCCAAGGAATCCCGAGAACCAGCGAGAAGTGTCCTAACTTGGTGATGAAAGTGGGTAACATTTCGGTGTGATCATGTATTTGACAGGAAATCTTGGTGAGATGGGTGATTTGGCCGGATTCGATTAGTTGTCCATCAATTACTTCGAGATCTCGGGGAGGGTTTAGTCTATAGCGGGGAAATTTGTGTTGGCATACAAAGTTTTCGTCGATAAATGCAAAGCCCGTTGCACCTGTGTCAATCATTGCAGGAGTTTGGATAGAATGGTCACCATTACGGAGAGTAGCTGCAACAAAATGATGCTCTCCTTCTAATTCACATTCTTTCACCTCTCGACCAACTACAGCAGGCAATTGCAAATGGGGAAACGACGAAACCAATGGGGAATATCCCATACCGGTGCCAACCGGTTGGCCTGGGACGGCTAGTTTTCCGACTGCTCGTTCGGAACGGCAGTATCAGATTCGGCAGTCGTATTCACAGTGACTGCTATAGCCAGATGGCGGTTCCGAGAGGCAGCGCGTTTGGGGCATTTGCGGAGGAAGTGACCAACAGTTCCGTAATACAGACATTCGCCCTGGGCCATACGTTCTTGTCTGATACGATTTTTCTCAGCAGTCCTCTGCGTGGCCAATAAGTCCATAGGCGCCACGCCATAATGTCCGCTGTTGGTGCCTGTCAGATTCGCTGGAGCCAGGGTGGGAGTGCTGGCTCAGGATGGCCCAGAGCGGGGCAGTCGCTGGGTACGGCCAGGCTGGACCTGTTCCGTGGCACGAGCGCGAATCCGGTTGTCCAACTCCCGACAGATCTGGATCAAATGACCCCGACTATCGGATCGGGGACGGGAGGTGACCAAGGCATCTTTTATTTCATCTGAGAGGCCTTCGTACAATTGTTCTCTCTGGGCCTCTTCATTCAAGTTTAGGTCTCCCATGATCCAACCAAACTCGGCGAAATAGGTGGCAAAAGTGCCGCTCTTTTGCTTGAGTTTTCAAATCTCATGGTTGGCGGTGCGGGTTCTGTCAGGGTTGTCGAACGCCTGGCAGAGGAGGTCGAGGAGTGCGTTCAGGGATTCGAACCGGATTCATCCAGTATTCTCAGATACATAGCCGCGAATCAGGCAGAGGGCAGCCCCCGAGAGGCGGTTGACGGCATATCGGAGGCAGGCTTGGTCGTCGGGGTAACGATGGGGTTGTGCAGCCAACTTGTTGCGCAGCTGGATAATCCAGATGTGCAATTCTTCGGCCTTACCGCTGTCGAAAATTGGCGCATCAGGAAACCCCTTCTGGACGGCATTGGTACCACCCTGAGCTGTAGCCATGGCCACCACCTGGGCCTGCAGCTGGGTGAACCGCTGTTCGAGGGTGGAGCCGGAAGGGTTCGTGTCCATGGGTTCCGAACTCATTACGAGTAGGTTAGAATAAAAGATGCAACCTAGCGTAACGGCGGCGGTTCTCCAAGGTACTCGAGTGAGTTCGAGTGACGCCGTAAGAGCGGGAGCGGAAGCGGGGCGGGAACGGGAATGGGAATGGGAACGGGAACGGGAACAGGAATGGGAACGGGAACGTCAACAGGAACGTCAACAGACGTTTCCAGCGGCAAAGGGAACAGGAACGGACAGCGTCAAACGGATGTGTCGACAGAGATGGACAGCGTCAGATGGACGTGTCGGATAGGGAGACGGACAGCGTCAGATGGACCTGTCGGATAGGGAGACGGACAGTGTCAGACGGACGTGTCGAACAGAGAGACGGACAGTGTCGGATGGACGTGTCGGACAGAGACAGGCGGCACTAGACGAACGTCGACGAAACGAAGGAAACGGAGGAAACGGAGGAAATGGAAGCAAGGTTGATATTCCGAATAGAATACAAGAGGTTGCATGAAGAGAAGAAGACAAAACATGGGAGACAGCCCTCCTTATATACACAGTTCTCGCAACTCCCATACGTCCTCCTACTCATACCCGCGCAACTCACATATGTACTCATACTCACATATGTGCTCATAACCACGCAACTTATACAACCTTCTCTTCTGCAACCAGGGCCCATAACCGACACCCTTTCCAAGATCGAGACATCCGGAGCGAGGTGACGACACTCTTTCCAAGATCGAGACATCCGGAGTGAGGTGACGACACTCTTTCCAAGATCGAGACATCCGGAGCTAGGTGCCGGCATCAACAACCAAATCAAACAACCAAACCCAAATCGAGTGCCGGGACCTGTGCCGTGACAAGTTCGAGAAGTTGAATGAGGAGATAGAATTACTGGAGACAAAGTGCTATGAACTTGAAAAGAGTGATTCCAATAGTGATGATGGTGATGATGAAGATAAAGATAACCATGAGGTGTTTGTACTTGGTGTTAGGTACCGTATAAACCCGGATAAGAGTCCTACTTTGAAATTGGATAGCGCCGTGCTTGGCAGTCTTGGCGCGCCCGTAGCGCATGCCGTGCTTAGTCAGTATCAGATTCACTAGCACAAAAATCCTTTGATATTGTCGGGTACACTATATACAGTTTCAGACCTTGTCTCTCCAACAGAATTCCACACCATCATCATCGTCTTCATTATCAGTGATACTAGGGAACAGTTCTTCAACAACATACTGCCTACGCACTCCTTCCAGTCTCTTACTTCTTCTAGCTAAACTTACTGGTTGAACAGGAAGTTTACCCCTGCTTGTACCCACCGTCCGTGCCGAGAACACGCCCACAGAGAGTGTGCGCACTGAACCCGCTGAATCAGCTGAGGGTGCCTCTGCCGAGCCGGTCGAGGGCGCATCTGCCGAGTCTGCTGAGGGCGCGTGTACCGTTCCTGTCAAGAGTGTGTCCACTGAACCTGCCGAGGGGGTACCTATGAAGAATACGCGCGCCGAGCCTACCGAGCCTGCTGAGATGCGCCCCGAGCCTGCTGAGGAAGAGTGGGCAGCTATGAGGGGTTTGACATCCATTAATTTAGTCAGATACAGAGGGCTAGGAAACCGGGAATTATTTCCAGATTTGCCTCTGGACCTTTGAGACCCTCGCGCACGGCCCCTTGGACACCCACAGCGGTTCCCTCTTATAGTTGTTTTTAAAAGAGCATCATCATCACTATTATCACTGGGTGATTCCAGGAGCCCGGATCCACTTGCACTGATCGTGTGTGTTGACAGTGACAAGTCTGCCGAGAGAGTTCGTCTTCATCGCTGGTATCTGTCTCTGGATTGTCGCTGGTTCCCTCAGATGAGCTATCAACAGTGGATATACATTCCCATTTCGTGAGTCTCTCCGCTATTATGCTGGTGTTGAGCCCTTTGATTGAAATTTCGTTGTCGCAGGAACCATCAATGGGAAGAGCAATGCCCAGGCATCAAAAACTCTGGATAACAACATCGCGCTTCTCCCAGTTAAAGATCTCCCAAACCTCCCCCACACACTTTGTCATCATAACCCTCATCTTGCTTGCGACAGACTGCCAATCCTTCTTTTCTTCAGCAGGCGTTGGCTGGCTCTCATCAAGATCAACTGTGTCATCGATGACTTGCTTGAGAATATCTTTGAAAGGGCGGTTCACTGACACATCAAGGGGTTGAACAAGTCCCGTACAACCGCCGGGAACCAGCAATGGCATAATTCCATGAGTGTGTAGCCAATCTTTGATTTCTTGTGTACTGTGAGACTTGAAAAGATCCATAACTAGGAGGGTGGGACGGGTGCTGTGGATAGGGAGGAGCATAAATTCAAGACAAAACATCATGATCGTAGAGTTGACATATCCTTTTGGATTGAATTTAACCACTACTCGAGGATCGAATAGTTTCTCTTCTCGTCTGCGAGGGGCGGAAGTGTTGTCCTCGGTACCCCAAAAGATGATGAGAGGTATGACCCAATCGATACCGTCGGCAAAAATCGTGAGCTGTATTGTTGTTTGCCGCTTATCCCACCCTGATCTCCGTGCACGAACCCACACAGTCTTACTCCCTTTGAATTCATAGGTCTTCCCTTCAAGATACTCCCAAGGGAGCGGTGTTTGGTTCATATTGAGAATATTCGAAAGAAGATAGCAACCGACTACGATTACGGACTGCAACACTGTATCTTCCATACTGTTCCGCAGCTCAGAGTTCCGCCGATTAAAACAGAGGAAAGAAATGATCATTGTACAGTAATCCGTCGGTGTCTGCTGAGCTTTATTCATGACAATACGAATGGAAATCTCATTTCGAGTGAGGAATCAATTGAACCAGCCATTGGAAACTACAAATATTATAGGACTGGTCGGGTAAAGTTGAAGAAATAATGCCTTGGCCGTCCATTCGAACCATTTCTTCCGTACAGTCTTACCTTCCTTCCGCCGTTCAGCAAACGCTTGTACCAATACCTTCTCAAGCTTAGGCCAACGTCCTTGAGATGGTCGGTGTCTTTTCTGCAAAGGCTTCATCAAAAGTAATGTCTCTTCCTCCTGCCGCCATCTGTACAAATATCGTATATTCTTCAGGTTGTAACGTGTACACCCCTCCTTAGCCTTCAGAGCTCGTAGACCACCTTTGCCATCATCTACCCTACCATATGTCGCATATGACAGGACTTCCAATTTAAATTCCGTCGTAAACGCTTGTTTCTTCCAAGTGGGATGTGTAGTCGGAGGTCGAAACTTGTGCGCGAGGTCTGTGGTTGCCTGTCTCTTCGGGCCGGTCTTCGGTTTCGGCTTGCAAGGTGATAGAGGTGGAGGGACAACTAGCTTCGAAAGTTCATCATCGTTGTCTAAATTGTCGAAAACTTCGCCAGTAGCTTCTTGAAGTGGCGGTGAAAGAACGAGAGTGGTGAATTGCAATATGGCTGTGTCAAGTGCGTTTGGTGTAGTGAAATCGGCTTCACTGTGTTCTATTATTGCCTCCGTGATGCCTGTTGACTTGATTTCTGTGGGAATTTGTATAGGCCTACATCTAACATTCTCACGATGCTGCTCTGACGCGCTGGGGAGCTTCAGCCTCCCAACCTCCAAATTAAGTGACGTTCTATTGCCGCAGGGGCGCTAACCCGAAGCGCACTAGCGCGTGCCAAGGCGCGCTAACCCATTTTCAGAAGTAGAACTCTTATCCGGGTTTATACAGTAGCTCTGTAGCTCAAGTTCAGGATCATTTTATGTCTGTTTTTTTTTTGTTCAATCAATTAGAGAAAACTTGCTAAGTATGCACATAAGCAACAATAATTTTTGTTGCTGTTGGGCGCTGTGATGCAGAGCTTTCGGGTGTTACAACGACAATGCGTGGCCCTGGACAAATAAAATATTTTTGGGCGGCCTAGAGTACGCTAGTCCACTAGCGCCCACTTAGCGCGTTAGTGCCTGACTTACCGACGCGCTCTCTATTTTTAATCATGTTTTACCACTCGACTTTGCATCATCAATTATCACTCTGTTTTTCAAACTCATAGGTTATCACTCGGATATTAAATCATGGATTATCACCCTTCCCCTGTATCAGGAATTATCATCGTACGTGCAATCGGATTAGCTAGCAGGTGGGAAAGCTGTCTACAAGCACAAGAAATGTGGAATACGACGAGCAATTCGACGATAATTGCGGCGCGCAAAGCGTTGCGATAGACGCCGACGAGCGGAAACGATGTGCGATCCGATGCGTTATTGGACGACAATTGAGACGTGCAAACTGTCGAGAAGGCCGTCGACCAGGGTTGCGGCACGCAAACCGCTCGAATAGCCGTTAACAAGCGGTAGCGGTGAGGAATCTGACGCGCTATTCGACAATTGCACCGCGCAAACCGTCGCCAAAGCAGTCGACAAGCATTGCGGCGTGACGCGCTATTCGACGAGCATGGTGGCGCGCAAACTGTTGCGATAGCCATCGACGAGCTGAAGCGATGAGCGATCCGGCGCGCTGTACGACGAGGATTGCGGCGCGAGTGATCTGACGATCGAGCCGCCGCGTAAGCTGTCGACGAGTGTAAGGAAAGAGACGCGCAATCCGACGAGTAATCCGACGAGCGAGCCGCCGCGAAAGCCATCGATGTGTGTAAGGAAAGAGACGCGCAATCCGACGAGTAATCTCAAGTGTAACCGTAGTGATTATCCCAAATTGCCGCAGTCTACACGCAGCTTTCGGCGAATCCCCACGTGCCGAGAGGGACGTTCCAGAAAGTGCAGCAGCAGAGATCGGAGAACACAGACAACGAGTCGGCATCCTCCCACTGCTGACACATGTAAGTAGGTGCTGGGATGCCTGGTGGGCGGGCGTTCCTCCGTAACTGTGTAATCACCTGGCGCTGATGGTGACCCCCAATTCGAGATAGATACAGGCAATGGGCGACGTATGCTCTAGCCCGTGTAGGCACGATCTCGGTGACAAACCCTGAGCCGCTTGCGTGCAGCGTGAGACGGAAAGCCTCCTGGCCCAGTCAGAGGGCAACAAAAGGCTAGCGGCCAGCAGGCATGGTCCTTGTCGGCGGCGGTGGAGGTTCCCATGGGCCAGATGCAAGAACGCACTTTGCCACGTTACGACCGCAATCACCGCGCCCACCAAATATCCACCTGATCCGGGCCCCGCTGTCTGGCGATGACTGCTGCTTGGCACTGGCACGGTGTAGGAGAAGATGGTGAAGATCCCCCCTGTCTATGCAGGGAAGGGGCTGTCATAAGGAACCACGGAGAGCGAATCCAAGGTAGCAGCCTCAGCTGAAACGGCGCCCCTCGCCGGACGTCAGGCTTCAGCAATCGGAGTCCCCCGGAAATTTGGTCGATATGGGCTGCTTTCCGATCCGCCGTCGCACGCTCACCGGTGTGTGGAGAATTCCATGCAGGATCCAGCTGAACAGCGAACTGGAGGCCCGATCCGTCTCTATTCCCGCTTGCGGGCAGGTTGCTTCTCTTTGCCGCCGCTACTTGTTGCATGTGGGCTACAGTCACCACTCGGATCCGTCTACGTAATGCAGTCAATTCGGTAGGATCCACGGTCACCTGAGGCGCGACGAGCCATACCCCGTTTGGCCACCCAGTGGGCTCCCCCCCCCCATGGTTGGACCTACTCGACTCAGTTGTGTGCGGTTCTGATCGAGACCACCCGGCGCTGGTTGGCGGCGTGGTTGTTTTATAAGGTCGGGATAAGTCCGATAGCGTTCTGTCACGAAAGTCCGCCCCCTCCCTGCGGAACATCACTCATTTCGCTACACCGGAAGATCGAGATAGGAAGTCTTGTTCGCCCGAAATACGCGCCCAAATTCTCGCACTTTCCAGCTTATGCCCCCTGAAACAATACGGCCAGCTCCCGCAACCATCTTTCCGCCCTCCTGTTCGACCAATCAGTGTTGGCCCAACCGAGGGCCGTCGTCTTGTCCGTCCAGCAAAGCCCCGCCAAGCCACAATATATATCTAGACTCGGAAAAGCATGACCACCGATTGTTTCCCCACACTGCATCAGACCAAACCCGTCAAGGCAAGGGTTTCAGCTCTCCAGATGCCTGGTCTCGATCTCGATCGATAGCCGTTCCGTCCCGATATCATTCGACGGCGACCGCAAATTGCGCACATGGACTACGGGCGCCGCCTGCCTCAGTCCCCGTTCGGAACGCTCGTGACTTCAGCGGGCAGCCGAATGCCGCAGGCCCCACCGGTAGCCGCGGCGGTGGTGGTAGGGGTGGAGGAGGTGGCGGTGGAGGTGGAGATAGAAATCGAGGTGGCTTTTTTTGGTTTAATTATCCTCGTATTCAGCCTATCTAGATTATGGCGGCGTCCATTTCATCCTTTTTCCCCTCCGCAGTCAGCGCAGTGGCGGCACATTGCAAACTCCCCTTTGCCCTCCGCCCCGGCCTGTCCCGAAAGAAAGTAGATGCGCACCAAGGAGAATCACAAAGGAAATATCATAGGAAAAAGTGATCCATCCCCTACTCCTCGTCCGCCGATACCATGAAGGAGGGCGTGGGTAAAAACAGTGGTAGCTCCACCCCGGTACCCACTTCGGCACCCAGCTCCTCCACCTCCCTTTCCTATTCCCCTTCTCGGCGCTCCCGGAGCTCCCTTCCGACGCCTCGCTCCCGGCGTCCTCCTCAGCCAGCACTCTCCTTCCCACATCTGGGGCAGAGAAGAAGTATAGTACTACCTGGCTGCATCTCTCATCGGCGAGGAGGTCCTGGATCTTCCACCGGCTCTTCCACCTCCCCGTCTCCTTCTGCACCTCTGCCCACAGGATCTTCTGCTGGGCTTTCCACTCCGGGCACACCTTGAATAGGTGGTCTCTCGTTTGCAATGGGCACCGGCACCACCAGCACTGGGCCGCAGGGCAAACTTTCGCCCAGTGCAAGTACTGTCCGATGCGGCAGTGACCCGCTTTCAGCTGGTAGTTCCTTCAAGCGAGCCTCTTGGTACCTCCTGCGACCATGCCATCCGGCCTGTGGTTTTTCGGCATTTTGTATTTCGTCCCGGAGGTCCGGCCCCCAGCCCATAGCTGCGCTTCAGCCCACTTTTTCTCCGAAATCTCCCCCTTGAGATTCGCGAGGGATCGTGGGAGCGGCATCGCATGCACCTCCGTCCGGTCTGAGTAATTCAGCCATCCCAGAAATGGAGGTGGTGGTGGTGGCAGCAGTGATGGAAGCGGGCTACACGGAGACGCTGGGGGCACGCCGCCTTCGCGCAATCAAGGCCCCAAGTTCGATATCCTGCTCTAGTATCCGCAATATCAGAGTTGTCTTCATTACTTTGTAAGAAGTCTCTCAGCACAGCTATCCCTGCTGCATTCATCAACATCCGTTTGCCATTCCAACACGTGGGAATTCTCCACCACAACTGACCCCCCAAGGAGCAGGAGGAGGGGAACTCACCTCCCCGCGCTCGAAGCCGCCACATGCGCTCATCGGCCCGTGTACGCGTCGGGATCCGGGTCGGGCAGCATCGGTCCGGCGCCCTCTCCGCCAATCGCGGAAGATATGAGCGATCCGATGCGCGAGCCGTCGAGGGATCTGACAAGCACTCCGGCAAGCAAGTCGACGGGGAAGCCGGCGACGCGCTGGAGGTATGAGCTGAGCAATCCGCCGAGCGAGCAGTCGGGCAAGGCGTCGACGAGCGCAAGAAGCGCGCGGTCCGGCTAACGCCTGGCGAATTGAGCGATCCGCCGTGCGGCACTGCCCGCAAGAGGCTGACGAGCGAAAGCGACCGATCCGGCGAACGGCCCCGTGGGCAAGGCGTCGACGAGCGCAAGAAGCGAGCGATTGGGCGAACGCCCAAAGTAGTGAGCGATCCGGCGAGCGGTCTGGTGAGTGGCCCCGCACGCATGCCAAGCGGAAGAAATAAGCGATCCAACAAGCGGCGTGGTGGGCAATGCGTTGCTGAGCAACCACGGGCAAGGCGTCGACGAGCGGGAGGAGATGAGCGCTGCAGCGAGCGATCCGACAAAGCAGCTGGCGGGCAAGCCGTTGACGAGCGGTCCATCGTACGCGGTGTCAACTCTCTTGCCTAGTTGTGCCATTGCAGGTAATCCATGCGAATGGCAGGGTTGTCACCAAAAACTCACGTGAACTACGGGCTGTCCGCAAAACCTCACGCTTGTCTTTTGGGAATGGAAAATTGCATATTTCTCATGCCTTGAAAGACTTTCTTATTTTTGGTGGAGTAGCTGTGAACCGCGGACCGCACGGTGTTTGTCGTTACATCAAAAATCTGTAACTACCTTAAACGGCCTTAAGGAGACCCTGATTTCGAGTATAAGCCTCGTTTGTTCTCTTCCTAGCCTCCGCCCCCAAGATCTTCTGCTGCTTTTACCCCACTCGGGGCAGTTTTTGAAGAGATGCCCCAGGTCTGGTACTTGTAGGGCCACCTGGCATCGAGGTTCTTCGTTCACTCCCAATACTGTCTGATGAGTGCATGGCCTCTCTTGAGCTGGAACCGCGATGCGGTTCACATGTCACTACCAGCCACTGCACTGTTTGTGCGCTGCCTCCGGGGCTCCATGTACTTCTTGCTGGAGGCCCGGCCATTGGCGGGCCGCCATCCATTTCTTCTCCGAGACCTCCAGTTCGAGGTGCGTGAGAGATCGGGTTAGTGGCATTGCCCGTCTGCCTTCCCAGTCCACGAAAGGCGAGCTACTCAGCGCCGTGAACACCAGGTTCGTCCGCCGCGAGCTTTGCCCACTCGTCAGGGTTTCTTTCCAGGCATCCCTATGTGCATGGCACCATCGGATCTCAACGCTGAAGTTGGGTCTGGCCTTACGCAGCACGGCGATGTGCTTGCATGTCTGGATGGCGTATATCAGGCCAGGGCGCGGTTCCCCGGATGATATGCGCCGGACGGCAGCTTGGGCATCGGTGAAGATCGTGACCGAATACGCTGGGGGTCGTGCCTTTCACTACCAATTCCAGCGCCCTGGCTATGTCTGCGCACTCGGTATGGTAACCTTCCTAGTTGTAGGACATGTCAACCTCGAGGACTTCCTTCCCGGCCCTCCCACCGTGGGCAGTTCTTGAAAAGGTGCTTGTGGGGCCGAGTCATATACCGGTACTGCTAACATGTACTGTCATTGGGGCGGCTTGTTGTGTACTGCCGGCCTCTGTCTGAGATCTGCCGCTTGATATGCGCAGGAGATCTGGGGAGGGGCATCGCCCGCCTGCTGTATCGGTCCACGTACATAGTGGAGCCACTCTGCTCCGTGGGAGTCCGGTACTCAGATCTTAGCTTAGCCCACTCATTTCCTGGGACCCATTTGTGGGCAGGGAGCCACCGGATATCGATAACAACGTCCAGTCTGGCATTCCGTAGCGTCGCAATATGCTTCCTCGCCTGGATCGCGTACATCTACCCTCGACCTGGCCTTCCGATTCCATCCGTCTGATAGCGGCTTGGGCATCTGTGAAGATTGTGATTGTCAGCTGTCTTGCCACTGTTTCCAGTGCCCTGGCGACACTCAGGGCCAGACCGCACAATGTTCACTGGTGTGTTGCGGTTGGGCAGCTGAGTGACGGGCTACCTGGTCGCCTGGTAGAGTGTCGGACACTTAGACGGGCTAGCGTCTTGGCAAGTACAATCTGAGGGGTCCTGCCAAGAAACCGAGTGCGAAAGTGTGACCTCACCAAAAAGCGCCCAGCCAGAACCCCGCTTTCCCAGCG
>Ga0307516_10006242_pt1 | contig 14015 bp, 17 predicted proteins | sample 19_EM_MG_FD_203310 | JGI IMG/M metagenome (GOLD analysis project Ga0307516, IMG submission 203310) | Populus trichocarpa ectomycorrhiza microbial communities from riparian zone in the Pacific Northwest, United States - 19_EM | ecosystem: Host-associated > Plants > Roots > Unclassified | place... | reverse complement strand
CAGTTTCGTTCCTGTTCCGTTCCGTGCAAATTTCGCCCAAGACTCGTATGGAAGAATTCAACGTTCAAACTTCAAGCCCCAGGTCTATACGCCTTGACAATCCGGCGCCGAAGGTATCACGACCTCCACACCCTAAAACTCATACACAATGCTACGCTGCAAGGCTTCCTCCCTGTCCCAAAACGAAACTCGGACTTCCCCCTTATTATCATTGACAATTCCCATCTCGGCGTGGAGCGCGTTGGAACCCACCACCTCCATTTACGCGGCGTGGTTTATGGGCGATACGCGATGTTCAACTCCGATACTCATGCAAAGGTTCAAACGGAAGGCAGGATCGCGAATTGGAGACCACGTGAAGACGAGGACCTTGGAACGTGCGAAGAAAAAGGGAGGCAACTAGGGTCTGTGACTCAGAGCTTGGTTTTGTGTAATTACTGTTGACTGTACCAACAGCTATCTGGGCAAGGGCATGCGGGACTCTGTGCGTTCGACTGAATACTGCGCGCTCGTCCTTATCAGTACGTCCACCTCGTGGATCGGGTGAGGCTTTCTGGTATAGATACCTTCCTATCGATCTGACGCAAGCGCTCTTCGGCTTTCCCTCTCCCTCCCTCCCAGGCCTTCATGCCCTCGGCACGTCTCCCAGCCCTTGAGGCGCTCCACCGCCTCGATAGGTCTTCACCCGAGTTCCACGACCAACTCTGCAACATATTCTATGGGGAGGAGTATCGGAAATGTTTGACAACCCTTCAAGACGACGATTCAGTGTGGCTTGTTGATTATCTGGACGAGGTATATCCTCGAATCGCCCTTCCCCGCCCTCTGCTCAAGCCGTTCTAGGTTCAACACTGTCTCGATCCCTCCAGCCCCGCTTCCCGGAAGTGTCTACGAGAACTGGGGAGCATATGCGGTGCTACGGGGATACTCCCAACATCGTATATGCTTCCGTCTGACCTCCGAGACATTGGTCCCGAGCCATTTGCCTCAGGGGGTTTTAGTGACGTGTACAAGGGGACCCTTGGTGGTTCAAGTGTTTGCGTCAAACGCATACGGGTTTATACAAGTGATGGCCCGCAAAAGGCTATTAAAGTTTGTTATTGATCCTGTGGCTTTCCTTGTTTGCCATCGCTAACGAAACTGACAGGCCTTCTGCCGAGAGGCTGTGGCGTGGAAACGGTTGACCCACCCAAATATCGTGCCCCTTCTGGCCATCACTTTCACCCCCCTCCAGCTTGTCTCAGAGTGGATCCCCGGCGGGACCCTGCCGGATTACATCGATGTGCACCCAAACGCGGATCGGGTTGAACTTGTAGGCGCCCACCCTATTGTATCATCGGGAAAAAACCCAAATCCATATAAGCCCCGTATTCCCACATGAGGGCCATAAGGATCCGCGGGCCTCGTAAGTGACCTTCGTTAGTACGTGAGGGGAGGGTTGTATTACCGTCAGTCTGTATTTATTATGAGAATTTGACGGAATACAGGAGACCCGTGTAATATATGGGGGCCGTTATGATGGCTGCCATTACTTACGATAATTACAAGAGGATTATGGCGGTCATATGCGAGACCGAAGGTCACTTACGAGCCATCGGCGTCCCACGTGTGGAGGACTGGGGACATACGAGGATAGAACAAGCCACATAAGGATGGGACGAGTTACACGGGCCACATAAGCGAGGGCATACCCATATGAGGGGATGTAATTATCGCGATGGTTCATTTATCTCATTGGGCCTCACAAGATCCGGTCGCGAAAGATAATTGGCACGTGAATATTGTGTTACATTACATCGTCCGTTAAATACAGCGTATGATATATACTGGGAATGGACACTACCTTACGGTGCCCGCGGTCCAACGAGAGTTGAAAGGACACTGCCGGTATCACATCCTGAGAGATAACATTGAGCAGTGGTGTGGGAGGTGTAGCCGCGCTCTCCCAAGTTCTTGATCAGGTGTTCAGTAAGGTCTCGCCCGGCAAGATTGAGAGGGAGGATGGTGTGGGGGAGAGCGAAATCTTCATAGATGGGGACTGTGGGAGACGCCATCACCAAAGTCCATGATGATACCGGTAGTTCGGCCTAAGGGACAAGATGGCCTGAATGGCGACGGAGAAAGTGGGGGCATTGCGAACATGATCCGGGCAAGTTTTCACGGTCGGCTTTGGGGTGAGGCCTCGGTGAGCAGGGCGGGATGTTCCTCGGGAGCGACACGGAGCATGTCACAGAAAGTAAGATGCCAGATTTTCCCCATGTCGTTCCGGGTGGTGACGATGCTGTGCTTGACGGGGTAATCGAGCGTACCGTGGTTTGACTGAGCCTCGTCACTGAAATGGGACGGAGCTCAACGAGAGTTCAAATGGGTCGAGAAAAAGCCAATGTACTTACCCAACATATGAATCCTTGGCGATGTGGGCGATCGACGATGGACCTGTGGGGTTTGTAAGTGACTGGAAAAGACCTGTTGATAAGTACATGCGGAAAAACAGTACAGGGGTATCGTCATCTGGGGACAGACTCAGCCGATCGTGGGCGCGATAAATGTGATATCAAACTTACCGGCAACGGGGCAGCTGTTAGCAAAAGAGGTCATACAAAATGTACCTCTGCGAGAATGATGGCGTGTTCGAGGCTGAGAGGGGGAGCTGTGAGTCAAACAAGGATCCTGGTGACAACAAAGGGGAGAATACCCAACGAGACTCAAACACCCAGGAATGTAAGGACGGGGGGTCGATCGCGGCGACGCCAGTGTTGCTGCGGTTCGTCTGCATCAAGTCCTTCGCCGGATTGATTTCCAGGTTCATCGGGGTGTTGCGGTGTAGATTGAAGGGATTGGCTGAGAAACACTGAGGCGCGTGGGACACTGGGGAAGATGGTGGTAAGAACATCGAGAGGGAAGAACCTGGGAATGTCCACAACATGGGATTTTGAATCGGGCCGGGAGGGAGGTGGACAGACCGAACACGCCCTTATCGTTCGGAACATCAGTGAATGAATCAACGAGCTACAAGACCGTTAATGCTCGGAGGGGTTTGGGCGAGGATAGATGATCCACCGTTGTTCGTGGCCGGAAAAAGGGTGTCGAACAATTCGAGACGTTCGTAGAGGCCTGGGCAGGTACAATTGAAGATATCTTCAGTCGATCCACTCCGGGAGGAGTGAGATAGATTCGCACCTGAATAAACCACATCCGCTGTCCGAGTCCGTGGGACTCAAGCTTATCCGTGATCTCGCCGGCACCCATGGGACCCGGAAGACCCTGCTCATTGGGGATATTCTTGTACTCGACCATCTTGATCTTGAAGCCTAACGGGACTGTTAGGTGGAGACTCCTTTCCTGCTAAAGGGTTGGACGGTACTGACCGATGGTGGCGATAGTGGTACTGATTTTATGGAGCTTGAAATTGTACAGGAGGATGGAGTGGCTTCGAGAGCGTCGAGACCGGCCTGCTTGTTGGGGACAAAAATTAGCATGATCCTCGTGAAGAAAATCTCAAACACTCACCCTTTCGACCTCAAAGGAAGTGGGAACCAGGTTCTTCCGACCAATCGCGAGGTGGAACAACGGAACTGAAGGGCTTTAACGATACTTATCAGCGGGGTGAATCGTGTACCAGATGGAACCAACCATTCTGTTCAGAAGTTTCTGGGCATGGTGGGACGGGGGTATCGTTGGGGAGGGGAAAAGAGGTGACTGACGCGCGAGACGCGAGATGGAAAGGTTTAGGGCAGGGAGAACGCACGGACTTGAACGGACTTAGCCCTTGGACCGGCTGTTATTTGGTTGTGTTTGGCAGCGACCCCATCACGTCCTAAATTGGCAGACCGCAGAGTTACGGGCTCGGTGCTCGGGGGTCGACTGCCGGACGCGTTTGGACGCGTCGTCTCTTCCGTCGCGGCCCGCAACGAATTGTTAACTGGCCTGTTAATAACGGCAAGCCCGGCCGGGCTTCGCCCTGGCACCAACGGGTGTGGCCCACACGAACTACTGCTAATTATTTGAGTGATGTCTCCGATTGGTTCATCAGCAAACAGGTCGTTCGGTTATTTTCGATTATTCCACTTATCGAGTCTTGTCGTAGATTCACACCGAAGAGTCATTGATTCCATTATTTCTGCTTATTTCTGCTTATATCACGAATAAAGGGGCTTCAAGTTGTAAATTAAGGAGAAATTAAGTAACATGTAAGGTAGAGTAATCAAAACCCGGCCATGGCCAAAACATCCAGGGTGCTGGTTCATTTGACCGAAGCTGGGGACAGGGGAAGGGAGGGACATGAGAGTGAGTGCGAGATTGTTGACCTGGACTGACGGAAATGGCCGGACCTGGCACCGGGAACATATCAAACCGGGCTCCTCCCGACCCTCCTGGCATCCTCTGATAATCCCAGACAGCCCGAGGTAGGTGCTGTCTATGGTAGGTCCATCCGGTCCACTCGCTCTGCCGTGTTCCACCATCAACGCTGCATCAGCAAACAGGTCGTTCGCTTATTCTCTGTTATCCCACTTATCGAATCTTATCATAGATTCACACCTCATACTTGTTGAACCCATTATTTATACTTATCTCACGAATAAAGGACATTTAAGTTGCAAATTAAGGAGAAATTAAGTGACATAAGACAAAGTAATCAAAACCCGAGGTACGAGGATGGGGACCGTGGTTGGTCCATCCGGGAGCGGCTGCGGCACGCTTCGGGGGGCGTCTCGGTGGGTGTGACAGATTGCTGAGCCTCCGGGTGCTTCACGATGTCCCGAACCGACTTGTACACCACATTCTTGACATCCGTGGTACTCTGTGTTGTGCCGCCGCCTAGAAGTTCGATAACGCACAATTTGAGCTTGGACTTTTCTGGATTTGAGCGTCGCCTCGAGCTTTGCATCAATCAGGGACGCGATTGTCGGTGAGGAAGTGGAAGAGGAGGGAGAAGGAGGCGGATGTGTCGGAGGGGGCTGTCGGTGCCGGGAACGGATCGAACTGCTCGGGCCTGACGCGGACGAGTAAACCGGAGGTGTGTCATTGTGAGCTGGTGGAAGCTCTGGCAGTTTTGCGTCCTTCAGGATCACCACGGGTAGCTGATGATGGGGAGACCGCTCGGTCTTCTGGGGTGAGTGGTGAACGTGGGCTTGAATTACTTCATCCGTTCATGTTATAACAGAACAGGGGCAGCGTGTCTGATGCGGCTGTGGTTCCGGGTCTCCATGCGTGCTGTAGAACAATGCGTGGGCATGTGCTCCAAATGCGAGCCAAAGAGTACTCACTTGTTTGGTGTTGAGTAGCATGGAAAGGCAGCGGAGAGGGGCGGGAGAGGGTGGCGGTTGAAACTAAAAAAGTGTCAAGTCCGAAACGCCCAGATCGATGTCCGTGACTGCCCTTGCTGGGATGCGTAGATTGTTTGCCCTTTATCCTGGGATTATCTGGGCTTATTTTTTCTCGCTACAAAAAATCGCACAATTGCCCCCGCATCTTATTGAAGATCCGAACCTGGATTATATAATCGGTCTTATTGTAACTTAACTGTCCTTAGGCGTCCTTAATGCGCAATAAGCATGGAAATAACGACCCTCCACGTTTACTGATGTGTGGCTGGTGTCGGTACCACCATAGGGACAGTCCACCCTGTCACCATGACTGTTCTTGCGGGTCACGAGCGCGGCTGAATTCCCCAACTTCCAGTGAGGGAGAGCCCCCCGCTTGACCTGATCCGGCTGCTTCACATTCAGCAATAGCCAAATCGATCGGTTCCGACTTGGTGGATTCCTCAACTCGAACGAATCGGATCCCCCCCTCCACCCCGATGAACCCAAGTTCCGACATCCTGCTTAGTTGGTCAATAAAAGGTTCCAACGATGGGATAGAAAGTCTCACAAGCCTTCAAGACACCTTACCCACCCCCTCTTTGACATCTCGAAATTACAAGACTTCAACCCCACCCGTGCTCTATGCCAGTTTGGACGGGTGAGCTTGTCTTCGACACCCAGGACCACCCTCACACCCGGGGATAACTGGAAGACTGGAAAAGTAAAAATCAGGGTTCCGTGCGCCGGCTTCAAGCAACACAAAGAGGACGCACCGGAGTTCACCGTCGATGGGTTACTCTACTGTGATGCCATTGAGGTAATCACTAACAAATTGATGGTTGGAGCTTGGACGGGTGTTGGGGTCGGGCGGGTTTTGTTGATGATATTCACAGCCTTCTGATCCGAGACCCGGGAGATGGGGATGGGGTTGTTCAGTGTTTGAGGAAGTTGCACGCACCCTCAGGAGCTGTCACATCTTCCTCTTTCTGGGTGTTGAATGGGAATTCCGGCCGGGGAGGGGAGGATTGGGTATTGTGACGCGTTGTGAAAGGAGTGGAATGCAGCCGAGGACGATGGGGAGGGGAGGACCTGTATGACAGCAAAGTCTCTCAGCTTTTCGTTGTCGACAGTCGGAGAGGAATTACTGTGCCTTTCCTCGGGAATTCTAGAGGCTGAACTCGTCGTTGTCGTTGTTCGACCAAAACGGAGGGCGAGCCTCTCGATGCGGTCGCAGCAGGCTGCAGTCCTGGATCTCCGCGCATGGCTGTAGAACACAAAATGAACGCATCAGCATGTGTTCGAAGTGTGTCTCAAAGACTACTCACTTGTTTGCTGCTGAGTAGCATTGGAAAGGCAGCTGAGAGGAACAATCGTTCGAGGTCGACAAAGTGGTTGAAACCAAAAAAATCACCAAGTCCGAAACGCCCAGAGCGACCTCCGTGATCGTCCTTGCTCGGATGCGTGGGCTAAGATTATTTGCTCTTCATCCTGGGATTATATGCACTTATTTCTCTCGCTGCAGAAAACCGGATGATTGCCCCCGGGATCTTATTAAAGATCCGAGCCTGGATTGTATAATCCGACTTATCACAACTTATCCATCCTTATGTCGCCTTAATCCGCAATAAGCTTGGAAATAAACAACCTCCACGTTTACTGATGACTTATGTAATACAGCATCGGCAACCCTGAATCGCAAAAATATAAGGCAGGAGAAGCGGCGAACATGAAAAAGAGGAATTCCACCCGCAACGTGACCCAGCAGGTGGGTACAGCCTCAGGTCAAGCACGTGTTGCTGGGTAAGGAAACCAGGACCCCGCTGCAACAAATTGAGTCAATGTCATACAACTGTTGGATATAATGGGACGGTGCGGTCGGCCGCGGTAAATTCATGGCGGGCAGGGCGAGAACCTAGCATGTACTATGAAGTAATGGGCTGACACACACATGGTTCCCATTTGAAAAAACTCAATCTCAGCCTTCCGGCGACTCTATCGGATGGTCCCAGACACACCACCACAACTGGTGGGCTAATTTGAGATTGAAATGTCAAACACATGCATTGAAGTGTAAGCCAGCCGTTTTTCTAAGTACCCTGTCGCAGAGAGAACGAAGGGATGTGCGTTCACAACAAAACCAAACCCAAGCCGGTCCCGGATTGTATGTGGTGTTAGCAATAGGAGGCACCACTTCGTAGACCCAAGTCAGAACCACCTACACATGAGCCCCCGCATGTGAGCCTCTCACTCTGCGGTTGCTCACTGGTGCTTCCGGCTCCGAGATACAAATGTTTGCAAGTACTTCAGAAATACAGTGTTAGCCTTTTCTTCATAACTTCCGCTGTGGTGTCGAGGAGACCGTGCTATTGCGGTGATGTACCCTGTGGGGGCCCGGGGGCCGTGTCTAGCCATCAGCAATGATTAGGCAATGGGTGGTGGCAGTGAACCGAACGAAGGCATGGGTATGGTGTGACACAAAACAACGAATCTTGGGGCCAACCTACACAACATCTGCGGGTATGAAACCTAACATGAGAGGGATCAAGCAACCATGACCTGCAAAGGGTCTGTAAGAGCCACAGGAGCCTGAGGAAAACCGGTTCAGGCTGTAATTGTGAGATCGGGGGGGGGCATAACGACAGCATTGTGCCATTGTAAGAAAAAGTGGGTGAGGGGATGGGGTACTACAATTTAAAAGAGGGGAGGGAGAATTTAATGGAGGTACTCATCATGTAATGCCAGGTCTCTCATATTCAAACACTGTGTTCAATCGTGTCCGACAACAACGGTGTGGTTTTGTTTTTGCTGTCCCCAGATTCTGACACCTCTCTGTGGTTGTCATCAACAACATTGACTGCAAGTGTCAACTGTACGCAAGCAATGGTGCGTTCAAATCTGGATCAGGGTTCTCCAGGAACAGCAGGCTGAAATCAATAATCCAAATATTAAAAACTACCAGAGCTCACTTGTTGTTGACCGCAATCTATCAATGGTGTGTGCCCCCCAGATGTCAAAGTCATTATGGGTGGGTAGGAAATTGAAAATCTGACACTTTGTCATCAATTTGTGAATGTGTTTCTGGGGCAAAACAACTCACCACATTTGTGTTTGGTCTTGGGTTCAGTGGTTTTGGAAGCGGTAAACTGTGGCCTTTTGGAGTACTGTGCAAGTCAGTATTATGTTGGGAAACATGCTGAGATCTTCCTGTTGCAAAGCCTGTGAACAACTGTCCACAGCTCTGTAACTCACCCAAGCAAGGTTTGTAGTGGCAATGAATCCAGTCTGCTTGTGGCACCAGTGTGGTAGAAAGCGGCAAAATAAATATTAGAGAGAATGCAGCACCATTTGCAGGCCATCATCCAAATGGCCCCATGCACACGGCCTGCGTGGGTGGGCTGATAGGCCATCATAGGCACACTCACACTTTCTAGGTGGGCCAACTTACCTATGAACCATGGGACTGAGGGGGTGGTGGGACCATCAACTGAGTCTTGGGGCCTGGATGTCCAATGACCACTGACATCATTGCAACCAATTGTTGGCAATTGGCACTGGGGAAGCGTTGAATCAATGTTCACTGGTCCACAAACATATCAAAAAAATACAACAATCCAAAAAAGAACAGACAGTGCACAGATAATCCCCAATGCTGTGGGTGATGGCAATGGGGCAGGTAGGCAATGGTGTGAAAGTGGTGGACTGAGGGAGAGAGTGGGGGTTAACCATGGAAAATATATCATGGTTCAGAGTGTCATTAACCCCATCAGATGAGAGCATGGCGGAGCAGCTGCCAAAACTGGATGCTGGAAGACCCAATCCTGATCAGACAAATATGTACAAAGCTGATGGGGCATCTGCTTAATACTTTCTGGATGTTAATAACAGTTACTAACAGTGAGGAAGTTGAGGGGCTGAAACAGCCTGTTATTAACATTGCCTATCATAGAGCTCACAACCGCCCATGTCACACCGGGTTGAGAACTACTGTTAGCAATGGCACTCTAGATTACTTCTGTGACAGCCAATTGGGTAAGTTGTCAGCCTGATGGCATCTCAGCTCAGTGAGGGATCCCCAAGTGTGAAACCGGATATAACATTCAACATTCAACCTCTGCCACATCCCATCCCTCCTTGCACCTGACAACAAATGTCCAGAAGAGGAGCTCCCACATCTCTGACACCTTCTGGAGAACCTCCCAGATACCATGGCACCATGGACCGGAGCCCAACATTTGACCTCAACAGCAGCATCTGGAGAAATCTTGCCGACTAACTGATACTAACCGATGCTACGCAGTCACCAACCGGTACTATTCACCTAGAGTTTTTAGTTATGGGATAGCAGTCCTCCTACAGGATAGTTCTCAGTTAACATAGTGATAGGTGCCTGATAGTGGTGAATTAGGGCCTACCTGCATCCCATGTACCCCAAATATGTGGCTATAAGTCCTCTGTTGGTATTGTATGCCTGATGTTACCTACAGAAGGAGCATATAGGTTTTACATGACCCTTATGAACCCCATACCAGATCTACATATGTTGATACTCCCTATATAAAGTTCCTGTGGGCCCACAAACTTAGCCACCATCTTATATACCTCATCTCAGACACACAAGGGCAACCCAAGTCTTACCATTCAGTGCAGAATCTGACAGAACTCTTATCAGCACCACATGGAATATATGGGTAGTTCTCATGGGCCCACAGACTTGGCAACTATACCATATACATTAGTTTGGACACATAAGGCCAACATGAGCCTCACCACTCAACATTAGATTTTACAAGACACATATGAACCTTTGTGAAATACATGTGGGCTTATATTCCCCACAGCTTCACAAGCTTCAACATCCTCTACTTCAGCCCATGTACATGAGGCAAATATAAGACTTGCCACTTGACATAAAGCTCATGGAGCCCTTATTAGCCCTGCATGAGGTGTGTGTATCATTGATATCCCCCATGTGATACTCCCATTGGCCCACAAACCTGATGACTACAGCATATAATTCATCTCATCCATATGAAGACTATGTGAGACTTACAGCTTGAGGTAAAACCAAGTGGGACCCTTATGCACTCCACACAAGGTATAAGCATGGGCATGTACCCATCATGGAACTTCTCACATCCCCATATGGCTGGTTGGGATCACACATACCCAGTGGAAGGTTTGTTACAAAGTCAAAAACCTTGTAGCTTCCATATGAGTTCAAACCAGGCTCATGACGGTCACATGCAGCCCCGATAAGGTATGCAATGCACACACCACCCCTCACACAATATCTAGTACATGCATGTATTCAATGGGCTCCATATATGTCCCCCAACATGCTTGTGGGGGCCACATATACCCCAACCTAGCCTAACAGCAGCTGATATGCCCAAGATATATCTCAGCACTGCCACACAATCTTGATGGAGGCTCATGAGCCCCATAAGGCCACATGTGGATCTGGGGGTTTTCCTGATGATAAGTTCTCCCACGCTCACTCCCATCACCAGCTCTCCGACGTCGCCAAGGGCCTCTGTTATCTCCATTCCTGCAACGTGGTTCATGCAGACCTGAAGGGAGTAGGTGGTTGTTCTAAACATCGCTTGGGACACCGCGTTGACACCTCCCCAGCTAAACATCCTTGTGGATGACTCTGGTCGTGCACGCATTGCGGATTTTGGTCTCACTAAAGTCACTCGAAACCCAGATTCTATACAGAGTGCCACGTTACAGCATGGCTACTCCCCGCGGTGGACCGCGCCAGAGGTCCTGAACGAGGGAGATGCTAGTAAGAAATCAGACATTTTTTCTTTCGCGATGGTTATGATCGAAGTGTGTTATGGATGGTATACCATGTGTGGGTTTTAGGCTTACTGATGTTTTGCGCTAATACAGGTATTCACCGGTGCGGTGCCGTTCCATAACAAAACCACTATGCTGGCTATGCTGGCCATATCGAACGGGACGCGCCCACCACGGCCGACACATCCAACCTTCACAGATAATATGTGGAGATTGATGCAACGCTGCTGGAGTCACGACCCTCACATGCGCCCAGATGTATTAGAGGTTTTGCAGATCCTCCCCATCCCGTCAGTTTCTTGTCCCTGTTTATTCTGACGGTCTCATTCCATTAACTTGTGTTAATTCGTGTAGTGACCCTCCAGCCTGGAAACGGTTGGTCAGCTACCAACTCCACATGGATGAGCGCGTCTACTTGATAACAACCATCTTCTCTGACCCTGGTGAGGTTGAGGTGGTCGGTCAGCTTTCTGGAGATGGCGCGCAGACCTTCATCGACCGGATAATCGAGGTAAGCGCCCACGCCCTCCTCTTGCCTCAACAGGACGGTCAATTGACCTCCATAAAACTCCTACGTTCCGGCGGTCAGGCATTAGATACCCTCCCACAACAGATCCGCAGGAGGTGTTTGCGTACTTTGTACAGGATCTGTGGTCATCAGGCTTTGATTCCAACATCGCTGGCAGTCCCGCTTTGTTACGACCCAGCAGCGACCGCGCAGTGCCATGGTGGGTTCGGAGATGTGTGGAAGGGCCAACATAATGGTCAGGATGTCGCAGCCAAGGCACTAAGAGTCTCCTTAGCCGCAGACTTCAAGCCGACCAGAAAAGTGAGCTCTCCTCGGTTCGCTATGTCTATCAACGAGACGACTTGGCCCCATACAGAGATTCTGCAGGGAGGTCACGCTCTGGAAGGCGCTTTGCCATCCAAACGTGTTACCACTTTTGGGTGTGACGATGACCGAGAAACGGTTCGTGATGGTATCGGAGTGGATGGAGAACGGGAACGTCAGCGAATTTACGAAGGCCAAACCCGACGTGAATCTGTTCGAGCTTGTACGTTCCAAATTGGGGTCGTCATCTTCACCTGGTGACGATTATCATGCGGTTGCCACAGCTTGAGGACATCACTCGAGGGCTGGCCTATATGCACGACCAGGGAATAGTCCACGGGGATCTCAAGGGGGTGCGTATTGAACCCCTGCCTACCCAGACTACGCGCGTTCTCACGAGTTCCTCAGGCGAACGTCCTAATCGATCGCAATGGTCGCGCCTGCATATCAGACTTCAGCCTACTCACGATCGTCTCCGACCAACAGACCTTCCTAGCTTCGAGCATGACGGGTGGCACGATTCCATGGATGAGTCCGGAACTTCTCGACCCGGAGCGTTTCGGTTTGGATAAGAGTCGCCTGACGAAGGAGTCCGATCGTTATGCACTGGGGATGGTGATGTATGAGACGCTCAGTGGATGGACGCCATTTACCCCGCACCCACCAACCACTGTGATGCGGAAGGTCCTAAATGGCGAGCGTCCCGGGAGACCTCAAGGAACGCGAGGGGCGTGGTTCGAAGATGGTGTATGGGCGATGTTGGAGCTTTGTTGGAAACCTCAACCACAAGAACGGCCAAGTCTCGACACCATCCTGCAGTGTTTGCAAGGCGCATCGCGACCGTCGAGGCCGACTTCTCGCTTTGACGACAAGGTAGAGGCAAACGCTGACGATCGGCAGAACCTCCCCACTGCGATTGATTCCGGTGTGTTTCCTCTGTTTGGTCTAACATCCCGTACTCACGTCCAATCTTGCGGCATATAAGCTTTGTCGATCAAACATCACCCGATGTTACACAGTACGCTTTCCCGCTCTACTCCTACCTCAGGGGCTCGCAGCTGACTGCTCTCAAGCCGCGGTAGGTCCGCTAGCCGTGCGCGGTGGAAACGGGACCCAAGCCCCACCAGAGGGGGAACAAATTAGTGGTCAGTGAACCCGCAAAATATTAAAAGCCGTCGCCGGGAGGTTTGAAGGGCCTCGACGAGCAGAGATGTGTTCCGTACCTGTAATTCCTGTATCATGTAAGGGCTATTGATTTTTGACCGATATTAAAGGTTCTGCCTAAAGGTTCGGTATTCGGAGGTGACCGTCGTTTACGACGCCGGGGCCCATTGAACCAAGGGATTGCGGGACCATCCGCGGTCCAAGAGAATCGAACGCGGAGAGGATGGGGGACGGTGAGAGAGCCCCCTCAGCGAGGGCCCTGGACCTCCTTTGGGTGCATTGACTGGGCAATCTTCATCAACATTGTCCTTGAGTGCTAGAAGCTACTTCGTCTCAACTCTCGGCTTGCTCTGACCTCGCGCAACTGGCGTCCGCATTCACGACCCTATCCTTGCTCGTTGCAACTTATCTCCCATTACTCATTTATCCAGTACATGGCACAGTTAATATACACTTATCAACCGTCGCAAGCATCTGGTTCAACGATCACGGAAGAGGAGTATCCGCGAACAACGACTTCATGTAAGCCTCGGGGTAACGATCACCGTGGGCGGCGTTGGCCCTATCCGCGACCTCTCTAACAGCTTGAACGTCCTCCGGGGAGAGCTTAACCTTTCCAGCGTCCACATTTTCCTTGAGGTTCTGCAAAGTTCGACCGTCTGAGCAATGGTCCTAGGTTTGCACGATCTTAATCTGGGGCTCACCGGAATCCTGGTGGTACCAGGAATGGGGATAACGTCCTCTCCCTGAGCCAACACCCAGGCGAGGGCAATCTGGCCGGGGGTCGCGTTGTACTTCTTGCCGATCTCCTTCAACCCATCCGCGAGTTTGAGGATGTTGGGGAAGTTCTCCTTCGAGTACCTCGGGATGTATTTACGGAAGTCGCCGTCCTCAAAGTCATCAGGAGATTT
>Ga0307516_10006241_pt1 | contig 14015 bp, 18 predicted proteins | sample 19_EM_MG_FD_203310 | JGI IMG/M metagenome (GOLD analysis project Ga0307516, IMG submission 203310) | Populus trichocarpa ectomycorrhiza microbial communities from riparian zone in the Pacific Northwest, United States - 19_EM | ecosystem: Host-associated > Plants > Roots > Unclassified | place... | reverse complement strand
GCGAAGTATTCGATCTTCCGGGAGACGATTGAGATCCAGAAGAGATGGAGAAGGAAAATGGAGGATGCGGTTAGCGAGGAGGACTGATTACAAGATTCTGATGGACCCTTGGCCCGGGATTTGGTTTCCGTCCGCGTCTTTGGATTCAATGCTCCTGTATGCTTATCTGTCTGTATCTTGACCTTGCAAAGCCTTCGTGGCCGTCTCCTTTTTTTTTTCTTTCTTTGTTTTGTGTTTTCTCCCCTCCCCTCCTTGCCCGGGGCGTCGCGTGACAATGCGCGGGCGTCAACGTAACGTTTTCGGTTTCGTCCTCCTTACCCTGGCTACACTCGACCGCACCACAGCTTCTAGGGAGGAAAGGCGCGACAACTTTCTTTTTGCTTTGCTTCCTCGGGCGCTGTAGTGTCTTTACAAACTCGGGTAGCCGGAGCTCGAGCCAAATTGTATTTTGAGAGCGAGTTATGCTTCATCTAGATCACCCTTCATCACTTTCGCCTCCCTTGATTTCCCACTCTGATCTCTCCTGGTCCACCGTCCCCCGTGACAACGTCCACAAGGACAAGCCCAAACATTCCCAACCCCCCAACCCCTCTCCCACCGAGCTTTTGTCTTCAGAACAGCCCCCCGACCTTCCCCACGCGCACCAGCCCGATGGCGACCAGACAGCCGGCCTCGTGAACGACGCGTCCAGACAGTCTACGCCTCTTTCAGAGCTTTCCTCCCCTTCGGAACGCGCCAAATCACTCGACCCGACAGACACGTCCGGAACCCCAGACAAACTCAGCACGGATTCGACCCACTCTACAGCACAGGAGAGCGGGTGGCAAACAGAGGGCAGGGAGAAGCGAGAGGCGCAGGCAGACGGCCGATCTGGTGTAGCAGGTGGTGTATCGGAAGACCAGAGTTCGGGGAAAGATGTTGTCGTTGAGAGACGGACCATGGCCCACCTGTCAACCCTCCCCCCAGACCCCCTGGCTGCCGGCTTCAACCCTTCCCAACCTTCTCGGTCCACTTCTTCTCCTCAGCCGTCCTCACGGCCGCCCTCCGTTTCCTACCGTGGACAATCTATCGACCCCGTCCCTCGAAAACAGTCAGTCGGGGCGGAGAGCATCTCCTCCACTTCCTTCTCTGGAATCCCAAGTACTCCAACTGCAACCTCTCCTGCAAACCCTTCAGAACAAAAACTCGACACAAAGGTGGTCACCATTCTCGAGTTGAATGCAGAACTATTGAAGTATGTCTTCATTGCGAGCGCCTATCCTCGTCACTGACCTGTTTCTTGCTCCTAGAGTCAGCATGGAGTTTCAAACGCGCGGGGTGCCCATCAATGACCCAAGATTTATCGAGTAAGTGATTGAGATATTCAGGTTTGCCTTCCCCTGACACCTCGTCAAGGTTTTCAAAGAGGATGCAGTCAAATCTCACCTGGATGGCTGCTGTTGCCGATTCCGACCGTGGGGTAAGATCTTCATCGCTCCTGCATTTCTCAGAGACTCATCAGACTCCTAGGGACTTTCTGTGTCTCTGCCTGTCATGAACCCTCCCCCCGGCGTGGATTTTGCGTCAATGGAACGGATATATCAACTCTACTCGACACTTCCGACAATTTTTGCAAATGACATCGCCCGTCGACACAATAGTATGGTCCGGAGGTCTCGATCGCCCAGTGTGGGCCTAAAGCGAGATCGCACCGATGAGTATGGCACCGACATCGGAAACAAAAGACGCGATACTGGAGAACATAAGCTCTCCTCTCTCCCCACTTCCCCGTCAAATCAACCCCCGACTTCCTTTACCACACCGAGTGCTGCCAGTACCCCTCAGCCCGTCACGCCCTCCGTTTCGATGGGACCCCCATCGCACGTTCCACCCAATTCTGATCCACGACGACAGATGACAGCGATGCGTCCCCCAATGCAACCCCAACAAAACCCTCAGCCCATGATCCAGCCCAACAATATGCAACCCAATCCCGCCGTCTTGCAGCCCGCTAATACTCCTGTCAACACTGTGCCCGCCAACGTCCCACCCCAGGTCGCTGCCATGGGTGCCGCAGCCATACAGTACTACCAAGTACTCCAAAATCCATCCCACCCGATGGTTCAATACATCACGAACTCCATCCCTGGGTTCCAATCTTTGCCCATCAACCAGCAGATCGTAAAGATGCATCAAGTTCAGGTGGGTTTCCCGTTCGGTTTTCCTCTTTGTGCAGCTGTTGACTCGCTTTCGGCAGTCCGCCATCTCGAGGAACAAAACCCAAGCGGGACAACGTCTTCCCCAGCCAAGCACTGGTGGCCAAGGCAACCTTACTACTGGAAATCAATTCCGAACTCCTACGACAGGGATACCCCCTCAAACCCAAGGTGTGCAACAGCCCGGAATCTCTTTCCCTCAAACCTTCAATAATGGGATGGTCAACGCAGCTATCCAAAATATGGTTCCCTCCCAGCAGACGACGCTTCCCACGGTCCCAAACATGAACGCAATGACGGCTAATCAACGCCAACTGCTTATGATGCAGCAGATGAGGGCTGGTGCTTCTGGGAACGCCGCCAACCCGCCACTTCTGAACGCACAAACCGTCCCTTCTCCAGAGAGGATACGGCCAGACCAACCGCGAATGTCCCCAGGGTCACCGCCATCCCAGCTACCGATGGGAGTAGGGATGGATATGAATTCCTTCCCGATGATGAGGTCGAATTCAACTGTCCCGGGGATCGCTCGGAGCAGCCGGTCACCAACGGACCCCACCGGCCTACAAGGGAGAGTGGTATCAAACAACCAGGAAGAGATGCAGCGGGCTTTCGCCGCACAACAACAGAGAAATATGATGGTGAACCAGGGTGGCGCCGGGTTTGTGAACCCTCAGCAGATGCTAGCCGGCGGGAACGCTGGAAGCTGGCAGCAGCAGGTTGGGGGTGGGTTGGGGGTGATGGGTCATCAATCCCAGCAGCAGCAGCAACAACAGCAACAGTCACCAACGCAGCCTCAGAATTTCGGGATGTTACCCACACAACCAACAGGCAATTTCGGTTCACCGATGGTCCCGCACCAGCAGTGGAACGCCGCGGGTGGTTCGATGCAATATCCTTTCCCGACTGCACCTTCACCTGGAGGGACTGCCCCCCAACAACCGCAGATGAGCCCTCACTCGCACTCGACAATGATGGATCCATCGGGTGTGGGAGATTTTGACTTTTTGAGTTGGACTAACCAGATGTAAACCTGAAGGCCCTATTCTGTTTCCGTTGTATCATTTGTGCTTGTTCGTGGATTTTACATATGCTTATTATCCTATGTAGACCCCCGCATCCTCCTTCCCTGTGTCTATCCACCCCAATTTTTCGTATAATACACACCTATGTTTAAACATCCCAACAATAATGTGCAAGTCATTCCTCCGGAATGATCGGTCAGGTGAGCGCTGAGGACAAGGCGGATGCACTATAAAATCCACCACCAACCACCATCCCGACCTCGGGGAGGAAAGAACATGGTCTTCTCACAGCTATCCGCGCACGAGAAAGACGCATTCTTCAGTCTTCTAGACGAGTTCAGGAATCCGTTGATCTCCCGAGTCTGGTCGACCGTGCTCATGCCTCGATCCCGTGTGTCTAGGTACTTCACATCCCGCCCGGAGTTGCTGAGCAACATCGCCAAATCACAAGGGGTCAGATCCGCGGCTAACGCGGCGCATGATGCATTTAAAAATCCTGCCACCAGGAACTCCGCGATTGACACCGTTAAAAGTGGTATGAATTCTGCCCGAGCAAACTGGAACGCAAAACGGGAGGCCAGTCCAGAGCCGGTGAGTGCACATTCTAAACGCTTAACAGAGTAATAAGCGAAACGGGTGGGTCGCCAGGCAGAAGAAAAGGGTCACAATGGACCTGGTCGTGTGGCGGCGGCGGCGGCCTCGCTGATGTCCACCCCGAGATTTGGTGGCTCCCCTACCTCTACTTTAACAGGTCCTTCGAAACCTCCTCCGCCACCTGCTAGGAAGGTCTCGACAAATCCAACCACCAATGATAGGGACTCCCCTCCTCTACCTTCGAACAAGCCTCCTCCGGTGCAACGCCGGGAGTCCACCGCAGGTTCGCTAACATCTACCAGGGTTCGTGCCTTCGTGTCATCATTTCCTAGCTAACTACGCCACCAGACGCTCGGTGATGTGGACGTGACTTCTGCCAAGGGGTTCTTCACCTCCATCAGGAATTCATCCAAGAATTCGGGCCAACCCTTGGCCACCCCATCGTCCTATCTGCCTCCCCCGTCTTCAGGGCCTAAGAAACAGTTTGCCCCACCCCCTGTGAGACGAGTCACCTCAGATTCTTCGTCGGCTTCTGTCACTTCAACCCCCACCCCACCTGCTCCCCCTCCTCCCCCAGCGCGCAAGAAGGAAGAACCTTCTGGAGAATGGGCGGAGGTTTTGTATGATTTCTCAGGTGATGTCAGTATCAGCGTCACTCTGAATAGATAAATCTCTCACCTTGCCCAACTTAGCAACCTGAGGACCTTGATGTCAAGGAATCCCAGCGTATTCTAATAGTGGAAAGATCCTCAGATGACTGGTGCGCGTTGGTCCTGCCTGTGGGATCAACCCTACCCATTTTACTTACCGATCATACAGGTGGATGGCTGAATTGGGCGGAAAACGGGGCACCGTTCCAGCTTCCTACGTCAAGCTCTTGTGAAAGGTAGCAACGGCAGTGTCACCGTTCTGGTTTTCGTGCCCAAGGGGTTGGTTCTCAGACTTGTACTTCCCTCGGTGGTGGATCATATTCTATAATGTGTAAGGAGCCGGAATCAGCACCGTGAACTATGCTATACAGTAGAGAGCGCGCAATGCTAAAACTACACGTGATAGAAGAAACAATGTGGATTCAAGATAGGAACCCGGAGGTCTTGTCATTAAGCGGTACTGTGTGAGTGAAAGTATGCCGGTAAAATAGCGATAAAACGAGGCCTCGAACGGTGACAACGACGGCAATGCAAACGAGACAGGTCAGTGCGAATTACGGGGCGCGAACGGAAGGCAACAGGGGTTCTATTGCTCGGGGGTGAGTGAAGAGGGTGCAGGCCAAGGGGAGACGAAGCCATCAAGCATGATCCCGCTGATACGAGAATAGACAGCCGCAGGAAAATGTCTGGCCTGCATCCTTTCTAAGAGCGCAACAGCCTCGTCGCGATTCCCATTACCGAGTTCCGCTCGAACCATAGCTTCCCAGGTTGAAGGCTGAAATAGCAACGAGTCAGTAACGTTAGAACGGAAGGAGGCTCCTGTATGGACCGACTTACCTCACGGTACACTGGGGCGTGTGGGTGGACTGGTGCCGTAGCATCAAGTTCATGAGGGGCGTGGTTATTTGGAGCGGCGACACCGGTGGGAGGGTCGGCCAAACTTGCAAACACACTACGTGCCTTTTCCAGTTCGCCAGCAACTGCGTAACCCTTGATCAAGAGATTGGCAATGTAGGCTGTCATGTGCACCCCACTCGACTGGAATCGATCCATGTAGACTGGGATAAGGTCTGTCCTCCGAAGGGTGACGAAGACGTTGATCAAGGCTTCGTACGAAACGGCCTCAGGCATGGGTCCGCCTTTCCGGGTTGAAGGGTGGGACGCGATGGTCTCGAAGACCTCGATCGCACGGTCAAGATCCTTTTGAACGCACCCATAAGCGTTGATCAGGGACCCCCAATGTGTGCCTTGGACCTGGACGGACTTATCGGAGCAGAGAGTTGCGAAGGTTTGTTCCATGGCCGTGATGTTAACGGGTTCGATGGTACCGTATGCATCCATTAGGAGCTGGAGGTCCAAGGTTAGCACGTCAAGGGACACCCAGATTGGAGCTTGACGAACCTTATACGTGTGGGCTGTAGGGTGAACACCCGCAGAAACCATAGAATCGTAGTAGTGAAGAACCTTCTCGCGATTACGCTTCGTATAAGTATAAAGCTGCATCATCGTGTTGAACGGGGGAACCCTTGGTTTGAAGTTGGGCTGCGAAGACATTTCATCGAACAGAGCCTCAGCGGACTCGACGTCCCCAACCCTCGAGCAAGCACCAATTACCGCGCCATAACTGACGGAAGACGGCCAAAACCCGTTTGCCTTCATCTTGGAGAACAACTCCATAGCGAGATCAGCCTTCCTAGCCTTCGCAAGCTTTGATATCATAGTGTTGTAGAGGTAGACGTTGGGAACAACACCACGTATCTGGGATTCGCGATAGAGGGCGTAGGCGTTGGCGCTGTCATCGGTGGTGTCCTTGACACAGCTGATCAGAGCACCGTAGGCGTCGGCGCTGGGTGTACCGCCATACTCGAGGATCCTATGACGGTGGTTGTGGGCACTATCAACGTCACCAGCATGGGCCAAAGCGATGATCATGTGGTCCTCAATCTGGTACCACGAGCTTTTGGGATCCACCCCTGGGGCCGTTTTAACCATTGTGATAGCATGTTGGGCGGATTCGTAGACGAAGTTGACCTTCTCGATCTCCCCAGCACGACCAAGGGCATTGATAAGTCTACCAAAGGTGGGAGTGATCGGGTAGAACCCGTCGGTGTAACCTGCGATGAACTTCTCATAGGCCATAATCGGTGATGCCGTCTTGAAGTTGTTCAGGTGCTCGTCGATCTTCTGGCTGAGAGGAGTGGAGATGCGGTAGGTCGCAACGGCAGTGCCGGAAGATGGGGTAGACGGATGGGAGGTTTCCTCAACAGGGGTGCTGCTGGGAGCGTCAGGCGCAGGCGCAGGCGCGATATGGGAGACCTGTTCCTGAACGGATGGCTGGATCCATAATGCAGACCATGGTTCGCCAAGTTTCCCAAGGACAGCCTGGAGGGAATCCACAGGATACCAGATCTGAAGGCCACGCAGAACCCCGTCGATGGCGGTAGGAGAGAGTTTTGAGAGATCCTGGATGTGGCCGGCAATGTCGGTGAGGAGGGTTTCGAATCTGACGAGCGGGTGCGACTCTGGTTTACCGTCTGTGGGCTCGCCGTTTGCGTAGATGACACGAACGCCAGCTGCGACGAGGGTCTCCGCATTAGAGACGGTAAGGTGGTCAATTTCCCCACGTTTCTTGGAAACTTCGTAGATGGAGAGGTATGTATCAGCCGCTTCGGCGGAAAGTCCCCTGTCTAGACCGTTGGTGATTGAAACAAACTGCGCGGCAGCTGCCAAGGGTGGAGGAATCTGACGGCGAAGAATCCACTCCGTCGCGTCCGACACACGGTTCCCCAAAGCGTAGAGTAGCCTGGACTGAGACTGGTTCAATTCAGTCCCAGTCCGAGGAGTTCCAACCACGGCCTGATGGGCACTGACGTAGGTTTGAAGGAACTTAGCAGCTTCATCGAATCGACCATCACGTCCGTAGAGCTTGACGATCCTATGCATCATGTCGCTGGCGATCTTGTCCATCATGGGAATCCAATCACGAGGGTCCCCCGTGATCGTCTCCATAACGTGATCAACCTTCTTCTGGACCTCGCTGGGCGCAACACTCTGGCTCCACTGCAAAGCTTCCAGGTGATCGATGTTTGCCTGGGTGACCAGTTTACGAGCAGTTTCAACGACGAGAGGGCTGTCTCCGGCGTTCGTTGAAAGCCATTGAGAGTACAATGAGTTGGTTTCGTCGACCATATCCTTCTCGGCCAGGGTACCAATGATAATTTCCCATAATTTTGCATCCGGGCGAGGAGGTGCGGAGAGGGGAATGTACGGGCTATCGGCGACAGTGGTCTCTAATAAGAGCCGTCGGAACCATTTCAAGGCGGTTTCGATGTCGCCGCCCCTGCAGAATCCGGTGATGATTATATGGAAAGTCGACAGCGAGGGACGGGGGACGGAGGGATCGGAGGAGTCCAACATTGTTTCCAAAACCGTAAGGGCTTCCGCCTGACGGCCGGCAAGGGAGTATATTTTGATCATCATGTTCCAAGGTCCAAGGAGAGCGGAGACCTGGTCGAGACCACTGGAAACGGAAACCGGTGCGTAGGAAACGTTCCCGAGGATGGCGGCCTTCTTGAACTCAGAGAACGTCTCCTCAGCAGCGGCGAGGTTGTTTATCCCTAAGTAGAGCCTCATCATGTTGAAGTAAGCCCCCGAAGGAACGTGCGAACTGTGGTCCCTCTCTAACTGAGCGAACACCCTCAGAGCGGCGTACTCGTCTAAGTGACGGACACAGCCGTCTAAGAGGTCGACATATATCTCCGGGGAGATCTCGACGCGAGCCTTGCCGGCGGCTTGGAAGACACGGATGGCACTACGAAGGTTGTACTCGGACCTCAACGTTGAGATGGCCTTGACATCCTGATCACGGTGCCTCGGGACTAACTTATTGTTAGCCAAGCGGTCGGCAACACTCTGCTGGTGGCGTCCGATAGCGGTTGTGACTTCAAAATCACGGCCGAGGTGGGCGACGATCAGAGTTCGGTAGGTTTGGGCAGAAGGAGATATATCGTGTTGGACCATCTCGTCAAATAGCTTTGTCAGAAGGGAGACATCAGCCTTGCTCTTGTAGGTGACAGCAACTGCTTGGATGGCGGCCTCGTACACGGTGGCGTCCTGAGGAAGCCGACCATTCGCCAACAATTGGTTGACGTACACGCAGGCGCCGTGGTCTTTGTCGCTCAGGTACTGCGTCAGTTTGGCTCGGATCTGAGTGGGTAGGTCCACGATCGGGGGTACGGCGGAATGAGGAGCGGGGGGATCTGAGGGCGTAACAGGTTGGGGACGGACGGAGGTGGAAGGAACATCGTCCGAAGGGGGTGATGAGGTGACGGAGGAGGTTGAAGCGCGTCGAGAAAGTTTTGGACGCGATTCGAGAAGGGTCGGGTCCGCCGCGTTGTCATCGACTGCGCTGTTATGGGGAGCAAATGCGTGACTTTTGCGAGCGTGAATCTGGACGACCTCCAGAACGCCAGGGCGATTGCCAGCTCCCGCGCTCTCAACCTGCCCTTGGGAGCCTAGGGTGAGACTGTGGGATCGTGGGCGTCGTAGGGTTGTCAAAGGTCTGGAGGCGGGCTTGATGGGTCCGGGGCGGAAGGAAGGATCCTCGGTGTCGTCGAGGCCGGAGTCGACAGCAGAGGCTTGACTAGCCTGAGTCAAGGAACGGCCGGCACCCTACAGAACAGGACCCACGCGTTGAATACGGGGAGACAGAAATAAACGGCGAAAAAACCGACCTGGTACCCATGATAGAACTTGCTGCTCGACTGGTACTTCGCACCTCCCGCACCGGTCCCAGCACTGCCCCAGCTTGAACCTGACGCGCCTACTCCGGACCAGTTGGCGGTGGTTGTCGTACCGCTGGACGATGACTGGAGAACATTGCGAAAAGCGTGACCGGAACCCTGGACGGCGGTGACCGCACGGGTGGTGTGGTGGATGAGTTGAGTTGCGACCTTTGGAAACATTACTGCCAAAGAGCGTCGCAGCGACTGTGGAATATCGGCGAGAGGGACGAGACTGGTCGTCTACACAGCGCCCCCGTGATTTTGGTCGTAGCAGTAGACAGAGGAAGGATTCGTGACTCGCAGGACGGCGTGTCACTTTTTAACGACGTTGTACCTGACCTCTCCGCTCGCCGGCCGCTGGGACGCGCACCGGCACCCGGACGATCACGGACATCTGATTCGTAATTCGCAACAAAATAAAAAGCGTCATGCGGAAACTATCCGCCACTGCCCGACGATTTCTCCCCACCCATGGCTTTCTTCAGTCTCCTCCACATCATCCCCAGTTCCAAGCCGAGCACCGGTCCAGTCAGAAAACCGCACAGTCACTTGGTTCTCGTCGCAACCGACAACGGTGCCAACGTGCAGCATCACCTCGGGTGTAACCGTAACGGGGTTGATCCCGAGGGCCTAACGATCAATTTATTCATTCCGTTCCGTCCGAGTTCAAGCGAACGATGGGATTGGACGTACCTTCCACCCTACGGTTGTTCCGGTGGACAACCCAGCCACACTGGTGACCAACCCTAATAAATCCCACTTGGAATCTATTGCTGCGCGGTCAAGTTCTCCAGCTGCGCAACCCACAGGCGGCGTTTCTGGCGGTTGGATATTTGGAATGACAGGCTTTGGTTTCTTGCTCCGTCGCAGCCCTTCCTCCACATTGACGCTCGTTACGAATACGTTTGGCGGAAGCAAGCCCTTCTCCTGCTTCTCCGACGGCGGAACCAATCGTGGGGCAGGTACCTGAACCCGCCCGTTCACGTTGGTGTCCGGGCAGACCTGCCCTGAAAAAATAATCTTGGGAGGGACTTCTTTCCCCATCGCGTTCTTGAATCCTCTCCTCTTGTTCTTATTCGATAACAATGCCATCGTTAAATCAGCAAATTCCCCATGATCGCCTGCAACTGGCTGGGGGGTGACCGCTGGGCTTTCAGTCATGTTATCGTTTCCAAGGGGGATTGCATTCACTCCCACTGTGGGATCGTCCGGATCTCGGGCGATTGCGTTCCGCTCGTGTTGTAATTTTCTCCGCCGCCGAATGTTTCGACTATGAGTAGCCGGTTTCCCCGTTCCAGGACGTACGAATGGTCTGGCAATGCCGATCAATAAAACTCAACCACAAGGCACGGGAAAGTTACCGCTGGCTAGTCGGTCGTCGTTCCCTTGACTTCACTCCCTTGAATTTTGAAGGAGACAGGTTGGGCGAACCAGTTGTAGACACCGAATCTGACGAAGAGGTTGATGACGAGGATGATGAGGATGATGAGGACGAGGATGAGGATGAGGGGGACGAAGACGAAGACGAGCACGAAGAGGTCGAGTCCGAACGCTTCCTCTTCCTGAGCCCTGCACGCTATTCGTAAACTGTGAATGCTTGGAAAGTTTTAAGCATCGTACCTGAGGTCTGGATATGATGATTAACCCGTCTGACGCTTCGACGCGGGTGAGTACGACCGGTATAGGAGTCAAAGAGGATGTTTGCTCACTGTACGTGATCGTTTTCGTGGACAACGTCGATGGGCAAAGTGTCGAGGAGTTCAAAGTCATCCAAAAAAAGTCGAATTTGGTCGCTTCTCAACCCCTTAAGGGCTGGGATTTGGGTGCACAGTGAGCGCTTGAGGTCACCGACGGTGGCAGCAGAAGGTAGTGAGTTCAAACTCGACCAAACCTTCGTGAGTGACAGTGGGAGAACAGTCGAGACACGAATCCTCATCGTGTGTGATCGACAAGGGACAGACGCGATCGACTCAGATAGTCCCGATGTAATTGCAAGAGGGTACAGAGGATACGCGATTCCTATGGGTTTTCCTTCTCCTTGTCCTCTTTCTGCATGCTCATTGCGATGGCTCTCTGGATAGCTTCTTCCTCGTCGTCGTCATCTCCACCACCTTCCTCCATATGTACATCATCTGCTCCCTCAGACATCGCCAGCGCCTCCTTCAACATCGCAGCCTCTTCTTCATCCGTCGGATCTGCGGGGATGGTTTCTGGAGCAGGCATAGGCACGGTAGCTTTCGGTGTAGATGGTTCCGGCACTGGGGCAGCCGTTGACTGCGCTGCTGCTGCTTGGCGTGCTTGCTCCTCTTCCATTGACATCCGTAGAGCCTATAAGGATCAAATAAGACACAGAACTGAGGGCAAACCGATGGAATTACAGACCATGGCAAGTTCAGGGTCGAGGCTAGGGTCCACCCCAAATTCGAACTGGTTCCCAGCACCACCTTCGCCCTGACCGGGTGGACCAACTTCCCCCATGAGTTCATCTGGCAAACCACGGTCTGCCGCTAACACAGACGATGACAGGAGGGCATCAGACAGCAGCAGCTTGCCGGGTTGTACGGCAATATAATGTCTAGACGGGGTTTAAGAGCCACATGCGGCCAAAGTCCAAGGTTATCCACGTACGAGTTGTCCGCACTCGAGGCGGTCTCGGAGAAGGTCCTCAGGACGTTCAGTGGACCCTCCTCAACCCCGTCGCCAAACGCAACAAAATCCACAGCAACGTTGTTCTTCTTTAACTTCTTGGCCAGCTTAACCATGCTCGATTCGTCCGCTGCCTGGCCCGTGAGGGGCGATCCAACAAAAACGATGATCCTCTGGCGTAGGTTCTTATTCTGTCTGTGCTTTAGAGCAAGTTGGGCAACCGCAATAGCGGTCGTGATGTCTGCCTCTCCCCCGATGTTATCGGAAGTGGAGTGTATGGCCTGGAGGATCTGGCCAAGCTCTTTTGTGTGTGTTACAAGAACCTCTGGGCTAATACCAGATCCAAATCATCAGAAGTGTCATGGCACACGGATACCACGAGCTAGAAGCGCACCCCTTGCCAGCCATTGTCATGATTCCGACCGTGTTTTCAGGATTCGAGTCGATCTTTGTCCGGAATACTGTGTTGACGGCATCCGCCTGAGCTCCGAACCTAGTTGGGAGATAATCGCCGTTGCGCATGTACTCCGAGTCGTCGATAATCATCATGGTGGCTTCCAACGGCATCTTGGATTGCGGGCTGGGTGGGTGCGGGGGCAAGTTCGAGTGAATGACCGCGACTTGACTTACGCGTCCCGATTGGCGTGACCCTAACCCCAGCTTCCATCCGGTCTCATTGATCGTAGTCCTCGTGGTCACAGTTCCCCACCAGCCTCCCATGCAAGTCTCTTCTTTATCCCAAACCCCCACGACCGAACATGCCCAGGCGTTGGACAGAGTTAGACTCAGTGAGGACTGCCCTCTCCCCAACTCCCGCACGACCTGATCGCATGACATTGTTGAGGACGAACACAGGCTTCCTCATGGTTTCAGGCGAGTAGGTTACGATGCCGATGAGCGTCGATATTACTTTCGCGATGGAGATGGTCGAATGTGGCAGGGGGGACCAGGGAATGAGTATGGCATCTTGACTCCAGTCAGGCCCGAACCACCCGTCACCATCCCCCGACGACCGCCTCCACCTTATCCGAATGAGCCCGTTGGTGAAGTATGATCTACTCTCTGCCCATCATATCGGCTGATATGCCACCAGACGACCCGCATCCTGGGGAATCTACGTCAGCATTCCGGTCTTTCACGGATATACTCGGTCCTCACCAAACCACCACACCCCCAACCCCAAAGAGATCCCACACGATAAACATCCCTTCCGCTGCTTCACTAAAGCGATCATCCACTGCCGCTGCGTCGTTTATTAGGTCACGGGGTAGGCATTTTACCAAGTCTGGGCGCTCAGGGGAACTATCGCACGACGGTGGCACTGACAGCCAGCGGCCCCCCGCGTCATCAACAATTGGCGCATCGCCTCAGCTTCCATGACCATTAGACGATCAGCTACCACCGCTACAGCTTATATCAGGGGCAAGATGAAACCAGGTATGGACGGGGACCCCCAACAACCTACGCGCACGGCTGGCCGTCAGTATGATGAGGTTGTGAGGTCTAAACTGGAACCACTGGAGGTGAGGGGAGGGAAGAGTGAATGAGTGACTTCATGTTGCGGTCGATTCTCTGGTTCTCGGATTTACATCCTGGATTCGAGTATATGCGTGTTCCGGTGCGGCGCAGCTACGACCGATGTACCCTCTACCAAACAGCCCCATGACTCTGCATCTCTTGCTGGTCGTTGCAGACCAGATCAGTCACTTTCCGCCGACCCCTGAGACGAGCCTATCCCGGGTAAGCACTATACTCGCCTTTGGAAAGTGGCCGTATTCCTCGCTTCAGTCTTTGGTCTCGGCGTGAGACGGATCCTTGCGGACCCTGGCGGTGATCCCCCTTGGTTTCGATCGATGCCGTGTGATTGGAAGTCACGCATCACGGGTTTCGGAACGAGCTATACCCGTTCTCCCTTACATCGCCCTCGGCGGCCTTGGTCCCTGATCTGCGTACCTGGGACGTATGACTTGTGCGAACGATTCCAAATCACCGCTCAGGCGGAATCCTGACAGCACTGTGCCCACTCGGCCACTAGTGTATCGAAACAAACTAGGTGCGGCATTGTCGGGTGACCGCTGTGACAAGCCGTTCCGAAGTCAGATCTCAGATCTCAGACGTTAT
>Ga0307516_10006240_pt1 | contig 14016 bp, 12 predicted proteins | sample 19_EM_MG_FD_203310 | JGI IMG/M metagenome (GOLD analysis project Ga0307516, IMG submission 203310) | Populus trichocarpa ectomycorrhiza microbial communities from riparian zone in the Pacific Northwest, United States - 19_EM | ecosystem: Host-associated > Plants > Roots > Unclassified | place... | reverse complement strand
AGGTCGACTTCGTACGCCCGGACGGGACGCCGCAGAAGATGACCGTCGGCGACTACCGGCAGCTCTCGGACGCGTTGTTCCACGCCGGCACCGACTCGGGCAGCCAGTACGAGTACGTCGACGCGGCCAACCGGCTGCACTTCTACGTGCTGGACTTGAAGCGTGACCGCGCCGGCGTGCTCTCGTACACGGTCGCAGTGCGATCGCTGGATGGCGCCGGCCCGGACACCCGCGGCGTGGCGCTCGCCCCGGACAGCGCGGTTGTGGCGCCCTCGGGGTGGGCGCGGTGCACGATCCCGGTTCGCAACTCCGGTCGTACGGCCCCGGCGCCGGCCGCCTACCTCGGCTCCGACGTCTACCGGGTCTCGGCCTCGGCCGGTGCCGGGTGGACGGCGTGGCTGCCCCGCACCGTTACCGATGTGGCGGCTGGTCATACAGCGTCCGTCGACGTCTACGTCAAGCGCGCTGCCGGCACCGCCCGGGGCACGAAGGTGGCTGTCACCGTCACCTCGGAGAGCGACCCGGCCGCGACCGCCACCACCTCCTGCCGGGTGCGGTGACCGTTCGACCCGTGTCGAGCGTCGGCGGGTGGGTATACCACCGCTGAAGGAGGTGCGCCGTCATGGTCAACACACGAAGCTGGACAGTCGAGATCACCATCAGCGAGCACGAAGACGAGCGCCGTACCCACGCCGAGGCGGTGTTGCACAGTAGCCGCCCGCCACTGCAGGGTGAGGGTGACGCGCGCCGCCGGCCCTCCGACAGGGAAGTGCCGGAGATCGGCGACGAGCTGGCCACCGCGCGGGCCTTGGCCGACCTCGCCTACAAACTGCTCGACGTGTCCGCGGGCGACATCGAACAGTTCACCCACCGGCCCGTACATCTCACCGCCTGATCCGGACGCGGCGATCTTGGACAAGTGCAGAAGGCCGCCCCGTTGTCCGGTATAGGTTGGTCTGTGCCTGGGTCCCCGCCGACTCAATCGCCTTGATCAACTCACTTGCCTTGAAAACGACCTCTCGCGCGGCGCCGAGACGCCATTTCCATGAAACCGATGCCTCGCCGGATCGGCCGCCGTCGCCCCTGCAGCGCAAAACGGGGCGAAAAGGACGGCCGACCCGCAGTTGACCGGGAGCCGAACGAATTACGCGCCACGCTCCCATTGGGGCGAAACCCGTCCAAGATCTGGTCGATGGCCTGGGCTAAGTACGGCAGCCGTACTTCGTGATCATGGCTGGAATTCAAGGGTGAGGCGGCGGGCGTAGTGGGCTCGTTTGGCTCGGGCTTGGTGTCGACGTCGCCAGTTTGACCAGCGTGAATGGTAGCTGGTGCCGGGTGTGGGCTGGTCGCGGAAGACGTTGATCAGGCGGCGGATCTCGTTGACGGTCAACCGGATCATGTCCGGGTGTTCGGCCTGCTCCGCGGGGGTGGCCTCGGCGGCGCAGATCGCGAGGATCGCGAGAGCGGCCAGGGCAAGGGTGGTGAACCGGTGCCAGGAGTTCCAGCGGCGGACCTGGTGCTGGTCGAGACCGACCTGCCCCTTGCCGGCTTGGAAACTCTCCTCCACAGTCCATCGAACGCCAGCGATGCGCACGAGGTCGGCCAGGGTGACCGGGCCGGGCGCCCAGCAACGGTAGAAAGCCAGCTCACCGGTCGCATTGTTACGGCGGATCAGCACGCTGTGCCGGCCATCATCGTCCGGGTCGCCGTCGGCGCCCACGTCGGCGAGCCAGGCCCAGTCGTAGTAGCGGGGCCCTTTCGACCCGGGCCCGGCGCTGCGCCGGGTCCACGCCCAGGCGGGCAGGTCGGCAGCGATCAGGTCGGCGCGGCGGCGGGTCTTACCCCCATCCAGCGGCAGCAGATGATCGCGGGAGACGGCCAGGACGTAGCCCAGACGTAGTTTCCGCAACTCACGACGCAGCCGGGTGTTGTTGCCGTAGGCCTCATCCGCGGCCGCCCACCGGGCCGGGACGTGCGCTTCGACCGCTGCGGTGATCATGTCCTCGGCCAACTGCGAGCGGGTGGCGAACGCGATGTCGTCCGGGACGCCGGCCTGCTCACACCGCCGGCGGTCGCTCGTCCAGGGGGTGCGACCAAGGTAAGCCCGAAAGCCGCCATGAGTGGATCTTGAAATAGGGACTCTCGTGCGTTGGCATCCACATCGGCGGGGTGACGGGATCTTCGGAAGCCGGTCGTGCTGACGAGCTACTTCGACGCCGTCTACAACTGGTTGCGCCACGGGCAGGTACCCGCCCAGCGGGGTCCCAGTGGACGCTGGTGCATTCCCTGGGATCCGGCCACCCGGGAGATCTACCAGCAGAAGGTCGCCGGCTCGTTTCGCCTCGCTCCGCTGCCACCTGAACAGCGGTTCCCGGCCTGATCTCGGTGAGTCCGGACGGGTTCCCCGACACGGCCGAGGATCCAGTGTCTTGTCGGTATCGGCGGGGCACTCGGTCCGATCCATGTCCTTGTGGTGATCGCATAGGGTCACGCCATGCCGATTCCGGACTTCGTCGTGGCTCTGCGCGCCAAAATCGGTCACGATCCTCTCCCGCTCAGCGGCGTCACCGCGGTCGTTCTCGATGACCGCAACCGTGTCCTGCTCGTTCGCCGCAGCGACAATGGCCGGTGGGCGTTGACCACCGGGTGCCTGGAGCCCGGTGAGCAGCCCGCCGCCGGTGCGCTGCGGGAAGTCATGGAGGAGACGGGAGTCGTCGCCGCGGTCGAGCGGTTAGTCTCGGTGGAGGCGTTGGACCTCTCGATGGCCCCGAACGGCGACCTGGTGTATTGGCTCAACCTCGGCTTCCGGTGCCGGTTCGTGAGAGGCCAGGCCCGCGTCAACGACGACGAGTCGGTGCAGGTCGGGTGGTTTGACGTGGACTCAGTGCCCGAACTGGAACCACACCAAGCGCGCTGCCTGGCCCTCGCCGTCCGCAAGGACGGCGAAGCCTGGTTCCAGCAGACGCCCGACCCGATCACCAGGTGACCACCGCAGCCGGACCTTTCGTTGAGCTGCTGGTCAGCCTTCGGGTCCCTCCTACCATGCGGCGAAGACGACCCACATCGCGTGACGCAGCAGAGCGCGGACCACGTTGGCCCCTGCAGGCCACGGTCTGTCGGCGTGACGCGAACAGGGAGACCGAAGCAACAATGATCGCAGGGGGTCGATCGTGACCGAGTGGACCAACGAGGCGGCGATCCAGCGGTGGGGTGCCATGCCGCATGCGGTCCTGGAGCAGACGGTCCAGGACGGCGACTTCGCCAAGCGCCATTTGATCAATCCGACCGTGCTGCGCATGCTCGGTGACCTGAACAGCCAGCGGGTGCTGGACGCCGGCTGCGGCAACGGCTACCTGAGTCGGATGCTGGCCGATCGCGGTGCCCGCGTCGTCGGGGTCGAGCCCGGCCAGTCGCTGTTCGATTTCGCGGTCGAGCAAGAAGCCGTGCCCCGCAAGGGATCCGTTACGTGCAGGCCGATCTGTGTGCATTGCCGGACCTCGGCGAACCGTTCGACGCGGTGCTCGCCAGCATGGTCTTGCCCTCGATCCCGGACTGGACCGGCGCCATGCGCGCCTGTGTTCACGCGCTCAAACCCGGCGGGCTGTTCGTGTTTACTGTCAACCATCCCTGCTTCGAACAGCTGTGGTCGACCTGGCGCGAGCACGACAGTACCGGGCCCACCGCTACCTGGCCGAGGCGGCGCCGACCCGGCTCCGGCAGCCCGAAGTCTTCGGGACGGGCCACCTCCCGCCGCGCCCGCAGGAACTCGCCGAGTCGGTTGTCGCTATGCATCCCCTCAGGCTAGGCGGCGGATCACGGGATTGCCTGGCCCTCGTACTACTAGGAGAAGGCCGTCCTGGAAAGCGGCCCGGACCGAGCTACGAAGGGGACGAGGCCATCGAGCAGGCCATGGTGACCGCCGGCCGCGCGGTGGTGTTCAGCGGCGCGACCGTCGCGATCGGACTGGTCGCGATGGTATTCATATCCGTGCCGTTCCTGCGTAGCGTCGGGTATGGCGGCATGATCATTCCACTGGTCAGTGTGCTGGTGGTGCTTACCCTGCTGCCGATCATGCTGTCCAAGGCGGGGCGGGCGCTGGACTGGCCGCATCGTCGTGCGCAGACCTCGGCGGGCCGGGGCTGGTCGGGCTGGGCTCGTGGCGCGGTGGTCGCGCTCGACAACCGTTCCTGGCAAAGCGATGGTACGGCGCTGGTGACGGTGATTCCGACCGATGGGGCGGGTTCGGCCGCGGGCAAAACCACTGTCACCCGGCTGCGATCGGCCGCCCCGGCCGGAGCGCAGGTAGGCGGCACGGCGCTGCAAAGCATGGACTTCGTCGACTCGGTCTATGGTGCGTTCCCGTACACCCTGGCGTTCATCGCGCTGATCACCTATGTGCTGCTGGCCCGGGCGTTCCGGTCGCTGATCCTGCCGCTGAAGGCGGTGCTGCTCAACCTGTTGTCGCTGGGCGCGATCGTCGGCACCATGGTGCTGGTCTGGCAACGCGGCTTCGGCTCCGAGCAGATCTGGAACATCATGGCCACCGGCTCGATCGCGGAGTTCATGCCGATCATGATTTTCGCGTTCCTCTACGGGTTTTCCATGGACTACGAGGTGTTCATCCTGACCCGGATGCGCGAGGAGTACGACAGGTTGGGCCGCACTGACGACGCCGTGGTGGAGGGCATCGGGCGTACCGGGCGGCCGGTCACCAGCGACGCACTCGTGCTCTTCCTGGCTGTTGCCTCGCTGGCCTCCGCGCCGGACACCGAGGTGAAGATCTTCGCGACCGGCCTCGGGCTCGGTGTGCTGCTCGACGCCACCGTGATCCGGGCCCTTATGGTCCCGGCGCCGGTCTCGATCCTGGGCCGGGCGAACTGGTGGCTGCCGGGTTGGGCGGCCCGGCTGCTGTTCCTGCGCACGGCGCAGCCGCCCGCCGGGCAGTCCGACATCGCAGAACCCGTGCCGGTGTCCGGTGCCAGCTGAACTGCCAGTAAGCAATAGCATCTTTCCCGATCAGCCCGGCCGCGCGGCGAAACGTCCACTATGGCCCCGAACTCCCCTGCGGCCGGGCTCGCTCGCGTGTCATTTTCGCCCGCCGGGCGAAGAACCAGCCCATCGCCGGTCCGGAGGCGAAGAGCCAGGCCAACGCCGTCAGCGACACGAGCCAGCCGGGCAAAAGCCGACCCACTTGCGCACCTACCAGCGCGGTGACCGCGAAATACGCAGCGACAGCGGCCAGGCCGAGTGCGCCGGCCCCGCGGTCATGCATCGCCTTGGCCGGCAGGCCACCGTCGAGCCACAAGGACGCCGCGGCCGCGATGGCCAGCACCGCCATGCCGCCAGCCGCGATGGCGCCGATGACCAGGAACGCCCCGCCGCTGGGCGGCACCCAGACCCGTACGGCGGGTGTGCGCAGGGCGATTGCCACGCCGACAACTGCGAGGCACGCCACGCCGGTCAGACCGCCGATCAGCCCGGTGGCCAAGAGCCGGGCGGCCAGACTGAAGTCGGTCTGACGCGGCACGAAGACGCCGCCGCCGATCGTCAGCAGCACCGGGCCGCCCAGCAGGCACACGAGCGCGGCGCCGTAGAGGCCGCCGGGATCGCCGCGCCCCGAACCGGGTTGGAAGTCTGGAGCGGAGCTGGCGACCAGCGTGGCCAACGCGGCTACTGCCAGCACGTAAACCACCAGGCCGAGCGCGGCCAGCAGGCCCTTGCCGACCTGGGCCCGGCGAAGCAGGGCCACCGGCGCGTGCAAGACGGCGCCGACCACCACCGCTGCCAGGCAGAAGACGACGATGCCGTAGCCGTCTTCGCGCAGCCCGTCCTTGGCGTTGTGCCAGAACGAGGCCGCCGTGCTCGGGGCGTCGTACACCAGTCGGGCCCATTTGTTCGCCCAGACGGTGACCGCGATCGCGGCGACGAGCGTCATCAGGCCGGCGACCCACCGCAGCGCGGTGCCGGCCCGCTGGCCGGGGTGTGGGCGCGGACGCTGCAGTTTCTGACGGGAACGGTTGAGCCGGCGACGGCGCGCGGAGGGCATCAGGCGATGTTCGCAGATTGCGCGCCGCTTACCGCCCTCACGGTCGGGTGAGACGGATCATCCGCACTCAGGCGAGCTCGCCGACGATCCCCGGTGATCTTACCGACGGCCTTCGCCCGCTTGATGGTCTCGGCCTCACCAGAGAGGCACCCTCAGAAGATCTGCACCCATAGCGTTCAGCCCGGCCGCGTCATCGGCCGGGCTGAACCCGCGGCGGGCGGCTGGCCTCCGGCGGGGCAGCCCTGGACCTGGCTACCGCGGCGCTCGCCTTGCGCCACAAGGTGATCCCACCATCGATAAATATCGACACGGGCGACCAGCGCTTCTGTCTCGACCTGGTCACCGCGCCGCGGCACCGGCCGGACCTGTGAACCGCCCTGGTGGTGGCGCGGGGCAGCGGTGGATTCAACTCTGCGGCTGTGCTGAGGGGTACGGAAAGCCGGTAGCGGCCGGGGCCCATCCTGTCAGCGTCGTTGCCGGGCCATCCATTGCTGGATGGGGGTTCCGTCGATGCTCGGGTCATTGCGCGGCAAACAGGTCGGGGTAGGTCGTGGTCATCTTCATGCTGTCATCGATGTTTTAGGGGCGGTGTGTCGCGATGGCGTTCGCCCGTCACCGAGGATGGACGGCGTCGAAGATCCGGCGGAGATCTTCGGCGGTGATGCCCTCCCGCAGCTCGCCCGGGTCGTCCACGACATGCTCCAGGTGGGCACGGGCCGCCGCCAGATCACCGCGCCGTGCGGCGATCTGCGCGGCGACGCGGTGCACCGCCTTGTACTTGGGGCGCCGGTCGAGGATGCCGTTTACCAGCGGCGTCGCCTCATCGTCGAGTTCCAGTTCGCAGAGCACTTCGACGAGGGCGACGCGCGGGTCGAAGAGTGACTGGAGCAGGAAACCGCTGTAGCCCAGTTGCACCAGCGGATGCACCTCGACCGCCGTGCGGAGCCAGCCTGCTGCGTCATCCAACCGCCCCTGACCGCGCAAAGACAGGCCCAGCCAGTACGCCGTTTCGTGCAGGGGGTCCTTCTCCCCGCGGCCTTCCCACGCGGCTAGCAGCAGCGGCTCGGCCTCGGCGTACGCCTTACGCAGAACCATGCTCCTGCCGGCGAGCCAGCCGCACCAGACGACGCCATTCTGGGTCGCGAGCGCCCACATACGCTCGGCCTCCTGGCGGTCGCCGTACTTGTCCGAACGGTCCCCTGCCCACCAGGCGGCCTTGCCATGGCCGAGCCGGGCGGCGCGCCGTAGCCACTTCTCGGCATTGAATTCGTCTTCGATGGCCAGATAGAAGTGCCCGACGCGTTCGATCAGGTCCACGTCCGGTGAATCGGCGACGGCACGTTCGCGGGCGGCCTCGGCCGCCGGCAGGAACCACTCGATCACATGCCGCGAGTCGGCACGGCAATCGTCGTAAAGTAGCTCGCCCAGTTCCAGCTTCGTCTGCGGGTCCCCGTTCTCGGCCGCCGCGCGCGACCACTTCACCGCCTCCGGGAGCGCCCGCTTGCGCCGCAGCAGCCGGGCCAGTTCGACTGCCGCCGCGAGGTCGCCGGCCTCCGCCGCGGTGCGCAGGCCCGGCAGCCGCGCCTCATCCGCCTCGTCAAGCAGGTTGTCGGGGTTACGCCGGTGCTCTTCAACGCGCTCCAGCCCGGCCGCATAGTCCTTGTCGTTGTCCTCATCCGCTTGTTCGCCGTATGCCGCGTACCAGCGCTGCGCCTCATCGAGCCGCCGCTGTTCCAGGCAGACGACGGCCAGGGCCCACTGTGCCGCGGGCCGGCCGAGATCGGCGGATCGCCGCAGCCACGTCTCGGCCTTGTCCAGATCACCGTGCTCGCGCTGCATAAGACCGAGGATGTACGGCGTAAGGGCCGCCTCTGGGAAACGTTCCGCAGCCTTCTCCAGGCAGCTCTGCGCGGCATCCCAGCGGTCGAGCTTGTCGAGCAGCAGTGCCTTCCACGCCAGCGGGCTGTCGTCCTCCGCCACTTCCGCGGCCCTGTCGAATGCGGACAGCGCATCGTCGAGAAGCCAGGGATACGCCCGGAACCCGTCGGCCCGTTCGTCCAGGTGGTAGACGGCATCCAGTGCCTCGTCCGGATCCTCCGTTTGGTCCAAACGGGATTCGCAGTCTCCGATCTCGGCGCTGAGGTCTTCAATCCGGCTCAGAGCGTCCCCGGCCACGTGGTCGCCCTCCTGTTCGGCCTCGTCAAGCCGCGCCATGGCTTCGTCCATCCGGCCCTGTACGGCGAGCAGGAGGGCGCCGTTGGTCTTGCACTCAAGGCTGCCCAGGGCCGCGCCCTTGTCGTACCACTCGGCCGCCTCGGCGAAGTGGCCAGAATTCTCCAGCAGCGTCGCCAGGCCGAACGCGCAGCCGCCGTCGCGGTCTGCTGCGGCCCGGTACCAGTGCTCGGCCCATTCGTACTCGCCCCGGTCGCGCATGATGATGGCGAGGGTCCGGGCGGCGTACGCGTCCCCGGCGAGTGCTGCGGGCTCCAGCCACGACAGCGCCCCGTCGATGTCCTTGACCGAGCTGGCCATCAGGAACTTGGCGTACTCCACCCCGGCCTGCGGGTCGCCCGTCTCAGCGGCGGCGCGGAGCGCGGATTCGATGGACCCGGGTGCGGCGTCTTCGGTCATCCCACCATAGTTTCAGAATCCGCTCGAGGCATGTCGGCCCCGCCCCAGAAGCCGAGGCGACGAAGATGTGGACCTACGCTGTGGAGGTGGCGGCACGCGATCAGTAGGAGACCGAAGTGACCCAGGAGCCCCATAAGAACAGGGAACTACGCAAGATCTGGACCTGTTTCGTGTCCACGCCGGACAGGGATGTGATCGCCGCTTTCGAGATCGACGGCCGTCGGTACACCGACGCGGATCAGTTCCGGCGGGTGTATGAGGAGGCCAGCGCGGAGATGTGCCGGCGCAGGGCCGGCTGGGAGTGGGAACTCCGGAGCGCGAGCCCCACCGAGCCCCGGTCACGGCTGCCGACCTGGGAGGAATACCGGGTGGACCTTGGCGCCAGGCACCCGATGCCGGGCGCCGGTTAGCCACATCCGGCTCAGGCCGCCAGGACTCTCGCCAATGGAAGGAACACCGTAGGTGCGCATCGACTGCCGTGGCCTGACGGCCGACGAGGTGATGGCGGAGGCACAGCGGCGAGCGGCCGCCCCGCCGGATCCGGAGTCGCCGTGGGTGCTCCGGCTGGACAACGTGCGCTGGGCCGGGCCGCTGCTCACCTCGTCCGACCCCGAGCGGATCGCTACGGCGGTGCGCCACCAGTTGGCCCTGGACCTGGGCGTCACGGTCGAAGTGACCGAGCAGTCCGAGGGGCAGGCGGCCGTACCGCGGGAACTCCCCGCCGTGGACGGGTTGTCGCCGGTGGCCGTGCGGGCAGCCCTCGCGGCGGCGGCGGGCCTGGAGCGGCGCAGCGCCCCCGTCGAGGTCTGGCAGGAAGTCGCGCAGGTTCTGGCCGGTGACCACGGCCCCGTCCCGCTCGCCGGGCTGCGTGCCGTCGCCGAGGCCCTGCCGAACCTCTTCGTGCTGGACATCGGGACCGGCGGCGGGGAAAGCGTGCGGTTCGTCGACGACGCGGGGCACCACGCGACGCGCGAGACCTTCGCGCTGTCGTCCACCGACCAGGCCACCGTCACCGGCGTACTGCGAGGCTTGTGGCCCGCGCACCTCGCCGACGCCACGGGCGCGTACATCGCCTGGGCGCTGCCGGTGCACGCCGCCCTGGCCGGGGATCTGCCCGGATTGCTCACCGACGCCGCCTTCGGGGCGCACGCCCACTGGTACGCCTTGTGGCAGGGGTTGGCGCTTGCCTACCCCGAGGGCGTCCCGGCGGGCGGCCTGGCTGCGGACGTCCACTATCTGCAGGCACAGGGCGTCCTTCCCGCCACGCAGCAGGAGTGGGTGGCCTGGCTGCATCATGCCGCCGTGAGCCGGGGCGACACCGCCTTCGCCGACGCGCTGGCAGACCGGGCCGGGCCGTTGCCATGGCGGACGCTGTGGTCGCATTGGCGGCCGCCAGGGAAGCTGGGTTCGCAGCCCGAGGTCGGCTGGGTGGAAGGCCTGTACGCCTGTGGCAGCGGTGAAACCCGGGCGGTGGCCCATCGGCGAGAGCCTGGGCAACCCGCTCACGAGGGCAGCCCGGACGAGCTGCGGGTCTGGGACGCCTTGACCGGTCAGCCCCTCGAGGTCGGGCAGGCCGGGTCAGACAGCGAGTCCGCACCGGGCGTGACGTACGCCGTCAACCGAGGCCGCGGCTGGGAGCTGATGAGGGAACCGGTGCCCGGGGTGCCGAGGGCTCCGCGCACGGTCGGTGGGACGGTCCGGCTCGGCGGGATCGCCGGCGGCCCGGCGCTGTGGGTCTTCGCCGGCACCGGCGGGATCTACGGGGCGGAGGTGGACGAGAAGGCGGTCATGGCGCTGCCCAGGGACCCCTGGCGCGAGTCGTTCGTCGCCGGACCGCTGACGCACAGCGCGCCCTGGCCGCCCCCCTGGCCGCTGCCTGCCGACGGCGGGCTGACCCGCGAATGGCTGGAAGACCCGAACGCCTTCCGTACGGGGGCCTGCCGACCACTGCCGGCGGCGCGTATCCCAGAAGCCGTCCGACACGAGCCGACCCGGCGATTCCTGTCCCTGGTGGGCTGGCCGCTCTCGCACGGCATCGGCGCCCTCCATGCGCCCGACCTCAACGCCGACGGACTCCGGCGCTCGGATGATCATCCCAGTCTGCTGTCGGGGCTCGGGCAGGTCGGCGCCCGCCGCCTGCTTCTCGACGGCGCCGACGGCCGGGTCTTCCTCACCCACCACGACCGCGACAGCCATGAGGTGCACCTCGCGGGCAGCGGCCTTGAACGGCTGCTGGTTCTGCTGCTGCTCCAGCACACGGCATGGTCCGCCCCCCTGACGCTCGGGGGCACAGAGACCGAGGACCTCGCCGAAAGCCTTGTGGGATGGTGCCGGACGGTCGATCCCGAGGCGGCGGCCTCCGCCTGGGAGGGCGTCTTCCATAACCTCGACGCCGCCGCGGAGGACTACGCGATGGTGCTCGGGGAGATCGACGCGTGGACGTCATGATTTGACCTACCTCACCATTCGGACCGTTCACCTTCGTCGCTAGAACGACGCGAGGGAGGCGTTGATCGTGGGCGGGCATCGAGATCGGTGAGGAGCTGGTCGAGCACGTCCGGGGTGGCCCAGCCGTTGACCGCGATCCGGCCGGAGGCGCCGACGAGGATCTCGAGCTGGTCCGGGGTGGCCCACAACTCCTCGACCGAGCCGGCGATCCGGTCGGTCAGCAGGACGAACTCCTGGTTCGTCGAGCCGACCCAGGGCCGCACCCGGTCGATCCGATCGGCGATGAACGGGCCGGCCACCAGCAAATCGGTCGCGTTCGCCTCCCGGACCGACGCGGGCGAATGTTGCCAGATTGATCGAGATGGGGCAATGTGTAACGGTCAATGCGGCGAGCGGGGGAGCGCGGTGCGGCGATTTCTGATCTTTGCGGTGGCGTTTGTGCTCGGGGTGGCCGGGCATGCGGGTGTGGCCCAGGCCGCGACGCCGGCACCGGCCACGGCCGACGGGTTCTTCGAGACGTTCCAGGCCAAGAACGACGCGGCGTGGAGCGGCGGTGACCAGGTCAACAGCCTGCGTGCGCCGAACGGCTTGACGTATTGGTCGTTCGGCGACACGGTGCTCGGCCGGGAGGATCCGGACACGGGTGCATACCGGCCGGGCTGGTCGATGATCGCCAACAAGATCCTCGTCCAGCGCGGCGGTGACCTGTATCCCGCGACGTCCGGGGTGGCGGTGCCGGACGCCGGCGACGGCGACCGTTATTGGGCGATGGGCATGTTCACCGCGGGCGCCAAGCTGTACGTGTTGTGTCAGCGGGTGCGCAATGTGGACGGTTATTTCGATCTGCGTGGGGTGGAGCTTGCCCGGTTCGCGTTCAACCGCGGTGGCACGCTGAGCCTGGAGGCGATGCTGAGCACGCCGTCCACCGGTAAAACCGGGGGCAATTCGGCCGACACCGCGCAGTATTCGGCCGACGCCGTGGTCGCCGGCGGCTACGTCTACATCTTCGGCTACGCCAATGCCCCTGGCGACCCGTTCGCTCCGCACCGCAGCTATGTGGCGCGGGTGCCGACCGATGCGGTCGACGCGGCGTCGGCGTGGCAGTTCTACTCCGACGGGGCCTGGAGCACCAGCATGGCCGACGCCACGTCCATCCTCAGTGCCCAGATAAGCAGCGTACGGTTGGTCGACGGGCAGTGGCTCATGGCATACAAGCCGTGGAACGGGTGGGGCGACACCGTCTACGTCGAGCGGCGCACCACTCCGTACGCCGCTCCCAGTGCGACCGTCACTGTCTCCTCGCCGGCCGGAGTGACCCCAGGAGGCGCACGCTACGTCACGTATTCGCCGCAGCTGCACCCGGAGCAGAGCTTGGCCAGCGGCAAGGTGCTGCTGAGCATCGCCTGGAACGGCGAGACGCTGTCGGATCTCGCCGCCGACGCCGACCTGTACAAGCCCCGCTTCTATGAGATCTCAGCGCCGTAGCAGGCCAGCTAGTCCAACTCCCGGGACAGGGTGATCTGCAGCCCGGGAGGCTGGCTATTCCAACTCTTGGAACAGAGTGATCTGCAGCCCGGCCGGCGCCTGCAACCGGGCATTGAGCGAATGCCACGGCGTGCGGGTCGGCGGTGCCAGCTCGACGGCGCCGGCCTCGGTCGCCTCCCGGGTGCGCGTGACGGTGTCGTCGACCTCGAACGCGACACGGATCCGCGGCGCGATCTGACGCCCGACCTCGACCTCGTCGATCATCCGCTTCTGCGCCGGGTTGGCGATCTCCAGCGTGGCCCGCCCGGCGTCGAGGATCATCACCTGCGCGTCGCCCTCGCCCGCGTATGCCGCCTCCTCGGGCAGGCCCAGCACGTCGCGATAGAACGCCACCGCCTCGGCATAGTCCTCGGCCTCCACGACCAGCCGGAGCTGCCGTACCCGAACCCCTGAGTTGATCTCATCGGTCATGCCCCGACCGTAAGCCAGCCGGTCGCCGTGCGTCGACTCCGCGTACGAAATCTTGGTCAGGAACCGCTCGTCCCTCGTCAACTCTCGCTCTTGCAGACGATCTGCGGACCGGGTTCGCTCGAAAGGTGCAAAAATGCTTAAACTGGGCGATCGGTTGGCTCCGGCGGCCTCGACCGGATCCGGCGAGGCCTCGGTTTCCTTGAAAGCGGCGTCTCGGTGGCGCGCGAGACGCCGCTTTCAAGGAAACCGAGTTGATCAAGGGGCGGGAATTGCGCTTCCGGGGGCGAAAGCCCGTCGGTATGCCCGATACATGCTGACAAAACAGACATGCGATGGTGGTTCGGTAGTGTAAGACGGTGGTTGCCGCACTCGAGCTTTATCTGGATGTCGACGCCACCCGGCGGCTGCGGACGCTCTGGCAGGCGCTCGAGGCGGAAGGCATTCCCACACTCGCGTCGCTGCAGAACGATCAGCACCGCCCGCACGTCTCTCTCGCCGCGGCGCGGAGCCTCGCACCGGAGGCCGTCGCGGCGGCGCTGGGTGACTTCGCCGTCGGGGGCGGGCTGACGCTGGACTTGGACTTCGTCGGCCAGTTCGTCGGGCGGGTGCTCTGGCTGGGCGTGGCGCCGACCGAGGAATTGCTCACCCATCACCGGATGGTCCACGAACGGCTCGCCGAGGGCGGGGTCGAGGTTTGGGACCTTTACCGGCCGGGCCGCTGGGTGCCGCACTGCACGGTCTCCTTGCGCGTGCCCAACCCGATGATGGGTCACGCCGTCCGGCGTTGCCTCGAGGTCCTGCCGATCCGGGCGTCGGTGACCGGAGCATCGGTCACCGACCATGCGCGGGGGATCGCCCATGCGCTTGCCGGCTGAGCGCATCCCCGGCTGTCAGGTCAGCGCGGCCGCCTTGCGGAGTAGCACCGACCGCTCGCG
>Ga0307516_10006239_pt1 | contig 14018 bp, 12 predicted proteins | sample 19_EM_MG_FD_203310 | JGI IMG/M metagenome (GOLD analysis project Ga0307516, IMG submission 203310) | Populus trichocarpa ectomycorrhiza microbial communities from riparian zone in the Pacific Northwest, United States - 19_EM | ecosystem: Host-associated > Plants > Roots > Unclassified | place... | reverse complement strand
CCACTTCTTGCAGCCGGGTGACCGCGTTCTCGAACGCGGTCACCTCCGCGCGGGTGTGCCGCACCAGCCGCACCCCCGCGAACACCCGCAGGCCGCGGCCGACCGCGGCGGGATCGATCAGCGCCCGGTAACCGCGAATGACCCCGGCTTCCTCCAGTTGACGCACGCGCCGCAGACACGGTGACGGCGACAGCCCGACCCGGTCGGCAAGCTCGGCGTTGCTGATCCGACCGTGCTGTTCGAGCACGGCCAGAATCGACCGGTCCACCTCATCCATGGTGGCAGATTATTGCTCTGACGGATTGAGTACCACAATCCCATGCCTGCCCTGTGCGCAATTTACTGCCAAAGTTGCCAAGATCCGCCCACATCGGAGCGATGGTCGGCCACGCTTCACAGGCGTCAGACCGATGGTCCACGGAAGGGCAGCCATGCCGGGCAACAGCACCACCACCGTCCACGCCGATCGCGAAGTCCATCCGAGTCGCGCCGTGGCACCGCCCATCTACCAGACCGCGGCGTTCTGGGCCGAGGACGGCGAGACGTTCGCGCAGGGCGCCGTCGAACCGAGGGGCAAGGACTTCTACACCCGCTTCGGCAACCCGAACCACGCACAGGTCGCGGCCGTCGTCGCCGAACTGGAGGGCACCGAGGCGGCCATGGTCACCGCCTCCGGTATGGCCGCGCTCACCACGGCCGTGCTGGCCCTGGTGTCCGCCGGTGACCACGTCATCGGGCAGAAGTCCACCTACGGCGGCACGGGCTCGGTGCTGCTGAACCTGCTGCCGCGCCTCGGTGTGTCGACCACCGTGGTGGACCAGACCGACCCGGAGGCGTTCGCGAAGGCACTGACCCCGCAGACCCGCCTGATCCTGGTGGAGTCGCCGAGCAACCCGCTGCTGCAGATCACCGACCTGCGCGCGGTCGCGGAGCTGGCTCGCGGGCACGACGTGCTGACCATGGCGGACAACACCTTCGCCACCCCGCTGAACCAGCGTCCGGCGGACCTCGGCATCGACCTGGTCTGGCACAGCGCGACCAAATACCTCAACGGTCACTCCGACGTCTCCGCGGGAGTGCTGGCCGGGCCGGCCGAGCTCCTGAACCGGATCTGGGACGTCGGCCTGCTCACCGGTGCCACCCTCGGCCCCATCGACGCATGGCTGCTGCTGCGCGGCTTGCGCACCCTGGCACTGCGGGTGCCACGGCACAACGCCAACGGCCAGGCGCTCGCGGAGGCGTTGAACGAGCATCCAGCCGTGGCGACGGTGCGCTATCCCGGTCTGGCGACCCACCCGCAGCACAAGCTGGCGGCCAGTCAGATGAGCGGTTTCGGCGGGGTGCTCGGCATCGAGTTCACCGGCGGTTTCGAGGCGGCCGACGCGTTCCTCGGCCGGCTGCGCTACCCCCGTCGGTCGGCCAGCCTCGGTGGCGTGGAATCGCTGGCCGTGCATCCGGCGTCCATGTGGCGCGGGATGCTCAGCGAACAACAGATCACCGAGTCGGTTCCGCTGGGCCTGGTCCGGCTGGCGGCGGGCACGGAGGACACGGCCGACCTGGTCGCCGACGCGCTGGCCGCGGCCGACGCCGTACACGGCACGACGGCGCGTGCCTGAAACACCGAGAGAGCACCGGTCGCACGGTACGGCGACGCCGCCGCACTCCATCGGCGGCCTGGCGGTGGCGCTCTCCCTCGTCGGCTACCTGCGGCAGAAGGCACTGAGCGCATCGCGGCTGATCTGACCGGCCGCGGCTGCCCTGAGCGGCGGCGAGCTGAGCCGCGACGGCCGCCACAACATGATCTTGAACAATCAGAAAGCGTCTGCGAAGGAGTTCACCCGATGAAGACCCTGCTCACCGGCGGCACCGTGGTCAGCATGGACCCGGCTGTCGGCGATCTCGAACGCGGTGATGTGCTCATCGAAGACGGTGTGATCGTCGAGGTGGCCGAACGGATCGACGCGCCGGACGCCGAGGTGATCGACGCGACCGACCGGATCGTCATGCCCGGCTTCGTCGACAACCACCGCCACACCTGGCAGACCGCGTTCCGAGGCGTCGGCGCGGACTGGACGTTCCCCGAGTGGGCGGTGGCCATGCACGGCACGGTCAAGCCCCACTACCAGCCCGAGGACGTCTACGCGGGCACCCTGCTCGGCCGCCTGGAGGCCCTGCACTCCGGCGTGACCACGATGCTGGACTGGTACCACGTCGCGCAGGGCCCTGAGCACGAGGACGCCGCCGTCGCGGCGCTGCGGGACGCGCCGGGGCGGTCGATCTTCTGCCTCGGCGCCGGATGGGGCACCCTCGACCCCGTCGACGCCGCCGTCCGCCGCGTCCGCGCCGACCTGGCCGGGGACGGCCCGGTCACCATGGCGCTCGGGCTGCGCGGGCCCGAGGCCACCACCATGGACACCGTCGCCCGGGAGCTGAAGCTGGCGGCCGAACTCGGCCTGCGCACCAGCCTGCACATCGACGCCGGCGGGACGCGGCGCCCGGTCGCCGAGTTGCGCGAGCACGGTCTGCTGCGGGACACCACCACGTTCGTGCACGCCAACGGGATCAGCGACGAAGAGCTACGGATGCTCGCCGACGCGGGAAGCTCGGTGTCCATCAGCCCGGACGTCGAGCTGAAGATGGGGTTCGGCTGGCCGATGACCGGCCGGGTGCTGGCCGCGGGCCTGCGCCCGACGCTGTCCATCGACGACGTCCCGTCGGCCGGCGGCGACATGTTCTCCACGATGCGTACCGCCTTCGCCGCGCAGCGCGGCCTGGACGGCGGCCTGCGCTCCCGCGACCTGCTGGCCTTCGCCACCGTCGACGCCGCCCGGTCGTGCGGACTCGCTGCCCGAACAGGCAGCCTCACGCCCGGCAAGGACGCCGACATCATCCTCCTGCGCGCCGACGACCTCACCGTGTTCCCGGTCACCGACCCGGCCGCCACCGTCGTCAGCGCCGGCCACCCCGGCCTGGTGGACACCGTCCTCGTCGCCGGCCACGTGGTCAAACGCGACGGCGTACTGGTGGACGTGGACCTGCCGACGCTGAGGACCCGCCTGCTGGAATCACGCGACCGGATCGCGACGGCCGCCGGAATCCCGCTCGACGGCACATGGCGCCCACGGCCCGAAGCGGAGTGACAGCACTTGAGGAGTGTGTACGGCAGGTCAGGTGCGTCCCCGCTCGGAGACGCCTCAGGTGGGTCAAGCCTCGCTGAGCATGTCCAGGGCGATGACGGCCACGTGCAGCTGTGTGCGCTGGGGGCCGCACTCCAAGTCGGTTCCCAGGAGCCGTTCGATGGTATGCAGGCGCTGGTAGAAGGCCTGCCTGGACAGGCCTGCCTGCTTGGCCGCGATCGACTTGTTGCCGGCGGCCACGAGATACACCCGCAGGGTCGCCAGGAGGTCCCCGTTGTGTCGTTCGTCGTGTTCGACGAGGCGTCCGAGGTGTCGTTGTACGTATTTCTGGATCCGCGTGTCGTCACGCAGGGAGTACAGGAGTTCCGACAGGCCGATGTCTGACGCGACGTGGAAGGGGCGGTCTCGGGAGGAGGGCCCGATCGCTTCGGCAACCTGTTCGGCTTCCCGGAATGAGCGGGTGACCTGGCTGAGCTCGGTGACTCCCGGGCCGACCGAAACGACGACGTTCTCTCCGAATCTCGCCCGCAGGTCGCGGCCGATGCGCTCCACGAGGGGCTGCCAGGCCGATGCCCGGGCCAGTGGCAGGAGCAGTCCGGTGCGGTGTTCCGACAGGTCTCCGACCAGCGCCTTGACGCCTGAGGCGTGCAACTCCGAAGCCAGATGGTCGGTGAGGGAAGGGGCGTCGTCGGGGAACTCACCGGAGTGGTCGATGACCACCGGGATGAGCCGGTGCCCGGTCGTCGGCAGCCCCAGCGCTTCGGCGCGCACCCGTGCCTCGGTGCGGGTGCGGTAGCGCCAGTGCAGGAGATCGAGCAGGACGGAACTGTGCGCGCGCCGGTCCCATGGGGGGCGGTCCGCCAGACGTGCCAGGGTCAGTGCTGTGGCGGCCTGTTCCAGGATCATCGTGTGCTCGGGGCCGAAGGGCGGCCCGGATGCGAGGGGCAGCATGATCAGGCGGCCCCACCGGTTGCCGCGCTCCTCGATCGGGGCCACGAGCCAGCCTTCGGGGCCGCTGGGTCCGGCCCGGGCAGGGGTGGGTGCGGTGCGTGAGCGGCGCGGCCAGGCTTCCAGGACCTGCCCGTCCGGCCGGTCCGCGGTCCTGCACACCAATGCGTGGTGGATGAGGTTCTCGAGCACTACCGGGCAGTGGGCGAAATCCGCGGCGGCCTGTACGAACTCCTCGGGTTCGGCACCGCGAAGAGTGAGCGAGGTGAACAACTCGTGCACCTGTTGGGCCCGGCGCAGCAGTTCGCCCTGTGCGTCCAGGATCAGCGCGTGCACGGTCTGGGTGACCTCGATGAATCGGACCCCGCGCGCCAGCATGATCAGAGGCAGGCCGCGGTCCCGGCACGCGGCGACGAGGTTCGGCGGCGCCTGCTGGTACCGGCGGCCGAGTTCGACGACCAGGGCCGCCACCCCGACGTCGGCCAACTGGTCGACGTAGGCGCGCAGTTGGGTTGGATCTGCCGGATGCGGCATGCCGGTGGTGAGCATCAGCTCGCCGCCCTCCAGGAAGGAGGCCGGGTCGAGGAGTTCGGTGACATGGACCCAGCGGACGCTCCGTGACAGCTGGTCCTCACCGGCCACCACCCGGGGGAGACCGGCGGCGATGACGGGCAGTCGCAGCACGTCCGCGACCGTGAGGAACGACATGGAGGCAGACTCCCGTGCGACGTCGTGCCGATCGGTCCGGCAGGTTTGTTGCAGACCACTCTGCGGGGTGGACGCAGGTGGCGCAAGGGGCAATCTGGCTGCTCAGAGACGTGTGAGTGAATCGACGACGCCCGGGGAGGGGGCCGCCGTCGAGGAAGGAGTGGCGGCGGCCCCCTCCTCTCAGGGGCGCCGGGCGATGAGATCGGCGACGGTGGCGATGGGGGACGTGCGTGTCCGGCCGCCTGCCTCGTGCAGATCCGCGAGCCGGTAGGCCACGTACAGGCCACGCACGCCGAGCCAGCGGAACGGCTCCGGCTCCCAGGTTCCCGGCCGGTGCCCCGTCCACGGCAGCCGGGTCAGCCGGGTCTCGCGGCGTAGGACCAGGTCGGTGAGGGTACGGGCGGCGAGGTTCGTCGAGGTCACGCCATGTCCGACGTAACCGCCGGCCCAGCCGAGTCCGGTCGCGCGATCGAGGCCCACCGTCGCCGACCAGTCCCGGGGGACCGCCAGGACTCCGCACCAGGCGTGGGCGACCCGGGCTCCGGTGGTCTGCGGCAGCACCGCATGAAGGGTGTCGGTGAGCTGGGTGATCGTACGGGAGTCCACGCGTCCCTTGTCGTCGGTGCGCGAGCCGAAGCGGTACGGAACACCGCGTCCGCCGATCGCGATCCGGTCGTCGGACGTGCGCTGCGCGTACAGATGCCCGTGAGCGGTGTCGCCCAGGGTCTCCCGCCCCTCCCAGCCGATGTCGTTCCACACCTCCTCCGGCAGCGGCTCGGTGACGATCATGGAGCTGTTCATCGGCAGCCAGGTTCGCCGCAGCCCCTTGAGCGAGGCGGTGAATCCCTCCGTGGCACGCAGCACGACGGGTGCGCGGACGGTGCCGTGTGCGGTGACCGCTCTGCCCGCCTCGATCATGGTGACGGCGGACCGCTCGTAGAGGGTGACGCCGAGCCGTTCCACAGTCCGCGCGAGCCCGTGCACCAGGGTCGCGGGCTGCAACCGGGCGCAGTGCGGGGTCCAGGCCGCCGCCGTCATGCCGTCGATATTGATACGGTCCGCGGCCTCCTCGGGCGTGAGCATCACGGAGTCCGTGACGCCCCACTCGTGGTCGGCCTCGGTCTTGTGGCGCAGCCGGGTGGCCTGGGCGGGAGTGCGGGCGACGCGCAGGGTGCCGCCCTTGACGATGCCGGCGTCGATGCCTTCCCTCTCGGCGACGGTGATGATCTCGTCGACGGACTCGTTCATCGCGCGCTGCCAGTCCAGTACGGCATCTCGGCCGTACTGGTCGGCGAGCCGGTCGCGGGCTCCGGGGATGAGTCCCGAGGCCCAGCCGCCGTTGCGGCCGGAGGCACCGTATCCGGCGAACTCGGCCTCCAGGATCGTGATCCGCAGGGAGGGGTCGGCCAGCTTCAGGTAGTACGCGGTCCACAGGCCGGTCATACCGGCGCCCACGATGCACACATCGGCGTCGCGGTCGCCTGGCAGCGCCGGGCGTGGGGTGGGGACTTCGGCGAACCAGTGGGAGATCCGGCCGTTGACCGGGCCGGGGTGGTCGAGCGTGGTGGCGCTCACGGGGTTTCCTTTCGCGGCGACTGGGCGTCAGGACACGCTGCGGCGGGTTCAGACACCCAGCAGACCGGGCAGCTCGGAGAGATCCTTGATCTCCTCGTAGGGCTGGAAGGCGGCCGAGCCCGGGAAGTTGTACCGGTTCACCCAGATCCGCCGCATGCCCTCGTACCGCTTGGTCGGCATGATGTCGTACTCCCATCCCTGGGCGGTGTGGATGATGTCCTCGGGGCCACGGCCGGTCGCCTTCATCAGGTACTCGAAGGCCTGCGGCAGTGGCTTGTACGCGCCGGCCTGCTCGGCGGTCAGGACGTAGTCCCACTCGACACCGAGTTCGTCGACCGCGTACTGGATGAGGTCGTCCTCGCTGTTGGAGAGGATGGCGATGTCGTACTCGCCCTTCAGACGGCGCAGCGCGTCCGGGACCTCGCGGAACGGCTTGAACTTCTTGATGGCCTCGATCAGCGCGTCGCCGTCCTCGTCCCGGTACTCCAGGCCGTGCAGCAGCATGACATTGCGCAGGGTGCGGCGGACGATCTCGCGATAGGGACGGTACTCGTCGACGACGCCCTGGAAGCGCATGACGTATGCGGCGTGGTGAAACTGGTCGGGGTCGACGCCGGTCTCGGCGAGCCGATCCTTGACGATCTCGTGCGTGGCGGCCCGGGTGTCGAAGTTGATGAGGGTGCGGTAGCAGTCGAAGCTGACGACCTTGCGCATGGGGTGAACTCCTTGAAGGGGGAGGGTTGTTCAGGAACGGTTGCTGGCCTCGGCGAGGCCCAGGTCCTTGGTCTCGGGGGCGAGGAAGACGGCGACGAGGAGACCCACCAGCGTGATTCCCACGGCGATGCCGAGTGTGCCGCGCACGCCCAGGTCGGCTGCGACGAGGGGAAGCAGGAAGGTGGAGCTGGCGGAACCGACACGGCTCATGGCGGTGGCGATGCCCACGCCGGTGGCCCGGAGGTCGGTGGGGAACAGCTCGCTCGGGTAGACGAACTGCAGTCCGCTGCCCGCCGCCTCGAAGAACTGGAAGGCGGCGAACAGTGCCACCACCGCGAACGCCCAGTGCAGCGGCAGCACGGTCAGCGCGAGCAGTGACAGGGTGATGCACAGGAAGCTGCTGATGAGCAGCGGGCGGCGGCCGATTCGGTTGACGACCACCAGACCGACAGCGATGCCCGCCACGGCGATGCTGGTGATCAGTGCGCTGGCACCGTACGTGCTCCCCACGCCGAACGCGGACAGCATCTGTGGCTGGAAGGAGCGGACCGCGAAGGCGGGCGCCACCTGACAGATCCAGAAGACGGAACAGAAGACGACCGGGACGGCGTAGCCGCGTTTGAAGATCTCCATGAGGTTGCCGAGACCGGAGCCACCGCGCTGCTTCTGACGGGGCTCGGCGAGCAGTTCGTCGATGTCGGCATCGTGGCCGAGGTGTGTGCGGACGACGGTCCTTGCCTCGTCGATCCGGCCGCGCGAGGCCAGCCAGCGCGGCGACTCGGGAATGCCGGCCCGGAAGAAGAGGAAGACGAGGGCCGGGATCGCGCCGGAGGCCAGCATCCACCGCCAGGCGCTGTCACCGAGGCCGGTCAGCCCCCAGCCCACCCAGTAGCTCACGCCGTACCCGATCCACCAGGCCAGCACCAGGCCGGACAGGGCGGGACCGCGCATCCGGCGGGGCACCAGCTCGGTCGTCAGCGCCGAGGCGATCGGGTAGTCCGCGCCGATCGCGATGCCGATGAGCAGACGCAGGACAAGCAGCTGCCAGGCTTCGGTGACGAAGAACTGCAGCGCCGAGAACACGACGAAGGCGGCCAGGTTGAGGACGTACATCAGATGGCGGCCCACTCGGTCGGTGATCGGTCCGAAGACCGCTCCGCCGATGAAGACGCCGACGAGGACGGAAGCCGCGATCAGCCCGGTCCACAGGGTGTCCAGGGCGAGCGCCGGGGTGATGAGGCCGAGGGCTACTCCCATCACGCCGAGTAGGTAGCCGTCGCAGAAGGGGCCGCCCATGGCGACTGCCATGACCCGGCGGTGGAAGGGAGTGACAGGGGCGTCGTCGAGTGACGATGCCCCCGCGGTGACGGAGGACGAGGTTACGGACATGCTTGAGCTCCTGGGGACGCGGGGCTGCGAGGGGACGCGGGCCGGCAGGGGGGACGGGAGCGGAGAGCATCGGAACGGGGACGCACGGCGCCGTGCGTGGGACAGGGGACGGTCACCTGGAGTGAGCGGACCGCCGTGGTGGCGGGGCGATCGGAGGGACGACCCGGGGTTGGCCATCACCTTGGTTCAGTGAGAGGTCACCGTCAACGAACACGGTGTTCCCTTGCTGTATCGCGGATGGACAGTCTGTTCCATGGCGCTGTCCCGGTTGACAGACCGTCCACACGGACCGCCCGGGGCGAACACCGTGGACGTTGACCCTCCCGGGGCACCCGGCAGAGGGTGAGAGCTGAATCCGCATCCCCCTCACGCCGTGGGAGCCGTCGTATGAGCCAGCGGTCCGAGCATCCGCGCACCCGCGACCACGACGGCGCGCCGTGCGTCGGCGAGCGCCTGGAGACCGGCATGGCCGGCGTCGATACCGGCCCCGCCGCCCACCCCCCGGAGTGCTTCGGCGGCGTCGGGCGGCCCGGGCTCGGCCGCGAGGGTGGAGGCGCCGGCATCGACGGGTCCCTGGCGGACCGGTTCCTCGCCATCTCTGTGGCGGACGACCATGGCTGACCGTCTCGTCGTCCTGCACCGCGGCATCCTGCCCCCCAACGCACAGGCCATCGAGCGCGTTGCCGACACGGTGTACGCGACGGAGGACGAACTTCCGCTCCTGCTGCCCGGCGCGGACATGCTGTTCTGCTGGCACTCCATCACCCCGGTGGTCGCCGGCGCCTGGCCGCGCGATCCGGACCTGGCCCCCGGATGGGTCCATGTGGCAGCCGCCGGCGTGGATTCCCTCCTCTTCCCGGCACTGGTGGACAACCCGCATGTGGTGCTGACGAACTCGCGCGGCGTGTACGACCAGGCCATCGCCGAATATGTGCTCGGATTGATCCTCGCCCTTGCCAAGGACTTCCCGGGAACCTGGGAACACCAGCGGCGCCACGAGTGGCGGCCCCGTGACAGCGAGCGCATCGGCGGCCGGACGGTCCTGGTCTGGGGTACAGGCCCCATCGGCCGCGCCACCGCGGGCATGCTCCGCGCCGTCGGCATGCGCGTCAGCGGCGCGGGGCGCACGGCGCGCGAGGATGACCCCGACTTCGGCACGGTCCATGACCGCGCGAGTCTGCGCGGCGCCCTGGCCGAGGCGGACTACGTGGTTCTCGCGGCCCCGCTCACCCCGGCCACCCGCTGCATGGTCGACGCGTCCGTCCTGGCCGCGATGAAGCCGGGGGCCCGGCTGGTCAATGTCGGCCGCGGTGGCCTGGTCGACGAAGAGGCGCTGATCCGCCATCTCGCGGACGGTCGGCTGGCCGGGGCGGCCCTGGATGTTTTCGGGCATGAGCCGCTGTCCGCTGTCTCCCCGTTGTGGGACATGCCCGGTGTGGTCGTCTCGCCCCACACCGCGGGCGAGGTCACGGGCTGGCGTGCCGATCTCGCGGAACTGTTCCTGGACAACCTGGTCCGCCGGGCCGAGGGACGACCGCTGCGCAATGTCGTCGACAAGGAACACGGGTACGTGCGAGGGGAGCGTGTGGGAGCTACGCCCCAGGCATGCCACAGGTCGTCAGCGTGATCACGGCCCAGGCGACCAAGGATTCCGAGTGCTGGAGGAGTCGTTCGCAGTCACGAGCGTGACAGCGGGCTGAGGCTCAGGCTGCTTTCAGCAGCTCGGCCAACTGAGCCGTGTCGATCAGGTGGGCGCGGGAGGGGAACACGTCGTTGACCAGGATCCGGTTGACTTCGGGATCGGGGTCGGCGACGCCGTCGGTCAGGACGTAGACGCGGTAGTCGCGGTCAGCGACGTCGATGAGGGTGGACAGGACGACGCCGCTGGTGCTGATGCCGGAGAGGATCAGGGTGCCGATGCCGCGGTCGCTCAGCTGTTGGTGGAGGTCGGTGGTGGAGCCGGCGCCGTAGCGGATCTTGCGTACGACGATGTCGCCGTCCTCGGGAGCGATCCGCGCGTCGATCTGGGTGGCGGCCTCCTCGTGGTGGAGCATCTTCGCCGCGGCGACCGTGCTGAAGGACTTGTTGCTCTCGGGGACCGCGGCCCAGTCGTCGTCGGTGAAGGCGACGCGGACGTAGCCGATGGTGCCGCCGGCGGCACGGACGTCGGCGATGGCGCCGCCGACCCGCTCGACGAGCGCGCCGGCGTCCGGGACGTGGTCCATGATCCCGTTCTGGAAGTCCATGGCCAGCAGGGCAGTCCGCTGGGGGGCGAGGGCGGGGGTGGTGCTCACGTGTGGTTCTCCTTGGTGGGTTGTTCAGTGGTGTGGGGGGTGTTGATGGCGCCGGTCCGTCGGTTCCGGCCACGCCCCATGAGGCGTCGGTCGAGGACGGTCAGCAGCAGGACGGCGACGCCCGCCGCGACCAGAACGAGGCCGAGGGAGTGCAGCCCCGGGTCGCTCGCGCCGTCGCGGAAGACGATGCCGCCGATGACGGACGAGGTGATGGTGCCGAGGTAGCCGAAGGTCCGGAACAGGCCGGAGGCGGTGCCGATCTGGTCGGCCGGTGCCGAAAGATAGAGGGCGGTCTGGTTGCCCACCGTGGTGGCGGCGGAGGTGACGCCGAAGACCAGGGAGACCAGGACGATGACGATCGCCGGGCTGGTCGAGGTGAGCAGCATGATGCCCGCCGAGCCGACCAGCATGCTCAGGGCCGCCGCGACCAGCGGGCCGCGCACCAGGTTGCGGCGGGCGAGCGGGCGGGAGAGCAGCGCGGACACGGCGCCCATCGGCAGCAGCAGGAGTCCCGCCTGCACCGTGGAGAAACCGTGCGCGGCCTCCATCCACTGCGTCATGCCGTACATCACGGAGTAGACGCCGAGCAGGGTGAGGGCCTGCCTCAGGTAGGTGCGGGCGAGGGCGCCGTTGGCGGCCAGGCCGCGGAAGTCGAAGAACGGCGCGCTCGTGCGCAGTTCCCGTACGGCGGTGGGCGCGGCGGCCGACACGAAGACGACAAGCGCGATCCACTCGGGGTCGGGCAGGCCCATCAGGAAGACGACCAGCGCGGTCATGGAGGTGGCGAAGCCGAGAATGCCGGGCAGGTCGATCCGGTCGGCCACGGTGCGCAAGCCGTTGTCCGCGCGGTCGAGCGGCGGATCCTTGGGAAGCCAGCACACCGCCATCACCAGGGCGATCGCAGTGATCGGGATGTTGATGAGGAAGGCCCAGCGCCAGCCCGCGGCGCCCACCAGGAGCCCGCCGATCGGCGGGCCGATGGCGGCGGTGGCCATGCCGGCGATCGCGAGGCCGCCCAGCACTGAACCCGGCGGGGAGTCCAGGCCGACGTCCTCGGCGCGGCGCCGGATCATCACCATCGCGCAGGGGAACGCCGCCGAGGTACCGACGCCGATCAGGACCCGAGCGACGGTCAGCATCGCGAGGTTCTGACCGAGGCCGCCGACCAGCCCACCGAGCAGGACCAGCACGATGCCGGAGAGGAAGATCCGGCGCGGTCCGAGCACCTCGGCCAGCTTGCCCGCGGTGGGCTGGGCGACAGCGCTGGCCAGGTAGAGCGAGGAGACGAGGACGGCGGTGCTGCCGACCGAGACGTTCAGGTCGGCGGCTATGGGGACCATGGCGGTCGCGATGATGGAGCTGTTGATCGGATTGAGGGCGGAGCCCACGTACAGCGGCGTGGTGAACGGCCACGCGAAGGCGTCGCGCTGGGCCTCACCCGCAGAAGCGCGGCCCGGAGCGACGGTGGTCTTCATATCGATCCGCCACTGAGGTCGGCGTCGGCGAGCCGCTCCAGCAGCTCGATCGCCTTCTCCACGTCCTCACGTTCATCCGGAGCGACGACCTGGTCGATGGCGCGCGCCAGGAAGGAGTCGCGGCCCGCCAGGAGCTTGTCGATCAGCTCGGTCGCCGATGGGGCGGCGCTCATCAGCTTCTTGCGGCCGTCCTCGGGGTCCGGCTCGCCGTGGACCAGACCGGCGGCCTTGAGCACCGCCAGGCTCTGGGCAATGGCCTGCGCGCTGACGTGCTCCAGCGCGGCGAGCCGGGCCGCCGTGACGGGCCCCTCCCGAACGACGCTCACCAGGACACTGAGCTGCGTCGCGGTCAGGCCTGTCGCATGCTGCCCCGACTCCGCGCGCAGGCGTGCGCGCAGCCGCTTCATCGCGTCCTGGAGACGCTGCGCGGTCGCGGCAGACACATCGGGCTGCCGCGGCCTGGGGTTCGTGTTCATGTCCCTCACCATAAAACTCCACAAGCAACTTTGCCAAGTTGCTTGTGGAGTTTATTGTGCGGCTTCCCGTAGGGCCTTCCGGCAGGGCTTGGTCAGGTGTCGGTCACGACGTCGAGTTGCCGTTGCCCGGCAGGGTGACGGCACCCAGCCGGATCAGGCTGTCAGCGGTTGCCACGATGGTGTCGCTGACGTCCCGGGGCTCCCAGCCCAGCACGGAACGGGCCTTCTCGTTGCTGATGTCAGGGATCCGGCCCTCCAGCACGGCGGCGTCCCGCAGGGCGGGCTCGGTCTTCGCGGCCTCGCGTACCTGCTCGATGGTCAGTTCCGAGGCGGGCAGCCGGTCGGCCGCGGCCGGGAAGTGCTCACGAAGGATGTCGGCAACGGCGAACAGGCTCGACGATCCGCTGTTGGCGAGGAATCGCTCGCCGGCCGCCTTCGGGTGCACCATCGCGCGCAGATGCAGATCCACGACGTCACGTACATCGACGACGCCGAAGTTCCAGACCGGCACCACGGACATCTCGCCGGCCATCAGGGCCTTGATCAGTCCGATCGAGCCGGAGGGCCGGTCCACCAGTTGGGGACCGAAGATGCCGGTGGGGTTGACGACCGCCAGCTCGATGCCACCGTTGGTCCGGACGTAGTCCCACGCCGCCGTCTCGGCCAGCACCTTCGACTTGTGGTAGGCGGGCAGCCCTGGGGTGTCCGGGTCGGTCCAGTTCTCCTCCGTGTAGTGGTCGTCAGGCGTCAGGGTGTACCCGACCGCGGCGAAGGAGGACGTCATCACGACCCGAGGGATCCCGGCGTTCCGGGCGGCGGCGATGACCCGCAGCGCACCGTCGCGGGCGGGGAGGACGACCTCGTCCTCGGTCTCGGGGGGCGTGGGCGGGAAGGGCGACGCGTGGTGCAGGACGTGCGCGACCCCGTCCATGGCCTGTGCCCAGCCGTCGTCGGCGCTGAGGTCCGCGACAGCGAACTCCAGCAGGTCCGCCGGATCGACCCCGGCCTGCTGAAGCGCCGCCAGCACCTGAGCCTCCTGTGCGGGCCCCCGGACCGCCACGCGGATGTGATGCCCCTCGCTCAGCAGACGGACGGCCGTGTGGCTGCCGACGAAGCCGCTGGCGCCGGTGACCAGGACCTTCTCGCATTCGGGGAGGTAGAGGGTGAAGTCTTCTGTGCTCATTCTGTTCAGTCCTCCACAGTGAAGTGGTGCCCGCACGAAGGACCGTCTCGGTTCGGCCTTCTGTGCCGGACGTGAGAAATGGTTGGGTTCGGGGTCCGGATCCGCTTCGGTGGACAGCA
>Ga0307516_10006238_pt1 | contig 14019 bp, 9 predicted proteins | sample 19_EM_MG_FD_203310 | JGI IMG/M metagenome (GOLD analysis project Ga0307516, IMG submission 203310) | Populus trichocarpa ectomycorrhiza microbial communities from riparian zone in the Pacific Northwest, United States - 19_EM | ecosystem: Host-associated > Plants > Roots > Unclassified | place... | reverse complement strand
GCGGCCATCTCGTTCGGGATCGGTCTCGCCCGCGGTTCGCAGTACTGGATCGTCCGCTTCGTCGCCGGGGCCTACTTCGAGATCTTCCGTGGCATGTCGGCGCTGGTGCTGATGTTCTGGATGTTCTTCGCGCTGCCCCTCTTCGGCTGGCAGCTGGTGCCCATGTGGGCCGGCGTCAGCGCGCTGGGCCTGACCTACGGCGCCTACGGCTCCGAGGTCGTCCGCGGTTCCCTGGCCGCCGTCACCCCGGCGCAGAAGGAAGCGGGCATCGCGCTCAACTTCACCCGCTGGCAGCGGCTGCGCCTGATCGAACTGCCGCAGGCTTGGCCCGAGATGGTGCCGCCGTTCAACAACCTGCTGATCGAGTTGCTGAAGGGCACCGCCCTGGTCTCGGTCATCACGGTGGCCGACATGACGTTCGCCGGCAATCTGCTCCGGCTGGGCACCAACGAGACCACCCCGATCTACACCCTGCTGCTGGCCCTCTACTTCGTTCTCGCCTTCCTCATCACCCGCGGTATGCGGCTGGTGGAGCGCAGGGCGAAGGCCGGAATCGGGCAGGGGCCCGTGAAGACCGGCGGGACCACCAGGAAGCCCGGCGCCCGCGGCGAGAGTGTGCAGGCCGGTTCGCAGTCCGCAGGAGGTATGGGATGAGCTGGGACTGGAACGTCGTGGACGACTTCATGCCGCGGTTCTGGGACGGCGTACTCGTCACCCTGCAGGCCCTGGCCATCGGCACCCTCATCGCCTTCGCGCTGGGTCTGGTGTGGGCGCTGGCACAGCGCTCCACGCAGGTCTGGGTGCGCTGGCCGGTCGTCGCCGTCACGGAGTTCATCCGCAACACACCGCTGCTGGTGCAGCTCTTCTTCCTCTTCTACGTGGTGCCCAACTTCGGCCCGTCGATGTCGCCGCTCACCACCGGCATCGTCGGCCTCGGACTGCACTACTCCACCTACACCGCCGAGGTCTACCGCGCGGGCATCGACGGCGTCCCCGCCGGCCAGTGGGAGGCGGCCACGGCGCTGAGCCTGCCCAAGGGCCGCACCTGGCGCGCGGTGATCCTTCCGCAGGCGATCCGCCGCGTCGTCCCGCCGCTGGGCAACTACGTCGTCGCCATGCTCAAGGACTCCCCGATGATCGCGACCATCGGCGCCTTCGACATGCTCGGCGAGGCCCAGGCCTTCAGCAACGAGACCTTCACCACGGAGGCGCTCACCGTGGTGGGCGTGGCCTTCATCGTCATCGCCTACCCCGCCTCCCTCCTGATCCGAGCCCTGGAGCGACGCCTTGTCCGCTGACACCAATCCCGCAGAGAACACCGAAACCCTCGCCAATCCGCCGGTGGACGGCAGCGAACTGATCCGGCTGGAGCAGGTCACCAAGCGGTTCGGGAGCAACACCGTCCTGGACCGGCTGGACTTCTCCGTGTCCTCCGGCAAGCACGTCACGCTGATCGGGCCGTCCGGATCCGGCAAGACGACCATCCTGCGGCTGCTGATGACGCTGACCAAGCCCGACGAGGGCACGATCACCGTCGACGGGGAGCGGCTGTTCCCGGCCCCCGAGAAGCAGGTCCGCGAGGTCCGCAAGAAGATCGGGATGGTGTTCCAGCAGTTCAACCTGTTCCCGAACATGACGGCCCTCAGGAACATCATGGAGGCCCCGGTCACCGTGCTCGGCCTGTCCAAGGACGAGGCGGAGGAGCGGGCCCGCGGACTGCTCGACCTGGTGGGCCTGGCCGACAAGTGCGACGCCCGGCCGACCCAGCTGTCCGGTGGCCAGCAGCAGCGGGTGGCGATAGCCCGGGCGCTGGCGATGCGGCCGCAGATCCTGCTCCTGGACGAGGTGACCTCCGCGCTGGACCCGGAGCTGGTGGCCGGCGTCCTGGACGTGCTGCGGGACATCGCCCGCACCACCGACATCACGATGCTCTGCGTGACCCACGAGATGAACTTCGCCAGGGACATCTCCGACCAGGTCCTGATGTTCGACAAGGGCCGGGTCATCGAGTCGGGTTCCCCGGAGAAGATCTTCAGCGAGCCCGAGCAGGACCGGACCCGGGAATTTCTCAGCGCGGTGCTGTGACCTACAAGAGGTGAACACGGTTCAACACCCGAGGTCCGGGCCTCGGGTCATACCGTTGGCATATGCCAGAGTGTCGGCGCCCCAGCTGAGAGCGATGCGGGACGATGAAATCTCGCCAACAACCGCTCGCCGCAAGGCTTTTGCCCGTTATCGTGGAGGGGATTCGCTGTCCGGATTACGGCCCAGCTGTAGAGCGACCGAGCGAGCGCAGGGGGATCACCGTGGCGCTGATGCACGAGCCGACCGCGCCGTACCACTCGACCCAGGACGCCCTGCGCGTCCTGGAGACCGTGGCACGGCACCCCACCGGAATCACCGACAGCCGACTCGCCCGTCTGACCGGCCTCACCCCGGACCGCCTGACCACGCTCCTGCGGATGCTGCGCCGCGAGGGGTACGTCGAGCAGATCACCGACGGGGCGTACGTCACCGGCGCCGCCCTCACCCGCCTCGGCTCCGCGCAGGACCGTGACCAGGCCCTGCGCGAGAGGCTCCAGCTCGCGCTGGACCGGCTGCGCGACTCGGTCGGCGCCGCCGTCTACATCAGCCGGTACGTCGACGGCGAGATCAACGTCACACAGTACGCCGCCGGTCCCGCCACTCCCGCGGTGCACGAGTGGGTCGACTTCCGCCACTCCGCCCACGCCACCGCGATCGGCAAGAGCCTCCTCGGCCAGCTCGACCACAACGGCCGCCGCGACCATCTCTCCCGGCACAAGATGGCCCGCCTCACCTCGCGCACCATCACCAGCGACAAGCTGCTGCTCTCCCGTCTGGAGTCCCAGCCGCCGACCGTGCCCCACCTCGACCTCCAGGAGTACGCCGTCGGCACGGTGTGCGCGGCCGTCCCGATCACGGCCGGCTCCTCGGTCGGCTGCCTGGCCCTCTCCCTGCCGGTCGAGCACGCCCACCGCCTCCGCCAGGCCGCGGACCGACTGAACCGCGGGGCGGCTCCGGTGCTGCTGTCCCTGGCGATCTAGGCGATCCAGGGCCTGATCCAAACGACAGGCCCTAAGGACCACCCGGAAAACGTGGTCGGAAGCACCCCCGCGGACCGGGTAGTATTTTTCTGTCGCCAGCCGCCGCAAGCGGTCAGGCGAGAGTCACGCGCCGCTAGCTCAGTTGGTTAGAGCAGCTGACTCTTAATCAGCGGGTCCGGGGTTCGAGTCCCTGGCGGCGCACGATGTCGATGGCGAGGCGGGTTCGCGGAAACGTGAACCCGCCTCGCCATCGCTGTTTCCGGGCGGCCGGCGCCTCGCGTCGCGGAGCCGCACCCCCTGGTTCCAGCGCGCGCACCGGTCTCGCCATTCGCCGCTCTTGCGCGGCCGGCGCCTCGCCGACCAGGCCGGCCTCGCCCTGCACCGCTGACGCTGCCGCGCGTCGTGGAGGCTCCGCCACCCACACCCCCTGCCTCTCCGCGTCCCCTGTTCCCAGCGCGCCTACCCGGTGAGCAGCTTCTCCCGCCCGTGCTGCCGGTACTCGGCGACGAGCCCGCCCCTGTCCTCCTCGGTCAGCCGCCGGTACCCGTCTTCGCCCGGTGGCCGCCACCACACGGGATCCGCGCAGCCGAAGCCCTCTGTCCGCAACCCCGCCCGGTGGATCTTGTTCGTGGCGGTGACCGGCATCCGCTCCACCACCCGCACGAACCGGGGCGCCATCTTCGTCCCCAGGTCCGGCTGGGCGAGCAGGAACTCGGCGAAGGCCCGCGCCTCGAAGTCCCCGGCGACCGCCGCCATCACCTGGTCCCCGGTCACCGGGTCCGGCACCGCGTACACGGCGACGGCCACCGCGCCCTCGTACCGGGCGAGAATGTTCTCGATCATCGCGGCGGCCAGGTTCTCACCGTCGACGCGCAGCCGGTCGTCGGCGCGGCCTGCGAAGTAGAGGAAGCCGTCGGCGTCGCGGTAGAAGAGGTCGCCGGTCCAGTACCCGCCGTGGTGCCGCCGCTCGGCCTCCGCCGCCGGGTTGCGCCAGTAGCCCTCGAAGGGGTTGGGTCCCCGGTTGACCAGCTCCCCGATGGCCTCGTCCCCGTTGAGCAGCCGTCCGGCGGGGTCGAGGAGCGCCGGCGGGCACTCCTCGTGCGTCTCCGGGTGCACAACCACCAGACCGGGCGTCGCCGGACCGACCGCGCCGCGCGGTGTGCCGGGCCGCCACTGGATCGCCGCGCCGCCCTCCGAGGAACCGTATCCCTCCACCAGCCGCACCCCGAACCGCCGCTCGAAGGCCGCAGCGTCCACCGCCCCCGCCTCCGTGCCGAAGCCCAGCCGCAGCGGGTTGTCCCGGTCGTCCCACCGCTCCTCGGTGGCCAGGACGTACTGCACGGCACGGCCCACGTACGTGAAGTACGTCGCCCGGTACCGCCGTACGTCCGCCAGGAACCGCGAGGCCGAGAACCGCCGCCGCAGCGCCACGCCCGCCCCTGCCGCGAGAGCGGGCGCCCAGTCGGCTATCACGGCGTTGCCGTGGAACATCGGCATGCACACGTAGTGCACGTCGTCCGGGCGTACGGCGAACTGGTCCGCCAGGGAGCGGCCGGCCGCGGCCAGCCGGCCCTGGGAGCAGAGCGCGGCCTTGGGAGCGCCGGTGGAGCCCGAGGTGAAGTAGAGGAGGAGACGGTCGGCGGGGTCGGCGCGGGACGGGTCCGGCCGGGCGTCCGCGTAGGGAGCGAGCAAGTCGTCGTACTCGGGCGAATCCGTCACCAGAAGGCGTACTCCCCCAGACCCGCACGGCAGCTCCAGGCCTGCCAGCAGGGGCAGTTGGGCGCGTTCGGTGACCAGGATCCGGCACTCGGTGTGCAGGATGTCGCGGGCCAGTTCGGGGCCCCGGCGGGTGGGGTTGACACCCGCGACGGCCGCCCGGGCGAGAGCGGCGGCGCTCAGCCACAGCGGGTACTCGGGAGTGTTGTCGAGCAGCACCCCGATGTGCGCCCCGGCCGGCAGCAGGTCGGCCAGCAGCGCGGCCCGGGCCGCCGCACCCGCCGCCACCTCGTGGTGCGTGAGCACCCGTCCCTCGCACCAGAGGCCGGGACGGTGGTCGTCCCAGCGGTCGGCGACGAGGTCCGCGATCGTGTGCCGGTTACCGGACTCCATGGGGGCGCACGGTAGTTGACGTACCGTCAGATGTGGAGGCTAGGGTACGAATCCGTCCGCCGCGTCGAACATCGTGTGGGCCACGACCATGAAGCCGACACAGAACGCGATCACCACCCCGAAGAACGCCAGCAGGCAGCCCGTACCAGCCGCCAGCTTCCCGGGCGCGGGCGCCTTGGCTGTGGCCCGCTCGGGACGGTCCGCCACGTAGTGCACCGTGACGATGTCGCCCTCGATGGTCGTCCCCGGTCCGTCCGTCTCGTCGAACCGGACCGTGCGGCCCTCTCGCGTGGCGAACTCGTAGACGTGGTGCAGCGTGGTGCGTACAGACCTCTCGCCGCCGCCGCTGGTCGTCGTGTACGCCCGCAGACAGCGCGCCTCGGCCGTCAGGCCACTGTTCCAGGCGCGGCTGACATCCCGGGCGCGGCGGATCACCGTGTACGCGGCGAAGGACACGATCCCGATCATGAGCAACGGCACGACGTAGAAGAACGCTTCCATGGTGTCCCCCGGTGTCCATGCGCCGTCACGTTCGGCGGCGCACGGGGAACGTACCCGCGAGGGATGCCGGACCGCCTCAAGTAACGCTCAGAGTTCCGGCATCCCCGTGCGGGTTCAGAACGTGACGTCCGAACAGGCGTAGAACGCGTTCGTCGTGTCCGCGACGGTCCAGACCGCGACGATGACGTGGTGGCCGCTCAGCCCGGACGGCAGTGTGCCGCTGTGGGAGAGCGTGGACGGGGGTCGCTGGCCGCCGTAGGGGACGGTCAGGAACGGGGTGGTGTTGAGGTCGGAGCGGGCCAGGTTGTGGTTCTGGTTCCAGCCCGACTTGGTGACGTAGTACTTGAAGTCGGTCGTGGCGTGCATGGCCGTGAACTGCCAGCGGAACGTGTAGCTCTGACCGCCCGTCACCCTGGTGGTGGGCCAAGCGCCGCCCGACGGGGTCTTCGGGCTGTCGAGCTGTGCGAAGCGGGTGTTCGCGCCGGAACATATCCGGCCGTCGGCCGGTCCGGCGGCGGGGAAGCCCTTGAGGCCCTCGACGCTCTGCGGCTCCCACTGGATGTCGCCGCAGTTGGTCACGGAGCCGTTCTGGCAGAGCTTCTGACGGCTGATGGGGAGGTCGGTGTAGCCGTGGCCGCTCGCACCCTGGGACGAGAGCACCAGTGCTCCGGTCGTCGCGAGGCCGAGCGCGGCGGCGTACCACCTGGTCTTTTTGCGCATGCTGCCGCTCCTGGAGAACGTGGGGGAGGTTCAGTGAGCTGTGCAGGTAGTGCAGGTAGGTCTAGACCAAGTTCCAGATTATTGCGGCTACTTGAACATGTCCATACCAATCAGAAGGTTGCTTCCGCTCGCCCCGCGCAGAACGCCACCGTCAGATCCCTGACCAGCGCCTTGCGTTCGTATTCGTCCAGCTCCACCAGCCCGCGCATGGTCAGCCGGGTCACCGTGTCCTCCACCGAGTCCACCACCGACGTGAGCACGGTCGCCCGATGCTGGGCGTCCAGCCCGGCGATCCGGCGGCGGTGCATCGCGGCGGCGACCTCGGGGGCGTACTCCACCCGCGACGGCCGCACCGAGAACATCTCGATCCCGACCGGTGCCGTGTCCCCCGCCACCAGCCGGGTCAGCGCCTCCTCGGCCGCGTCGGCGGAACCCCGGCCGGAGCCGGGCGTCTCCACCGGCACCCGGGCCAGCGCCGCCTCCACGCACTCGCGCAGATACGTCTCGTGGTCCTCGACGCCCAGCGTGGCCCGCGCGGTGTCCCGGACCCGCCACACCACCAGCACCGCCACCCGCAGCGCGACCCCGCTCGCGTCGGCCGCGGGCATCTCGTCGCTGCGCCAGTGCCGCAGCCGTACGTCCACCCGGCGGCGCAGCAGCAGCGGGTTGACCCACATCAGGCCGGTGCGCCGGACCGTGCCCCGGTAGCGGCCGAACAGGCCGAGCACCCAGGCCCGCCCGGTCCGGCCCCGGGCCAGCCCGCCGAAGCCGGACAGCCCGAGCAGGCCCGCCCCCGCGTACGCCGCCCACTGCGCGGGACCGAGACCCGCGCCCGCGTACGACGGCAGCCCGAGTGCCCGCACCGCGAGCGGCGGCAGCACGCCCGCCCACCAGGTGGCGGCCAGGCCCGCGGCCACCCCGCAGGCCCCGGCGAACACACCCACCGCCCCCGGCAGCACCCGCGCGGGCCGCTCCACCAGCGCGGGGTCGGCCTCGGGGGCGCGGCGCGCCCTCGCGGGAGCCGGCCGGCGCAGCCGCGGCTGCTCCCCCGTCCCCTGGCGGCGCCCCACGACGGAGGGCCGCGGCGGCACCGACACCGGTTCGGGTTCGTCGCGGAACAGCAGATGGACGGGGATCTCGGTGGTCGCCTCGTTCTGGATGAGCCGGACGGGGCGGGACGGCCCCTCGGACTCGGGAGTGTGTGAAGTGGTCGTACTCATGCGTGCCTCCAGCCTCCGCGCCAGATACGCCATGACAGTGCGTGGGTTGACCCATGCCGGTGTGTGGGTCTACGAGAAGAGCCGCCGCCAGGTCTCCGGCCCCGGGTAGCCGTCCGCCGCGCCGCCCCGCCATCCCTGCGCGCGCTGGAAGGCCTCGACGCCGCGCCGGTCCGCCTCGCTCCAGCGGGGTCCCGGCCCGGATGCGCGGTACTTGCCGAATCCTTTCCTCATCAGCTGTCGGCCCAGCCGGGTGACGTGCTCGTTGTTCGCGCCCGGCCGGAACACCGCCCGTCCGGGGTAACCGGGCACACCGTGCGAGGCGGGTCCGGCCGGCGCGGAAGGCCGGGCGGGCGACGCGGCTGCGGGCGGGCCCGCCGTCCCGGTCGTGATGTCCCGGCCCGCACCCGTCACCAGCAGTTCCCAGGTCAGCTGGCCCGGCAGCCCATCGGCGTCCTGGCCCCGCCGGCCCTGCGCCTCCTGGAACGCCTGGGTGGCCCTGTGGTCCGCGTCCGTCCAGCGGGGGCCGGGCCCGGAGCCGTAGAAGCGCGCGGCACCGCGCCGCACCAGCATCCGGCCGAGTTGGTTGACGTACTTGTTGGTGGCCCCGGGACCGAAGTACGCCCGCCCCGGGTACGGCGTCCGCTCCGGGTACGGCGTCCGCTCCGCCCCGGCCACGCCCGGCTCGGGCGCTCCAGGCTCCCCGGCGTTCGGCCTCGTCCCCGCCGTGCCGCCCGCCAGCCCCTTGTAGCGGTAGGCGAGGTAGTGGTCGGAGTTGCTCCAGCAGGCGTACGGGGTGGACTGCCGTCGGGCGTACGCGCGGGGCTCCTCGTAGGCGACGTAGGAGGTGCGCGCGTGGTCGGTCCAGCCGCCGAAGATCACGACGTGGGACCCCGGCTCGGGGTCGGCCGGGTTGCGCAGGAGCAGGATGTCACCGGGCTGGAGGTCGTCCTTGGCGATCCGCACCCCGTACTGGTCGAGACTGCCCGTCCACTCGTTCCCCGGCAGGTTCCAGGCCATCGACACATACCCCGAGCGGTCCTGCCGGTATCCGTCGCCCCCGTACTCGTCCCTGCTGTACGGCACCTTCGCGGCGACCCACCTCGCGGCTCGCTTGGCGATGTCCGCGCTGGTGGTCTCGGGCGTCCTGACCGGGCCGACCGGTTCCCCCGGCGGGCCGTGCAGCGGGGCCCGGGCGCCCTGCGGGGTGTCGGGCTCGTCGCCCGCGGGAGCGCCGGAGCGGTCGGGGCCGTCGGGGGCCGCGAGGGCGGGTGCCGGCCCGGTGACGAGCGCGGCGGTGGCCGCGGTGGAGGCCGCGGCGGCGAGGATCACGGCCCGATGGGCGGCCGGGTGACGGCCGACCGTGGACCGCGGCAGCACGCGCCGCCAGTGAACGCATCCGGGGCAGTCGCAGTCGCTCGCGGGATCGACTTCCTCGAAGACCGGAGCCGCCATGCGATTCCCCTCACACCTCGGGCATACCTAGGATTGAAATGTCCGCGCCTGTGCACGTTCGTCATTTTCTCAACTGTCTTCCCGCCCCGCACGCTGACGGTCCGAATGATGTACGGCGGCCCGCCGGACCCCAGGGGCGAGCGGTCCGGAGCACCTCGCCGCATCCGGTAAAGTTGTGCAGGTCAGCGGGCGCCGCTAGCTCAGTTGGTTAGAGCAGCTGACTCTTAATCAGCGGGTCCGGGGTTCGAGTCCCTGGCGGCGCACGATGTCGATGGCGAGGCCAGTTCACGGAAAGCGCGAACGGCCTCGCCATCGTCGTTTCCGCGCGCCTCAACCGCCCACGGGTGACCGACCTCCCGGCGCGCGGGCAGGACCCTCGAGGCCGACCCGTTGAACCGGACGGGCTCGTCGGCCGTATGGAACGGGAGGCCGCCGAGGGAGCCGGTCCCACCGAGACCGACCGCGCGTTTCACGCCACCCTCTGCCGGGTTCCGCACAACGTGCGGCTGAGCGAGGTACCGGAGGCGCCCTCGGACACCCTCCACCACATACGCACGAACCTCGGAGGTGGACGGCAGGATCCGCAGGTCATCCGAGTGCCAAAAGCAAGCACTTCGGCGACATCCGCACCCTCCTGTCCACAACGGCTCCACAAGGTCCCCACACAGACCACAATGAACGCGTATGACCGGTAAACACCGCGTTTCGCATCTTGCGATCATGATGAACACCGTAGAACCCTGGTTTTCAATATGCTGCGGATACGCGGCAGTTGGGGGGCAAAAAGCCGGTTGCCGGTGCAGCGGGGAGAGGGGGCCCCGTTCAGGGAGCGATGCCGAGGGGGGCATCATGCAACCGGAAGGTCGCAGTTCTGTGTCCTGGATATGGACGATGTGGTGACTGCGGCCCACCGCTGATACGACTGTGAAGGTCTAGGGGGACCAGAACAGCCGTAAAGACACGACTGACACGTGGTGACACACGTGTGGGGGGATGACCAATGACGTCGACGCCGACGGGCGCCCGGCAGAACCACGACCCGTCCCAGACCACCCAGCTCAGGGTGCCTTCACATCGGACCGGCGCGTTCCGCCGGATAAAGAAGACGCTGCCGAAGTACGACTACGAGCACTACAGCCGGCTGGCGGGTCCCCTCACCCAGCCCGACCCGACCAAGCCCTACAGAGTGCAGTACCGCTCGTTGATCTCGCAGGAACCGCACCGCATCCGGGTCGCGTTGATGCTGGCCGCCGCGCCTCTGCTCTCGCTGGTGCTGCTGGCCTGGCTGCTGCAGCCCGAGCACTGGACCGAGCGTGACTACCCGGCCTTCGCCTGGCTGCCGGCGCTCGACATCGTGATGCTCGTCGCGATCGGTCTGATCGAGTTCTTCCGGTGCATGAACGTGCTGTCGAACGCGCACGCCACCCTGGTCGCCCGCGACCCGGTCCCGGTGGTGCCCGAGGCCGGCACCAGAGTCGCCTTCCTCACCTCCTTCGTGCCCGGCAAGGAGCCGCTGGACATGGTGACGAAGACCCTGGAAGCCGCGGTGCGGATCCGGCACCGCGGCCTCATGCATGTCTGGCTCCTGGACGAGGGCGACGATCCCGCGGTCAAGGCGGTGTGCGAGCGCCTGGGCGTGCGCCACTTCTCCCGCAAGGGCGTCGCCAGGTGGAACCAGGCCAGCGGTCCGCACCGCGCCAAGACCAAACACGGCAACTACAACGCCTGGCTGGACGCGCACGGCGACGAGTACGACTTCTTCGCCTCGGTCGACACCGACCATGTGCCGCTGCCCAACTACCTCGAGCGGATGCTCGGTTTCTTCCGCGACCCGAACATCGGCTTCGTCATCGGCCCGCAGGTCTACGGCAACTACGACAACTTCATCACCAAGGCCGCCGAGTCGCAGCAGTTCCTCTTCCACGCGCTGATCCAGCGCGCCGGGAACCGCTACGGCTCGCCGATGTTCGTGGGCACCTCCAACGCCGTACGCATCAAGGCGCTGAAGCAGATCGGCGGTCTGTACGACTCGATCACCGAGGACATGGCCACCGGCTTCGAGATCCACCGGCACAAGAACCCCGCGACGGGCAAGAAGTGGCGCTCGGTCTACACCCCGGACGTGCTCGCGGTCGGTGAGGGCCCCAGCGCCTGGACGGACTTCTTCACCCAGCAGATGCGCTGGTCCCGCGGCACCTACGAGACGATCCTCAAGCAGTACTGGAAGGGCTGGTACTCGCTGCCGCCGAGCAAGCTCTTCAACTACACGATGATGATCATCTTCTACCCGATGTCGGCCCTCAACTGGATCCTCGCGGCGCTGAGTTGCGCGCTGTTCCTGGGCCTGGGCGCCTCGGGTGTGAACATCGATCCGACCGTGTGGCTGATGCTCTACGGCAACGCCTCGGCGCTGCAGATCGGCCTGTACATCTGGAACCGCCGGCACAACGTCTCCCCGCACGAGCCGGAGGGATCCGGCGGTGTGGCCGGCATGGTCATGTCCGCGCTGTCCGCGCCGCTCTACGCGAAGGCGCTGGTCGACTCCGTCCTGCGCCGCAAGAGCAAGTTCGTGGTCACGCCCAAGGGCGATTCGGCGAGCCCCGACAGGTGGTTCGCGACCTTCCGGTACCACTGGTACTTCATCCTGATCTTCGGCGGGTCGATCACCGCCGGTTTCGTCTTCGGGCACTCACACCCCGCGATGATCATCTGGGCGACCTTCGCCACGCTGATCACCGCGACGCCGATCTTCGCCTGGCGCCACCAGCTGCGGCAGGCGAAGAAGAAGCCCAACGTGCCCGAGCAGGAGCCGCAGGACGCGGTTCCGGTCGCCCAGCCCGCGGCTCCCGCGGGCGCCTACGAGTCGCAGTCGCTGCCCGTGCAGCGGACTGGGGCCCAGCACGCACCGCACGCACCGCATGTCCCGCATGCCCCGCAGCAGAAGCCGAGTTGGGCCGCCTCGAACGACACGGGCGACCAGACCATGCAGATCGCCCTTGGTGGACTTGGGGGACGTAAGGAATGAACGACCGAGCAGGCCGCCGCCGCGCCCGTCGACTCGCGATCGGCACGGCGGTGGTGCTCGCGCTGGCCGGGATGAACGGGCCGTGGCTCTACCGCTTCAGCACCGAGAAATACCACCAGTACCAAATCAACAGACCGGAGTACAAAGCCGAGAACGGCAAGTGGGACATCATCGAGTTCCCCGAGAAGTACCGGCTGAACACCATCCACGCGGCGCTGCTGCGCACCGGAAAGGTGCTCCTCGTCGCGGGGTCGGGCAACAACGCGGACAACTTCGACGCCAAGAAGTTCGACACCCGGATCTGGGATCCCGTCAAGGGCACCATCAAGAGTGTGCCGACGCCCAAGGACCTGTTCTGCACCGGCCACACCCAGCTCGCCAACGGCAATCTGCTGATCGCGGGCGGCACCAAGCGGTACGAGAAGCTGAAGGGTGACGTCACCAAGGCCGGCGGCCTGATGATCGTCCACAACGAGAACCCGGACAAGCCGATCACGCTGCCCGCGGGCACGAGGTTCGTGGGCAAGGAGAACGGCAAGGCCTTCGTGTCGAAGGACCCGGTCGTGGTCGAGCGGGCGACGAAGAAGTTCGACAAGCAGACCGGCGAGTTCCTCGGCAACACCCCGGGGCTCGGGCGCATCTACGTCGAGGCGCAGAAGAGCGGCGCCAAGTACGAGACGGGCACCCAGGACAACTACCGGATCCAGGGCCTGTCCGGCACCGACGCCAAGAACACGTACGGCATCGCACAGAAGCTCGCCCTCGACAAGAAGGACTTCCAGGGCATCCGCGACGCCTTCGAGTTCGACCCGATAGCCGAGAAGTACATCAAGGTCGACCCGATGAAGGAGGCCCGCTGGTACCCGACGCTCACCACCCTGAGCGACGGGAAGATCCTCAGCGTCTCCGGCCTCGACGACATCGGCCAGCTGGTCCCGGGCAAGAACGAGGTCTTCGACCCGAAGACCAGGAAGTGGACGTACCTGCCGAAGACCAGGCAGTTCCCGACGTACCCCGCGCTGTTCCTGCTGCAGAACGGCAAGGTCCTGTACTCGGGCTCGAACGCGGGCTACGGGCCGGACAACGTGGGGCGCGACCCCGGTGTGTGGGACGTGGACACCAACAAGTTCACGAAGATCCCCGGGCTGAGCGACCCGAACATGATGGAGACGTCCGGGACCGTGCTGCTGCCGCCGGCGCAGGACGAGAAGTACATGGTGATCGGCGGCGGCGGGGTCGGCGAGTCCAAGCTGTCCAGCAACCGGACCCGGATCGTCGACATGAAGGCGGACAGCCCGAAGTTCGTGGACGGGCCCACGATGGAGAAGGGCACCCGCTATCCGCAGGCCTCGGTGCTGCCGGACGACTCCGTGCTGGTGTCCGGCGGTTCGGAGGACTACCGGGGTCGCAGCGACTCCAACATCCTCCAGGCTCGGCTGTACCACCCGGACAGGAACACGTTCGACAAGGTCGCCGATCCGCTGGTGGGGCGCAACTACCACTCCGGGTCGCTTCTGTTGCCGGACGGGCGGGTGATGTTCTTCGGCTCGGACTCGTTGTACGGCGACGAGGCGAACACGAAGCCGGCGACGTTCGAGCAGCGGATCGAGATCTACACACCGCCGTATCTGTACCGGGACTCACGGCCGTCACTGTCGGGCGGACCGCAGACGATCGAGCGGGGGGAGTCGGGGACGTTCACGTCCCAGCACGCCTCGTCGGTCAAGAAGGTGCGGTTGATCCGGCCCAGCGCGTCGACCCATGTGACCGATGTCGATCAGCGGTCCATCGCGTTGGACTTCAAGGCGTCCGGGGACAAGATCACGGTGACCGTGCCGAAGAACAAGAACGTCGTTCAGTCGGGGTGGTACATGGTGTTCGTGAACGACGACCAGGGGACGCCGTCGAAGGCCCAGTGGGTGAAGGT
>Ga0307516_10006237_pt1 | contig 14019 bp, 11 predicted proteins | sample 19_EM_MG_FD_203310 | JGI IMG/M metagenome (GOLD analysis project Ga0307516, IMG submission 203310) | Populus trichocarpa ectomycorrhiza microbial communities from riparian zone in the Pacific Northwest, United States - 19_EM | ecosystem: Host-associated > Plants > Roots > Unclassified | place... | reverse complement strand
TCCTTGGTTGATTCCGACGTCGTCGGCCGGTACCGGCAGACCTCATGGACGGCCGCGATGAGCTGGTCCGGCCGTGGTTGCAGGGCCCGGTCCAGTCCGATCGCGTAGGGCAGCACCGCACCGTCCGGCCGGGTGATCCGCCGGGGCGGCGCCACCAACCGCCAGCGCTGTTCGGCCGCCACCGCGAGGATCTCCGCGGCCAGTCCGCAGAACCGGTTGGTGTCGTCGATGACGATCAGCCGGCCGGTCCGCGCGACCGACGCGGCCAGCGTGTCGAAGTCGAACGGATAGACGGTGCGCGGGTCGAACACCTCGACCGAGACGTCGGCGGCGACCGTCTCGGCGACCGCCAGCGCGTCGGCGACCAGATGCCCGATGGCGACCACGGTGACGTCGGTTCCGGCTCGGACGATCCGGCCGCGCCCGATCGGGGTGGCGCCGAGCGCGCCCAGGTCCGCGTCCACCCGGGTGGTGAGCGCGGCGGCCGGCGCGAAGACCACCACCGGGTCGTCGTCGCGGATCGCCGCGAGCACCATCCCGTACGCGTCCGGCGGCGTCGCCGGCACCAGCGTCTTCACCCCGACGTGCGCGAACAACGCGTACGGCTGGTCGGAGTGCTGTCCGGCCCAGCCCGCCTTGGAGCCGGAGCCGGTGATCAGGTAGGTCACCGGCACCCGGGCCTGTCCGCCGGTCATCAGCGCGAGTTTGTGCGCCTGGTTGGCGATCTGCTCGAACGTCAGGAACAGCAGCGACGGGATGGCGAACTCGACCACCGGCCGCCGACCGGCCAGCGCGGCCCCGGTGGCGAAACTCGTGAACGCCTGCTCGGACAACGGCATGTCCAGCACCCGTTCCGGCCCGAACCGTTTCAACAGCCCGGCGGTAGCCCCGGAGGCGCCGATGCCGACGTCCTCACCGAGCAGGAACACCCGGTGGTCGCGGTCGAGTTCGTCGCCCAGCGCCCGGTTCAGACCCTTGGCGTACGACAACCAGGTCACGTTCAGCCCACCCCCGACCGGGTCCGGATGGCGTCCGCATACAAGTACTCGGCCGCGTCGATGTCCTTCGGAGCCGGGCTGTCCAGGGCGAACCGCACCGCGGCGTCGAGCAGATCCTCGATCCCGGCGTCGATACGGTCCCGTTCGGCGGTGCCGAGCCGGGCGCCCTGGACGGCCACCGGATCGCGAAGCCGGCCCGCGGCCACCTCCTCCTCGGTGCGGTAACGCGGCCGGGTCTTGTGCTCCCAGGTGTGGTGCGCGTCGAACCGGTACGCGACACACTCCAAAAAGGATGGCCCGGATCCGGCGCGGGCGGCGGCCACCGCGGCCCGCGCGGCCTCCGCGACGGCCATCGGATCGGTGCCGTCGATGGTGTGCGACGGCATACCGAACGCCGCCGCCCGGCCCCGCACGGTGCCCGCGACCCCGTCTTCGACCCGCAGGCTGATCGCGTACCCGTTGTTCTCGCAGACGAACACCACCGGCAGCGACCACAACGCGGCCAGATTCAGCGACTCCATCAGCACCCCCTGGCTGATCGCGCCGTCACCGAAGAACGTCACCGCCACCCGCCCGGCGGCGGCCCGGGCCGCCGCCCACGCCGCACCGACCGCCATCGGCGCACCGGCGCCGACGATCCCGTTCGCGCCGAGGATGCCGAGACTCAGGTCGGCGGCGTGCATGGATCCGCCGCGGCCCGCGTTCAGGCCGGTGGCCCGGCCGCACAACTCGGCGAACAGCCGGGCCGGGTCGGCGCCCCGGGCCAGCACGTGCCCGTGTCCACGGTGGGTACTGGTGAGGACGTCGCCCGGGCCCAGTGCGGCGCACACCCCGGCGGCGATCGCCTCCTGCCCGAGGTACGGGTGGATGCCGCCGACGATGTGCCCGGCGCCGACCAGGTCGATGGCCCGCTGCTCGAAGCGGCGGATCAGCCGTACCGTGCGGTACAGCGCTGCCGGGTGAGACAGGGCGGCGGTGTCCGTCATCGACTCAGGCGGCCTTGATCGCGGCCAGGATGCCGTCCCACAGCAGGACCCGGGCGTCCAGCGCGCGGTTCACCGCGGAGGCCGCCTCCCGCCACTTGACCTCATCGTCGCCGCACAGGTCGGCGACCATCTGCATGGCCATCGGGGTGTGCTGCTCGCCGTCCACCTCGATGTGCCGTTCCAGGTAGTCGACGAACGTGCCCAACGGGTGGCCGCCCTCCTTGATCGCCACCACCTGGGCGAACATGTCCGGGATCAGGTCCTCGCGGCCGAACGCGAACGCCGCGGCCTGGCAGTGCACCGGCTCGGTGGAGATGAACTTCCAGGTGGTCCGGACGAACTCGGCGGGCGTCGCCGGCACTCCGGCCTCGTCCAGGGCCGCGCCGACCTCCCAGCCGTCCCGGATGTGGTCGATGAAGCCGTCGATCACCGTGGTGTCCGCGCCGGCCTCGACCATGCCCTGGACGTACAACTCGAAATGGCTGATGAAGCCGCCGCCGAGCTCGTCGCTCTCCTCGACCAGCACGATGTCGTTGATCAGGCGCCGACTGGTGGTCGGACCGGTCGGCACCCACGGCACCTCGACGCTGGTCAGGTTGCGTTGCAGCGACTTGAGCAGGGACATGAAGTCCCACACTGCGTACACGTGGTTCTCCAGGAACGTGACGACGGCGCCGAACGTGTCGAGATTGGCGTACAGCGGATGGCCGACGACCCGGCCGCGGGACTCGGCGACCGCCTTCTGCAGCTCTCCGATTCCCGAGTGGGTCTGGTTCCAGTGGTAACGCGACATTGGGATTCTCCTTCTCCGGGGAGTCAACGGCCGGTGCGCCAGAGCACCGGGCAGAACTCGGGATCCGCGTAGTCCGGCCGGCCGTCGGCGGTGCGGCGGACCAGGACGTCGTGGTTGTACTCGACGATCCGGCCGTCGGAGAGCGGAAACTCGCGGTAGGTGTTGGCGCCGTCCTGCAGGTGCAGCGAGATCGCCCGGCGGGGCCGGCCGCTTCGGTTGGCGCCGCTGCCGTGGTAGGTCCGGCAGTGGTGGAAGCTCATGTGTCCTTTGGGGATCACCATCGGCGTCTTGTGCACCTCGACGCCGTTGAACGCGGCGTTGTCCCGCAGCATCCGTTCCAGGTCGGCGTTGTCCCGCTCGGCGAAGTGCCTCGTGGTGGTGTCGTCGGCGCCGATCTCGCGCCACCGGTGGCTGCCGTCGACCATCGTGATGGTGCCCATCTGCTCGCCGCAGTCGTGCAGCGGGATGAACGCGGTCAGCATGTCCTGCGACGTCGACGTCTGCCAGTAATGCTTGTCGAAGTGCCAGGGCACGATGTTGGTCGGCTCGTCCGGGCGGGGCGGTTTGAGGATCAGCGTGCTCTGGAACAGCCGGATCTCACCGGCGCCGGCGAGCCGGGCGGCGACCGCGCCGATCACCGGACTGTTTAGGATCCGGCCCATCGCGTCGCTCTCGTAGTGGACGTAGTCGTTGTGCCGCTGCACCGGCCCGTCCTGCGGCGTCCAGTACGCCAGCCGGGGCGGCCGCACCGGCAGCGTACGGTCCCGCATGCCGGCGTAGTACGCCTCGCTCGCCTCGAGGAGTTCGTCGACTTCGTCGTCGGTGAGCAGCTTGCGGCTCAGGTACCAGCCGTCGCGCCGGTATGCCTCGACCTCGTCGGCGGTGGGTAGCAGGTGTTCCAGTTCGGCGACGGTACGGCCGACGTGTGCGGTTGTCATGGTGGCCTCCTTTGCTTATGCCGGTACCGGCTGGGCGGCGGCGCGGGACAGTTCGCGTTCCTTCGCCTCGTACAGCGCCTTGATGTTGCTGGTGCCGAACGTGAGCGCGCCGTGGCGCTCGATGAGTTCCAGGAACAACGTCCGGCGGACGTGCATGGACTGGGTGAAGATCTGGTACAGCTCGCCGGCGTGGTCGCGGTCGACCAGGATCCCCACCTCGCGCAGTTGGGGGACCTGCAGGTCGATCGCGCCGATCCGGTCCTCCAGCGCGTCGTAGTAACTGCCCGGACTGCTCAGGAAGCCGACACCGCGGGCGGCGAAGGTGTTGACCGCCCGGACGATGTCCGCGCTGCGGAACGCGAGGTGCTGGACGCCGGCGCCGGCGTGCCAGGTGAGGAAGTCGTCGATCTGCCCGGCCGAGCGCGAGGTGTCCGGTTCCAGCAGCGTGAGGGTGGCGCCGCCGGACGCGCTCTGCACCACAGTCGAGGCCATCGCCTGGTCGCCGACCTCGATGAATTCATGCAGGATCGCGGTGAAGGCGAAGACATCGGTGTAGTAGGCCACGGTCGCCTCGAGCGTGCCCGCGGGTACGCAGATCGCGGCGTGGTCGATGACCTCGAGCAGCCGCTCCGGCTCCGGCACCGGCACCGCGTCCGGCACCGGCTGGATCATGCCCGGCCAGAACGCGGTCACGCCGGCCGGCCGCTCGATCAGCCGATGGGTGACGTCACCGAAGCCGGACACGCTCGCCGTCACCACCCCGTCGTCGTACTGCCGGGGCGGCTCGACCGCGGTCCCGCCGCGCGCCACCACCTCGGCGTACGCCTGCGCCGCGTCGGGCACCGCGAACGCCACCACGGCGACGCCGTCACCGTGCCGGGCCACGTACGCGGTGGCCGCGTCGTCGGCGCTCAGGCCGGAGGTGAGCAGCAGATGGATGTCGCCGTGCCGCAGGTGCAGCGTGCGCCGGCCGGCCAGGCCGGTCTCCGGTCCCGCCTGCCCGGCGAGGTGGAAACCGAACGCGGTGCAGAAGTAGTAGGCGGTCTGCCGGGCGTCACCGACGAAGAATTCCACGTGATCGATGTCGTGCACGTTCATCTCGGTTCTCCTGTGATAGGTGCCGGGCCGCCGGTCGGGAGCTGCGACGCCGGCCGGTGCCGGGGGATGGACGGGCGCCCGAGGACGACGCTGACGTTGTGCCCGCCGAAGCCGAACGAGTTGGAGAGCATGGCGCCGGTGGTGGAGCGCCGCGGCGCCTTGCGGATGTGGTCCAGTTCGCAGGCCGGGTCCGGGTCGTCCAGGTTGTGCGTGGGCGCAAGCAAGCCGGCCCGCAGTGCCGCGATGCACGCGGCGGCCTCGAGTACCCCGGACGCCCCGAGCAGATGCCCGGTGACGGCCTTGCAGGAGCTGACCGGGGGCGCGTGCCCGCCGAAGGCCAGCCGGATCGCGGCTGCCTCGGCGATGTCGCCGAGCTTCGTGCCGGTGCCGTGGGCGTTCAGGTAGCCGACGTCGGCCGGTTCGAGGCCGGCGTCACGCAGCGCGCTCGTCATGCAGGCGGCCGCGCCCAGGCCGTCCGGCCGCGGCGTCGTCGGGTGGTACGCGTCCGAGGTGGCGCCCCAGCCCAGCACGTCGGCGTACCCGGTCGCGCCGCGGGCGGCCGCGAAGTCGCTGCGTTCCACCACGAACACTCCGGCGCCCTCGGCCAGCACCAGGCCGTTGCGGCGCCGATCGAACGGGCGGCTGGCCGCAGCCGGGTCGTCGGCCCAGCCCCGGGCCAGTGTCCGCGCGTTGCCGAAGGTATCCGCCAGGGTGGGGAACAGCGGTGCCTCGGAACTGCCGCACACCACCACGTCGGCCGTACCGGAGCGGATCAGCCGGACCGCCTCGGCGATCGCCTGGCCGCCGGCCGCGCAGGCGTTGCTGTGCGCGGTGCTGTACCCGCGCAGGCCGTGCCGGATGGCCACCCGGGCGGCGCCCATGTTCGGCAACATCCCGGGCAGCAGATACGGGCTGACCCCGAAGCGGCCTCGGCGACTGCGTTCCAGCACCTGCTCGGACAGTGTGGCCAGCCCGCCGGCGCCGTTGATCACCGTGGCGACCCGGTACGGATCGACGTCCCGGCCGGCGATCACGCCCGCGTCCGCGAGGGCGGCGTCCGCCGCGACCAGCGCCATCACGATGTACCGGTCGACGGTGCGCGCCTCGGTACCGGGCAGCACGGTCCGGGCGTCGAGATCCGGGGCCAGCCCGGCGACGTCGAGGCTGCCGTGCACCGCGTGTCCCTCGGGCGGGCGGCGCAGCCCGGACCGGCCGGTGCAGAGCGCCTCGAATATCTCGTCGAGAGTGCTGCCGATCGGCGTGACCAAGCCGATCCCGGTTACCGTGACGCCGGTCATCGCCCTACTCCCCCGGGCTGAGCCAACACCGCGTACGCGTGGTCGGGGTCCTGCTCGGCGACGATCACCAGGGCGCCGCCCGCGTCCCCGTCCGCGATCAGCAGCGCCGCCTCGGCCAGCCCGTCGGTGAGCGCGGCCGCCGGCTCGGCCGGGCTCAGGCAGACCACCGGGCCGTCCAGGCCGTATCGGGCGGCGAGGTGGCCGGCCACCGCGTTCGGCACGGACTGGAAGAACATCAGCGGGCCGACCCGGGCGCCGGCGTCGATCGCGCCGGCCACGTGCCGGGCGGAGGCGACGTCCCCGCAGCCGGTGACGATCACGATGGCGGTGGCCGGTGGCGGCGCCGCTGCGCGGGCCAGGCAGCGCTGCGCGACCGCGGCGACCAGCGGCGCGAACGTGGACACCACGAAACCCGCGATGCCGGGCGGTTCCGGCGGGTCACCGGGCTCGGGCCAGTCCGCCCGACCGGTCAGAGAAAGTCCGGAGTGGATGGTGATGGTCACGCTGTGCCCTCCTTAGGCGTGCCCTTCTGGCCCTCGCCTGCAGCGCCGTCCGCACGTTCCGCTGGGTGCCGCTCGGTGCAGGCGCTCATGCCGCGACCAGCAATGCGGTGTTGGCGCCACCGAAGCCCGAGTTCAGCGACAGCGCGTATTGCGGCGCGCCGGTGCGGGGCGCATCGACCACGTCGAGCGGGCAGTCGTCGTCCCTGCCCAGGTATCCGGCGTTGACCGGGAACCGCCCGTGCCGCAGCGACTCCACCGTGATGACGAGTTCGACCAGCCCGGACGCCTCCAGCGCCTGGCCGTGCACCGACTTCGTACTGCTGACCGGCGCGCGCACCCCGGCGTCGGTCAGGGCGTTCGCCTCGGCGCGGTCGCCGAGTCGGGCGCCGGATCCGTGCGCGTTGACGTACCCGACGTCGCCGGGCCGGAGGCCGCCGCGGGTGAGCGCGGCGCCGATCGCCCGGGACACCCCGGCGCCGTCCGGGCGCGCCCGGCAGACGTGATAGGCGTCGCCCGTGCGGGCCCACCCGCGCAGCCGAGCGAGCGGCTCGCGGCCACGGCGGCGCAGCGCCGCCGGCGACTCCAGCACCACGGCGGCCACGCCGTCACCGAGCAGTAGCCCGGTGCGCCCCGCACTGAACGGCCGGACCGACCCGTCGGTGGCGAACACTCGCCCGGCGTCGAAGATCGCGAACTGGTCCGGCTCGACGAGATAGCCGGCGGCCACCACGATCCGCTCGATCGCCGCTTCGGACCGCGAGATCATCGCGGCCGCCGCGGCCACCGCGGTGCTCGCGGCCACACAGGCACTGGTGTACGTCCGCAGCACGGCGCCGGTCCCGGCCGCGGCGGCCACGCCGGCGGCGTACCACGAGGCTCGATGCGCCTCGCGGTCGTCATCGGACGCGCGCGCCAGCGCCGGATCGCCGTGCACCGCGAGGATCAGCGGGGTACCGGCCAGTTCGCCCGCGCTCAGTCCGGCCTCGGCGGCGGCCGTGGTGATGGCGGCGACCAGTTCCGCCCGCAGGTCGTCCGGCCCGCCGCCGAGACCCGGTGCGGTGGCCGCCACCGGCACCCGGCAACCGGCCACGTCGAACCGGCCGACCGGCCCGAACGCGGGCCGGCCGGTCCAGGCCGCGTCGAGCAGGTCCCCCGCGCCCCGGCCGAACGCGGTGCACACCCCGTAGCCGCTGATCGCGACCGCCGGGCTGGTCATCGGACCGCTCCGGCGAGGCGGTCCAGAACGGCCAGCACGCCATCCACAGTGGACATTTCGGCCAGATTGTCGTCGCTCAGGTCGAGCGTGCGGCCGTACCGCTGTTCGATCTGGTGGACGAGCCAGGCCAGTTCCAGGGAGTCGATCTCGTCGCCCGAGGCCGGCCCGTCGCGGCCGGTGAACGAGGCGAGCAGGCCGATCAGCTCCGAGCGGCTGAACGGAGCACGCCGGGCCCCGGCGGCGAAAAGCGGCACGGCGCCGGTCACGGGCTCGGTCATTCGGTCGGGACCGGCGCGGCGATCGCCGGGGCGAGTTCCGCCGGGCTCGTGGCTCGCGCGGCGATCCCGGCCGACAGGTACCCGACCAGTTCGCCGACCGTCTTCGCGGCCACCTCCTCCAGGTCGCTCTCGTCGAACGTCACGGCGTACCGGTCCTCCATCCGCACGGCGAGTTCGGCGAGGGCCAGCGACTCGAGGTCGACGCCGGCCGGGCCCAGCGGGGTCTCGTCGTCGATGCCGTCCACGTCGTAGTTCATCTCGCGTAGCGAGTCGATGACGAACAAGCGGATCTGGTCACTCATGCGCGGAGCCTCTCCTCAGATTCCGGCCGCGGCGCGGAGTGCGGCGCGGTCCCGGACGAGCTTGCCGGTGGTGGTACGGGGCAGGTGGTCGACGACGTGCAGGGCGCGCGGCCGCTTGTACGCGGCGAGCCGGCCGGCCAGCGCCTCGATCAGCACGCGTGCGTCGGCGCCGGCCTCGACGTACGCCTCGATGCCGTGGTGGTAGGCCACCACCGCGGCGGTCACGCCCGGCAGCACGGCCAGTACCTGCTCGACCTCGGTCAGATCGACCTTCAGGCCGCCCACCGAGATCTGTGAGTCGCGCCGTCCCCGCACGGTGACCAGGCCGGTGGCCGGGTCCACGGTTCCGGCGTCGCGGGTGTGCAGCCAGCCGTCGGCGAACCGGGTCGGGTCGCTGCTGCCCAGGTATGGGCTGTCCGGCAGCCGGATGATCAGCTCGCCGTCGCTCTCGGCCACGGTCATGCCGGGCGCGGGCGCCAGCGCGGGCCGGTGCGTGCCGAACATGTCGGTGGCGATCACGCCGACCTCGGTCATCCCGTACATCACCCCGAGGGGTACGCCGTACCGGCCGGTGAACGCGTCGTGGACGGCCGGGGCGACGAGCTCGCCGCCGGTGGTCATCCGGCGCAGCGCGGGCAGCCGCGGAGGCGTGGCGGCCGAGGCGAGCAGTCCGATGTGGAACGGCACGCCCAGCAGGGTGGCCGGGCGCTCGTCGGCGGCCAGCGCGGCCCAGATGTCGCTGAGGTTGAGCCGCTCCGGCAGCACCAGCGGGCAGCCGGCGTGCAGGCCGTACAGCAGGCCGCCGACCAGCCCGAGCACGTGCACCATGGAGGCGAGCAGCACGATCCGCTCGCCGGGGCGCGGTGAGCCGTCGATCCGGGTGTACCGGTCGATCTCCGCGATCAGTCCGGCGGCGGTCCGGCCGATCACCTTCGACGGGCCGGTGGAACCGCTGCTGAGCTGCACCAGGATGTGGTCCGTGGAGGCCGGCCGACCAGCGCGTCTGGTCACCTCACCGACGACCTCGGCGTAGGTGCGCAGCGCGGCGGGACGTACCCGGCCGGCGGCCCGGACCACGAACTGCGGCGCGAGTCGGTCCATGATGGCGTCCACCTCGTACGGCGTCAGCCGGTGGTCGAGCAGCATGACCTGCGCGCCGATCCGCCACGCGGCGAGCAGTTCGGCCACGTAGGCGGTCGACGGCGGCAGGTTCAGCGCCAGCGTCCCGCCGGCCCGCAGCCCGGCGGCGGCCAGCACGGCCTGCCGTCGCGCCACCAGATCACGCAGCCGGTCGCGGCCGACCGGCGCGCCGAGAATCAGGCAGCATGCGTCACCGTCGCCGGCGAGAAGCACCTCGTCGACCCAGGTCTGCCCCGTCGTCGTCGCAATGCCGAGCATCGATCAGTCACCTCCGTCACCTGTCGGCGGCGCGAATGCGGCCGGGGAGGAAAGGTATTGATGTGGCCACCAGGATCGGCCGGCAGCAGTCTAACCACGACTCAAAAGAATGCACCAGATCCTTCCCGGTGATTTTATCGACCGGAACTCGCGGCGATTTCGGAGTCCTCCATAAATCCGTCCCGAGCTGCCGAAACCGCCCGCATCGAGGGCGAATCCGCCCGCCGCAATAGCGGACATAGCTCGTTCTTCGTGACTTTGTCATTGGCGCGGATTGCCGGATCCGATGCAAGCAATTGACAAATCCTGGCCGGCGTCCAAGCTGTGCAGTAACGACTTGCATCGCGCCTGCAGAAGGCACGATTTCGTGCAATGGTGCATGCTATCTACCCGACGTTATTGCGTGGGAATTCGCGATCCGAGGACGAACGGAAGGTGATCCACTGTGCCGATCAGTAATCTCCGGGCCAGGCTCGCGGCCGACCCCGAGCTCGGTGCGGGGAACGTGCTGCCGAAGCTGATCGAGCACGGCGCCGACCCGGACGGGCCGGCGGTCACCTTCGACGTCGACGTGGACGGCCGCCCCGCATGGCGGGCCGTGACCCTGCGCGAACTGGACCGGTTGGTGGCGGCGCGGGCCGGCTGGCTGCACGAGCGCGGCATCGGCCCGCGCGACCCGGTCGCACTGTACGTGCGTACCGCCGCCGACTGCCTGCTCAACTTCCTGGCGCTGAGCCGGCTCGGCGCGATCCCGGCGCTGATCAACCCGAACGTGAGTGGCGAGGTGGCCGCCGAATACCTGCGCCGGCTCAGGGGCGTGGGTGTGCTGACCGACGCGGCCGGACGGGAACGCCTGCGCGGGCACGACTTCGGCGCGACGGTGCTCGGCGATGTGGCGGAACTCGGCAACGGAGATCCGGCCGCGGCCCCCGCGGCGTACCGGCACGATGCCGGTGACCCGATCGCGATCACCCACTCGTCGGGCACCACCCGGATGCCCACCGCCGTGGTGCACTCGCATCAGAGCCTGTTCGCGGCGATCCGGGCGATCCGGTTGCCGGTACCCCGCCCGCAGGGCAGCGAGCGGATCCTCAGCGCGCTGCCGGCCGCGCACGCCGCCGGGATCATGACCCTGAACAACGCACTCTGCAACGGTTCCGAGTTGCTGTTGCTGTCCAGTCAGGACGGTGCCGAGGTGCTGTCGGCAATCGAACGTTGGCGGCCCTCCGGCGTGTACGGCTTCGCCGTCACGTGGGCGGAACTCGCCCGCTACGACCTGTCCGGGTACGACATGGCGTCGGTCGCGCTCTGGTTCAACACCGGGGATTGCGCGCACGAGGCGCACATCCGCCGGCTGGTCGCCACCGGCAGCCGGCAGACCGTCACCCGCGACGGGGTGGTCCGGGTACCCGGGTCGGCGTTCGTCGACGGGCTCGGCTCGACCGAGATGGGCCACTCCGCGTTTCACATCACGCACCGCACCGACACCGACCGGTACGGCCGATGTGTGGGCCGGACCCACGCGTTCGCCGAGGTGGCGCTGCTCGACCTGGCCACCGGCGACGAGGTGCCGGTCGGCGCGGTCGGGCACGTGGCGCTGCGCTCACCCACGCTGGCGCCCGGGTACTGGAACGACTCGGTCGCCACCTACCGCAACCGGCTGCGCGGCTACTACCTGACCGGCGATCTGATGTACCGCGACGGCGACGGCTACCACTACCACGTGGACCGGGCGGTGGACGCCGTGCACCTCGGCGACGGCGATTGGCTGTACACGGCGATGACCGAGGAACGCATCCTGGCCGGCTGCCCCGACGTCCGCGACTGCACGGTGGTGTCGGCCGCCGCCGACGGGACCGTCGTCACCGACGTACTGCTGTCCCTGCATGCCGGCGCCGACGAGGACCTGGACCGGGCCGACGCGATCAGAGCCGCCCTCGGCGATCCGGCCGCGGCCACGCTGCGGCAGATCGTGGTGGTCCCGGACACCGAACTCGTCCTCGGCCCCACCGGCAAGGTCCGCAAGTTCCTGATGCGCCAGCGCCACCTGGCCGCGATGGCGGCCCAGTGAGCCATCGACTGGTCAGCTTCGAGGGGCCCGGGTCCGGCGACGAGCCGTTGTCGTGGGGGCAGCTGGAGATCTGGCGGGCGATGGTCCGGCAGCGCAGTTGGTTCCCGCTCGGCGGGATTCGGCCGCTGCCCGCCGGAACGTCCATCGAGGACATCGCCGGCGAGCTGAGCTTCCTGCTCGGCCGCTACCAGAGCATGCGGACCCGGCTGCGGCTCATCGAGACCGAGCGGCCACGGCAGATCGTGTACGGCTCCGGCGAGATCGCGCTGGAGATCGTCGAGGGCGGCGACACCGACCCGGGCCAGACCGCCGCGGACGTGCTACGCAGGTATCAGGTCACCGACTACGACTTCGAGAACGAATGGCCGGTCCGGATGGCCGTGGTTCACCGGCACGGCGTACCCACGCATCAGGTGTCGATCTTCTGCCATCTGGTCACCGACGCGGTCGGCGGCGGCGTGATGCTCGCCGAGGTCGCCGCGCGCCCGGACACCGCGGTGACCGGGCTGACCGCACTCGACCAGGCGCGCTGGCAGCAGACCCCGGCCGGTGAGCGCACCGACCGGGCGGCCCGCCGCTACTGGGCGGGCCTGTTGCGCACGCTCGTGCCGCCGGTAGCGACGTCCACCGACCGGCGTACGCCGCGGTACCGACAGGCGGAGTTCACCTCGCCCGCGGTGGACCGGGCGGTGCGGGTCATCGCCGAACGGCTGCGGGTGGACACGCCGGTGGTCGTCCTGACGCTGGTCGCGGTCGCGCTGGCCCGGGTCACCGGAAGCCATCCGGTGGTGCTGCGGCCGATCGTGAACAACCGCTTTCGGCCCGGCCTGGGCACGGTCGTCGCCAACATCGCGCAGAACGGGCTGTGCCTGCTCGACGTCGCGGACCTCGGATTGGACGAGGCGGTTGCGCGGACCCGGCGCGCGACGATGGCCGCCTACAAGCACGCGTACTTCGACCCGGCCGGGATGGACGAGTTGGTCGCCGAGGTGTCCCGGGAGCGCGGCGTCGACGTCGACGTGCGCTGCTTCTACAGCGACCGCCGTACGCCAGAACCGGCGCGGTCGGAACCGGGCCCGCCGCGCACCGGCTTCCGATGGGTCGCCGAAACCGACAGCCCGCTCGAATCCCTGATGTGGTATGTCGACGACGCCCCGGACGCGCTGCGGTTCTCGATCTTCGTGGACACCCACTTCCTGTCCCCGGCGGACCTCGAACGGTGCGTCCGAGAGGTGGAGACGACGGCCGTGGACGCGGCGTACGACCCGGCGGCCGGCACCGGCACGCCGTTCAGCGTCCGGCGCATCCCGGTCCCGTTCGCCGGCGTGGGATCCGGCGACGAGCCGTTGTCGTGGGGCCAGCAGGAGATCTGGCGGGCGATGGTCCGGCAGCGCACCTGGATGCCGATGGGCGGCACCAAGGAACTGCAGCCCGGCACCACCGTCGCGGACATCGTCGCGGAGCTCGAGTACCTGGTCGGCCGCCACCCCACGCTGCGCACCCGGATCCGGTACGCCGACGACGGCACGCCGTACCAGGTGGTGACGGACACCGGGGCGACCTGGCTGGACATTGTGGACGCCGGTGGCCGGGATCCCGGCGACGTGGCCGAGACTATGCACCGGCGGTACCGGGAAAGCGACTTCGACTATGCCCGCGACTGGCCGATCCGGATGGCCGTGATCCACCGCGACGGCCGGCTCACCCACCAGGTGACGATCATGTGTCATCTCGCGGCCGACGCCTCCGGTGCCGCGCTGATGCTGATGGACGTGTTCGCCCGCGGCGGCGGCCCGGTCACCGGACGGTCCGCGCTCGACCAGGCCCGCTGGCAAACCTCGGAGGCCGGCGTACGCCAGCACGCCGCGGCCACCCGGCACTGGGAGAACGGACTGCGCCGGATCCCGGTCGCCCGGCACACCGGCGTGGACGACCGCCGCGAACCCCGCCACTGGCAGGGACAGGCCCGGTCCGCGGCACTGTGGCTGGCAGTCCGCTCGATCGTCGCGCGGACCGGCGCCGACTCCGGGCACGTCCTGCTGGCGCTGTGGTCGATGGCGTACGCCCGGCAGACCGCGCGCAGCCCGGTCGCGCTCCGGCCGCTGGTGAACAACCGGTTCCGGCGTGACCTGGCCGAGGT
>Ga0307516_10006235_pt1 | contig 14022 bp, 8 predicted proteins | sample 19_EM_MG_FD_203310 | JGI IMG/M metagenome (GOLD analysis project Ga0307516, IMG submission 203310) | Populus trichocarpa ectomycorrhiza microbial communities from riparian zone in the Pacific Northwest, United States - 19_EM | ecosystem: Host-associated > Plants > Roots > Unclassified | place... | reverse complement strand
CGCTAAATCAGAAAACACCATCCATACTAACTGTAGAGTTCTAAACTAAACTCAAGTCATTTCTTAAAAAGAAAAAGAAAAAGAGTGCACTTAGGTCTTTATAGAATTTTATAGATGTTTTCACATTAAAAAAATTAAAATGATTGAAAAAAAGGTATTTGATACAAGAATCATCTTGCTTGCTATTCCAACTACAACAATGAATTTTGGGTTTGAGACGACGACGTGTTGTTTGCCACGTCAAACAAAACAACGTGTTCCAAAAGAAAAAGGTCTGTGTAAAATAAAAAGTTGGCAAACATCGATATGTCCAAGTGGTTAGGAAGGGAGGCATGAGAACTATTGAACCATGTTGCCGAAGGTCCAGATCCTTTCTCCTTTTAACACGAGAATAATTGTAATGCTTTTGCTTTTTTATGAGCTCAGGGCAGTATATATATTTTATGTTTATAAAAAAAAAATTATATTTTTTAAATGTGAAATTTAAAATTCATTAATATATACTCCTATATTCCAAGAAAAAGTTATTTTTTTAATGTGGGATTTGAAGTCATTTTGTATATATATTTTATGTTCTAAAAAAAAAAGTTATGTTTTTTCAATATGAGATAAAAAACTTTTTGGTTTAAATACTTCAACTTAAAAAGATAACATAATATCTTTTTAATGTGGGATTTGAAACCCTTTAGTATATATACTCAATGTTCATAAGAAAAAAGTTATGTTTTTTCAATGTGGGATAAAAAAACTTTTTAAAATATTCTTTTAAACTTCATTATTTACAACATGTATAGTCTATATTCACATGAATTTTTTCTTAATTTTTTCATATGAAATATTAAAACTTTAAATATATTTTTAAAATTTTTCCGGGTTGATCCGGGTTGACCCATGAAACCCGGGACCCGGCCCCTTGGCCAGGTCAACCCCGGTCCGGGTTTGATAATTATGGTATCAAGAACTAACGAAAACAAACGTTATCACAAGTTATGAGACTTTTATAAAAGCTATCTAGATTTGTTTTAGAGCAACATCTTATTATGACCCAATGAAAGCCCTCATTAATATTAAACAGACTTCAATAGTAGAGATCTATAAAACTCAAGAATTCTTTCAAATCGGGTCAGAGGATTTTCTGATTCTCATTGACTCAACAGTTTTTTAGGAGGATTAAAGGAGAAGATGAAGATCAGAGTATGAATGTTGAACTCCCAAAACTTAACAACTGCTTACAGGTTGGCCAGAATATAGGAGGACAACTTGATAGTTATGAGAAGATCTTGGACAACTAGCTTTACTAATTTTTAGGTTCGGGATATAACACAAGCCCAACCCAAGGTTGAAAACAAATCAGTTGTTCTTATACAAAAGCTCACTCCAGCTCAAATTAAGGGAAAAAAAAGATAAAAAGGGCTTTGCTTTAAATGCGATGGTAAGTGGGGGTCAGGGTACAAGTGTGGAGATTCAAAGTTGTTCATGATAGAGGAAATGGAGGAGAAGGCTGAAAAAACTCTACTGGTATGATAAGAGATCTTATTGATTTAAAGGACCCTAAGGAGGGAGGAAGACACAAAAGAAGTAGGCATATCCCTTTATGCTATCATTAGGAATCCGAATCCTAAAACTATGAGGGTGGAAGTTAAATCAAATGGCTATAATTTTACGGCCTTAATAGACACAAGGAGTACACATAACTTCTTACATCCAAGAGTGTCTAAAAAGGTTGGGCTAAATGTTTCTAGACATAAGCTCTTTGGAGTGAACATTACTGATGGTTCAAGGATATAGAGTGAGGGAAGCTGTTCAGATGTTAAATTATTAATTTTAGGATGGTTAGTTCATTACACAAGTCTATATTATTCAATTGGGTGGTTGTGATATCATTTTGAGAATCCAATGGCTCAAAAGTCATGAGCCAATTCTTTAGGACTTCGTGGCCTTGATAATGGAATTCCAGCATTGTGGTAAAAAGATTTAGATTAAAGATATGAGAGTTGAGGGGTCAAAGATAGACTATTGACCAATATTTTTATAAGAGATGGGAAGGGTAGCACGAGGCTTGTTTTTGCAGGTTTGGGAGACAAGTTCGGTTCAGAGTGAGATTCCAAAACAATTTGAAGACATGTTGCTAGATTTTGAGGGAGTGTTTAAAGAACTAACGGGGTTGCCACTAAGCAGGTCACATGGTAATTTTACCAGGTTTTTTGGCTTGTTCAATTCTCTCAGCCACTACCACCATGTCAGTGAAGTACTAGGTTGGAGCACCTATCAGATGATCAAAATAACGGTCTTTGAAAATATTAGAAAATAGATTGATTATTTCCTTCTCAAGTATATATGGATTAACTTGAACAACCTTTTCTCTCCACTGTTGAGCATACTCTCGAACTTATTTATGACTTCCTTTCTCCAACACTAATAAACTAGATTTGTTTCGAGCCATGCCCATGTTAAATTTGCATTGCTTAATGAAAGCATGTAAAAGATCCTTCCAGCTCTAGGTTTTCATGTCATTTAGCTTTATACACCAGCTTAATGCAGCCTCACCCAATCTATCTTGAAAGAAGTGCATGAACAACTTTTCATAATGCACAACTTCTACCCTTTTGTTGAAATAGAACTTGAGGTGAGTGGTAAGGCAGTGAGTTCCGGTGTACTTTATAAACTCAGGTACACAAAACTTCTTTGGTACAACTATATTTGGGACTAGACACATATCGACGGCTTGAACATGATCATACAAGTCAATGCCTTCGATAACCCTTAATTTTGCTTTCTAATGCTGCTATCTTATCATGATCAATAATATCCTTAGAGGATTTTGTCTAATGAGATTCATTAGCGAATGCATCCACAACTGTTGGGGTTGATGCAAGTATTGTTTACTGCCCAAATGCTGTATTACATCGGGCTTCCTAACTCTGTCCACCCATCCTTTCTTTAGGCTGAATTGTTGTCTGAGTCTGGATAGAAATCATAGGAAAATTGGACAGGCCTTCACCGGAGATGGTTTTGAGCCTTTATTTAAGAAAGCTAACGAGGCAGGCCATATTAACCTTTAGAGAGTCCAACTTTTTTTGGAAGCGAGCATCACGATGAACGTGTTCTTCATCTTCCATGTTTATCTGGTAAAGTCGGGTGTTGTAAACCCTGTGGATTTGAGCTCTCCAGGGACTTATATTTCAACCTGGATATGCACACATGACATTTAAGACCCCAAAACATGAATGCACGAATGATTATGGACGCAAGTGTATATACACGTACATCGAATATAGATTAACCTGTTCAAAGAGCTAATCCATGACTTCTTTGTTGAATACGAGAAATAATCTGTAGTCTGATGAATTTTTAAATTTTTCCCAAGTCCTCATCTCATTTAAATCCCATACACATTGGAGTGTAAAAAAAAAAAAATGGGTCTAGGCCCCTTTCATTAAAAAAAAGACAAAATGATTTTTACGTGCGGTAATTTCCCGGCCTTGGTCTTTGGGCAACCCCCCTCAACTAATTTCCTATACTCATAACAGGTCATGAAAGCCATGGTCTTAACTCGATTAAATTTGGCAGAGTTCGGGATTTTTTATCAGGTTCGCATTGTTGCAAAATGAATTATTAGAGAGTCAACTTCTTAAGGGCAGGTTCTAGCCATTACATAAGGAGTAGGCTTACTACTTGGTCTCAATAAGGTCTATGATATACCCAGTGACTACCTTTCATGAAGGCAGTATAAAGGCTTACAAGGAATGGTTGCGACACAATATGACCACCATTACCAAGTAAATGCTCAGCTCATAGTTAAGTGTTTCACAAATCTGAACCATGACTAAAAGTTAGGTGGCAGATCACTGCTCCCCCACCTAATCTAGAAGTGGGTTTATTCTTAAAATTAAAATATGTGAAGGTATTAATCTATATCCGATGTACTTATGTACGAGTACTATGTAAAAAAATACATGATAAAATTAAATTACACAGACTAACAAAATAAACAGGACATCGAATGGAGAAGCTGCCTCTTGGATTGAAGGAGTTTTGGGTTTAATCATAAAATTATGATTTAATGGAGTCGCCACCTAATTTCATGGTCACTAGAAAACCTACGGTCTACGAGAGTCTAGGTAAGGGGACTAGTTGTGCAAAGGGAATACATATCACCCTAGTGCACCCTACCCATGGTAAGCTTGATTGATTGTTATTCTAAGTCATGTTTCTATTTGTTGGTCTCATATAAGGTTCATGATAGATCTCCTTTTATGAGGAAGTCTCTACCTTATCAAGTTAAATTCTAACTGTTCTAGGGTCTACATTTTAGCATCACATTTATTTCCTAATTGGTTTCTTTAATATATGAGGGTACACTTTACAGTGTAATTTTATACTCTCAAATAATAAAGTCTACAACTATTTCTAATGTTTATTGCTATTAATTCATTTAATTTAATATAAGGAGTATGCATTATATTGTAAAATTCATATCCCGAATATTAATTAAACCAATTAGTTTTTGTGGTATTTTTGAAATTTTAGCCAAATCTTAATGCATAATTATAAACTGGTTACAATATCCATTTTGTATCTTTAAAACATGATAAAAATACATTTTTTTGTTTGTTTAGAAGATATACATGAAAACTTTTAGAAACTAGCCATATGCAATTAAAACACTTGGTTAATTAAAAAAAATCATCCTTTTATATTTTTTTAAACACATGCTAAAAAAACATAAAAAAATACAACCATACTGGAATATTCTCAGATCGTAGGAATAGTAGTGACACATGTGCCCTACGCGCCACTGCCACTACCGGCATGTGGAACCAAGCACCGTCGTCGTTGAGACAAAAATAGGTGGATCGGGATCTGCTCCTTCTTCTTATTCTTCCTGTGTTGGCGGTGAGAGCTACCAGCACCTGCAAAACCAAGGAAAATCCACAAACAAAAACAATTTCATCTCTTCTCCTCAGATCTGTATTTATCATTTTGGGAGGAAAGACTAACTTATGAAGACCAAGGGCTCAGGGTTGATGTCAACATGATTAACACTGGTGTGTTGTTTTCGAGTTGAAGGAACTATTGTTGTAGAGGCTGTGGTGTTGGTTTACACAATAAAAAGGATTAATGGCCTTTGTTTTATGGAGAAATGAGGGGGCTATCGGTTTTGGGTTTGAAAATAAAGGAAGGAAGGAGGCAGCGCTAGTTAGTGGGTGTCGTTGGTCCACAATCGGGTTGGAGAGGAAGAGATTACTGCTATAAATGTGGTCTTGCTGTCTACCAGTGTTCGAGGGAGGAGAAAAAAATTGCTGGCTTTAACAAAATGAAGGAGAAGAGTTGAAGATGAGTTTCAGCCGTGTGTGGGTTGGTAGTGTAGAAAAGGTGGTCGCTGGTGTTGTTGGATGGTTTGTCACAAGGAAGAGGGAACCGTTGATGATGGAGCTGTTAGGTGGTGCTGTTGTGGATCAGAGCTGGGAACCAAGAGGTCACGATGGTAGGGGGGATGATGCTCGGTTATTGGAAGATGAAGGGGAGTTAATTATTTGAGTGTTTTTTTTTTTCACCTTCTCTTCATAAGGGATTATGGGTTTGTTTTTTTCAAAGAGGGGGAGACAAATTTTGTGTGCTGGTGGTTATGGGTTTGTGTATGTTGACAGTAAAAGTGGCAATTGACGTTGTAAAAAAAGGAACGTGGAATGTTTTTAGGCATTTTTTGGCATTTTCTTCCCCCTGCTAGAGAATCTTTCACTATTTATAGGTAAAAACTTTATCTTCTTCCATTTAATTGCTTGGTCCCCAAGCAACCTAAAGATTTGATTTTTTATTTTCTTCCTTTTCACTTTTTATCTCATTTCCCATTTATGATTTTATTTTTTATTTTTCTTATTTTTCTTAATTTTTTTAAATATGGCAACATCAACGTTAACTCACGAGAAGAATTAATCAAAGATTTTGAAATGTGTGTGTTAATAACTGAACACGTTGAAAACAAAATTTTTAAATTTTGAATTCTTTTGAAAAGACGATGAAAATGACACAAATAAATCAATACTTTTTTTTTTTGAAAATATTTAGAAAATAGGGAGTCAAAAATTGGATTATGACAGAGTATGTGAAGGAATTGTATTTGAATGATAACGATTTCGCTAATGTATATCATGCATGTGAGAATTTAGATTTTGGTAAATTTTATAGACTTGATTGATATTTGTTTAAATAGAATAGATTTTGTGTGCCTATGAGTTCTATATGTGAATTGCTTGTTAGTAAAGCACATGACGGTGGTTTAGTTGGACATTTTAGTGTCACAAAGATTTTAGATGTATTCCATGAACACTGTTTTTGGTCTAAAATGAAAAATGATGTACAAACAATTTGTGATAAATGCATTACATGTAGAAAAGCAAAGTCTAAAGTCTTATTGCATGGTTTGTATACCCTTTTGCTTGTACCTAAGAAACCTTGGATAGATATTTTTATGAACTTTTGTTTTAGATTTACTTAGGTAAAAAAGGTGTAAAGACTCTATATTTATAGTTGTTGATAGGTTTTCTAAGATGATGTATTTTATAACATGTCATTTAATAAATGATGCAACTAATACAATAAACTTGTTCTTTAGAGAGATAATACGACTTCATTTGGTTCTTAGGAGCATAGTTTCAAACCAAGATGTTAAATATCTTAGCTACTTTTGGAAGGTTTTATGGAGAAAGTTGGGAACTAAGCTTTTATTTTTGACTACATGTCATCCATAAATAGATGGTCAAATAGAAATAGTAAATAAGACTTTAACTATACTTTTAAATAAGACTCTACATTATTCAAAAAGAACCTTAAAAGTTGGGAAGATTGCTCACCATTCATTGAGTTTACTTATAATCATATTGCACATTTTACTACTGATTTTTCACCATTTGAGATTGTTTATGTCTTTAATCCATTAACTCTATTGGATTTGATTTCTTTACTTATTGATGAAAGGGTTAATTTTGATGGTAATAGAAAAACACATATGGTGAAGGCACTCTATGAGAGTGTAAGACAACATATCGAGAAGAAGAATGACTAATATGCATCCAAGGCAAATAAATGGCATAAATAAGTTATTTTCCAACCAGGTGATTAGGTTTGAGTGCATGTGTACAAGGTGAGGTTTCAGGCCCATTAAAAATCAAAATTGCATCCGTAAGGAGATGGCCATTCCAAATCCTTGAAAAGATTAATGACAATGTCTATAAAATCGATCTACTAGGTGAATATGATGTTAATGCTACTTTCAATATTTTTGATCTCTTTTTGTTTGATGTAGTTGATGATTTGAAGTTGAATCCTTTTGAGGAGAGAGTGGATGATACAGACTAGCCTACCAATAAAAAGGATTCAATAGAGGTGCCGATTTTGTCAATCACAAGGTTAAGGGCCAATAAGTTAAATGGGGCACTAAATGGGCTTGTTTAGCATATTTGGGCCAAAACTAACTTCAAGGAGGCTACAACATATATGAGGTAGTCCATAATCAACTTAATCCAAGTGCAATAAAAGCCCAATTCTTCGACAGCATGGGCTTAGGGTTGGTGTTATGATGGCAACCTTGTTTGAACAATTGATTTTAACATTACAAAGATATTTTGGCAGAATATTTTGGGATTTTTCATATTCTAAAAGGAAACTAATAGACATGAGCTATTACAAAGATTTCTATGCTTATTTAGGAGAGATAAAATTAGTTTTGGGCTGATTTTTCATAACGCACAGTTTTACGCTAACAAATATAATTTTCAATCCAATCATTGGATTGAGCTGCAATTTTACCAGAGATTTTCAAATGTCTTATTTTATATATGATTATAATCTTAGGTCAATCAAACATCAAGAAGGCATTGCAATAAGATCCAGAACTTATTGTATGAGACTTATATTAGTTTCTTAGTTGATTTAAGATTCTTTTTTCTATTTTATTTATAACTCTTTTATTATTTTTTCCAAAATTATTTTGAATGTTTTTTTTTCTATTATAAATAGGATTGTTTAGGTTGTATTTAGTTTTTTTTTTTTACAGACTTTGATTTCAAAATAATATTGCTAATGTGTGTGTGTATGATGATAATCACATTCTTTGGTTCTCTAACGAAGTGAATATGACTTATCAAAGAAAAATTGATTTCATGACATCTTCTTTATACTTCTCATTCATGATTCACTAATCATTAGGTGGGGGTTCATTTCAATAATTTTGGTGCCTTGGTTCAGGTAATGATTGTGTCACATTTATTATCAAATTTGATTTTTGCTTTCTAGGATTGTGTTGATCTTGATTGTGGGTTATATGATCAATATCCACGGGGTTCACATCAAATTCTTTGCTAATTGACTCTAAAGAAATTTAAAAAATCCTACTCGAATTTGAATTAATAACTTCAAGACCGTTAACATTTGCGTCCTTTTAAAAATGTATTACTTAGATTCCAAAAATTCAGCTTTAACAGGCCTGATATGTAACCATTACATTTCAATCCAATACAATATTGACTAATGTCTAAGCCATAACCTACATATTCCAATTCAATCCGATGTTGTGAGGACCCAAATCCAAAATCAAATTTGGGAGTAAACAATGCCCTCCTATATGTTATCTTCATATAGAGATGGGATATAATCACTTTTAAACAAAACTTTTTTCTTTTTCTAACTAAGACTCCAATTAGAAAAGAAATAAGTACTCTAAACTAGTCTGATTAGACTGCAAACTTTACCTAGAACATGAGAGCAATGGATTTCATTTGGAGAAGAAACAAACAATCCAACCAAGTTAGATCATTTTGATAACTCTTCTATAAATGTGATGGTATTGTATTTAATTTGGAAAAGAAACAAGCACTCCAACCAAGTCAAAGTAGTTCAATAATTCTTATGTAACACCAATGTAACCCGATCATCACAATCTGATTGACAGTTCATTCGCAAATAAATGTAATTCGTTCATCACTCTAATCTAGGATGATTAGATTGATTATTCATATATGATACCAATATTACTTGGTAACCATTCCAATTCAATCCAAACTAATAAAATTGATAATTATATGTCATACTAATGTTACCCACTCCAATAACATAAGATATCACCCCAATACATTGTGGTCCAAGTAGTATTTGGAAACTAAGAAACTAATGTTTAGTTTATTAACATCAATTGCCATCCCAATACATTATGGTTTAAGTAGTCTTTAGAAACTAAAAAGCCCATATGACCTGGTTGTTAAGTTTCCTGAAATATACACACATAGCAGAAACGATAAATTTAAAAATTTGTTGGGAGTCCCGAGGATCCTGTTATATAGATCTAAAGTTGTTTAGGGTTTATTTGAAGTTTACCTAAAGATCTGAACTTCTTTTTGGCTTTGAATATATGCTTCAAAACTGGGTTGTCGCAAACCTCAAGTCATCCAATTGTCTAGCCTCTAACGATCATCCACATGACCCATCAATGAGAAATCTCCTAAATCCTTTTAGGAGAGAAGGATTGCTATACCTTAGAGTGCTAGCTTTTTTCTTTTATGTTTGGGTGTTTATGTATCGTACTCTTCTCACTTTAAAACTCTATCTACAGGAAATAAGAGGCACAACTTTCTATTTATAAGAAAACCTAAAACCCTATAAATGGAAACATATCAATTTTCCCTTTATATAATATCATATAATTATTTTAGGCTAATTTTAGAAATTTATTCAATCAAGTCCCTACTTGATTTTTCTAGTTCTAGAATTGTAATTCCCTGTATAAATTACACTTTACTCCTCAATTTCAAAAACTTATTTATAATTAAGCCACACTTGATTAATCATCCCATTTTAATTTTTAAGCAATGATTCTTATGTGTGTGACCCATTAGTTTCCCTAATAAGTTGACCCAAGTACAAACTACAATCCTAAATAAAATAGAATTAAATTAATTAATTTACTATTAATTCAATAATTGATTTATTTTATATTTGAAGATCAAGTACAAAGTTTAGAAACTTGTCATGATCCCCTATATATTAGGAAAACCATAAGTGGTTTGACTTAACCTTTTAGAGACCAGTTTCTCGGTATAATTATTATCCCTTCATCAACAATCTTTTGATTTAGACATTATAGCATGAAGTGTGTCTACTATGTCAAATCATGTTTGTTCTTAACACCATAGTCGTTGATTCTTTGAATAAGACTTGAAACTCTTTACAAATCTCATTCCACCTTGCACAAAGATTTACAATCAACATTATTTAAGAACATATGGAACATTTTTTCTAATTCACCAAGAGTGATGAATCCTTTCTCGATTACTTAAATACCTTCATATAACTTATGTTATGTCCAATATCTGCCCATCTGTTACCCTTAATTAGGACAATATATAATATGATCAAAACATAACACTCCCTGTATAAGATAATTTAGTGATCTCAAGTCTAAGGATCACTTACAAAATCATCAGGTGAGCATCTCCATAGATACAAGTGATCTCTCCACTTGGAATTCTCATATGAGTCAATTCAATGAACATGTCATTTGACAAGCACTTACATATTAGTTCTAGGTATCCCTCATACCTCAACTTATAAGAATAACTGCTTATGTTCGCAAAGAAAAGAATATAATATGTATCAGTCTCAACAACTCTAATTAATTTCTGGTCTTACTAGAGTATTGACCAATAACATTTTAGGAACAATGCTTTGATGCAATATGAATCCTATAATTATATTTTTGTCCAAATGACTTTATCTTTACTCTAGATTTATTAATCAAATATTTTATTCATTAATCAAACATTTTATGAATATTAAAAATAAATAAGCCTTAATTAATTAATTAAATATATTTACATAAACAAAGTTAATGTAACGTGTAACCAATTGATTGGCTACAAGGCATAAAGCTAATCACTCATATATCAAATACCATATTACTTTACTTGACGATAATGCTTTCACTAAGATATTGGCTTAGTATGAGGATCTATAGGGTTCTTTTCAGTAAGTACTTGCTTTATCTTTATATCTTTCCTTTTTATGATTTTGCAATAAATTGGAATTGTTTGAGTACATTTTTAGATCATTGATGAGACTTTAGTTCGTTTGCTTATGCAATAACTTCATTGTTATCACAATATAGGGCTATTGGATCAACAATATTAGGAAGCACAACTAGTTCATTTATGAATTTCTTGATCCAAACATCCTATTTTGTTCCCTCAAACATAGAGGTGTACTTAACTATAATTGTATAATCTACATTGGTATCTTATTTGGAACTCTTCCAACTTACAACACCATTATTTAGAGTAAAATATAACAAGATTTGATTTTCTATTTTTAATATCTTATTGAAAACTAGCATCCAAATAACCATGAACTACTAGTTCATCCCCTCCATAGACCAAAAAAATTCTTAATTCTTCTTAAGTATTTTAAAATATTTTTAACTATGTTTCAGTGACTCTTACATGGATTAAATTAATATCTACTTGTTATGCTTAAAGTATAAGATACATCTAGTCTTGTACATAGCATCACATATATTATGGATCTTATATTCGTAGTATATGGAATTATTTCCATCTTATCTCTCTCAACTTGTGTTTTAGGGCACATATCCTTGGAGAGACATATCATATGCGAAATATGTAAGTATCCTCTTTTGGATTCTTTCATTTTAAACCGTTTCAATATCTTGTCTATGTACATGGATTGAGACATCCAAACAACCTTTTAGATATATCTTTATAGATCTTTATTTCCAATATATAGGTTGCTTCTCTCATATTTTCCATGGAAAAAATTCTTGGACAACCAGATCTTTACTGACTAGAGTAAAGAAATGTCATTTTCTATTTAATAATATGTCATCTATATATAATATTAGGAAAAAAACTCTAGTCCTACTAACCTTTTATAAATACAAGGCTTATCCACTTTTTCTTTTTTTATGAAATCAAACTATTTGATTATTTCATCAAAATAGATATTCGAACTCCTTGAAGTTTGCTTAAGTCCATAAATAGATTTTTATAGCTTGCATACTTTATTGAAAAATTCTTTAGATTCAAAACTTTCATGTTGTGTCACATACACATCTTCTTGAAGATTCCCTATATAGGAATATAGTTTTGACATCCATTTGTCAAATCTTATAATCATGTTATGTAGCTATAACAAGAAAAATCCTTATGAGTTTTAACATAGTTACCGGCAAGAAGATTTCATCAAAGTCAACCTATTTATCATTGTTTGTAACCTTTGGAAACTAGTCTAGCTTTGTACATTTGTACATTGCTTTCCATGCCAATCTTTCTCTTAAAGACCCACTAACATCCAATGAGTTTTATCCCTTCAAGTGGATCAACCAAGGTCTATACCTAGCTAATGTACATAGAATCCATTTCAAATTTCATGGCCTCAAGTCATTTCTTAAAATCAATATCAGATATTGATTCCAAGTAATTGGTAGGCTCATCAAGTATGAGCAACTAGTCATTTTTAGCTTTTATGAGAAGTCCATATCTCATTAGTGCATGACGTGTCCTACCATATTTGCATACTTCTTATGTTTCTTAAGCTTTAGGTTGAACATCCAATGTTATAGCCTTAGATTTAGGTTTTATTTATATGTCAGTTTGTGGTTCTTGAATTTCTTCAAGATCTATTTTTCTCCCACTGCTTCTTTAAAGAACAAAATCTTTATCTAGAAAGGTAGCATGTTTTGAGACAAACATGTTTTCTCAACAAGATGATATAAATAATATCCAATAGTTTCTTTTGGATATTTCATAAACTTATATTTATCTGACTTAACTCTTATATTTTCAGATACAATACTCTTTACATAAGCATCACATCTCAAATCTTTTAAGTATGATAAGATTGATCTCTTACCATTCTATATCTCATATGGAGTCTTATCAATAGATTCTGATGGAATCCTATTTAAAAGGGTAGCAGTAATTTGTAGGGCATAACCCTAAAAGAAAGGTGGAAGGTCTATATAGCTTATTATGGACTGCACCATATCCAATATGCTACAATTCGTCCTTTTAGGAGATGTCTATTATGAGATAATCCCATTCTCTTTTAAATAATCTTGAAAATTTTGATAAAGTATTCACCACCTTGATCCGATCAAATCATATTAATACTCTTTCCAATTTATTTTTTAATTTTAAATCTGAAGTTTTTGAACATTTCAAATGATTCAGACTTTCATCAAAATCACATGACCACATCTAAGATGCTCATGAATGATGACACATGTGTATCCATCTATGACATAAATCGTTATTTGTCTATATACATCTGTATGTATAAGACCTAATAATTCACATCTTTCACTCTTCGATATAGGGTGTTTTGGTCATCTTATCTAATAAATAAGATTTACAAGTTTCATATGATTCATAATCAAAAGGATCAAATATCCTTCTTTATGTAACTCGGTGATTCTTATTTTATTGATATGACCTAGTCTATAATTCCATAAATAATATGGATATTGATTATCTAATTTTTCTTCTTGCAATTTATATTAAACTTGGACATTTCAAGATCAAGTATATACAAACCATTTGTATAAGTACTAAATCCATAATAAACATCATTATTATAAAAGGAACAACATTTACTCTTAATAATAAATTTAATCCATTAAAAAATGGATACAATGTTTCTAGAATGTGTTAGAATAAAATAACAATTATCAAGTTCTAGTATTAGTTTATTTGACAAATTTAATGTGACAAACCTTGCTTTATTACCAACTCGTAGGTTCATTTTACCTTTATTCAATCATAAACACACATGAAGAAAAAAAATTCAAAAAACTTTTTAGTCTTTATAGTTGTAAGATAATTTTTGTAATTCCTCTTTTAATGGTTGTCCTTTACACAATGATGACAAGTTCCCTTGTCATTCTTGATGCCTTACGTAGGCTTTTATGCTTGGATTGCAAGACCAAGTCAACGTTTAACTCATGGTCCATGACAA
>Ga0307516_10006234_pt1 | contig 14024 bp, 9 predicted proteins | sample 19_EM_MG_FD_203310 | JGI IMG/M metagenome (GOLD analysis project Ga0307516, IMG submission 203310) | Populus trichocarpa ectomycorrhiza microbial communities from riparian zone in the Pacific Northwest, United States - 19_EM | ecosystem: Host-associated > Plants > Roots > Unclassified | place... | reverse complement strand
CAGTTTCGACAATGTGCCTATGTTTTCTTTCAGCAACACCATTTTGCTCAGGAGTATCTGTACATGAAGTTTGGTGGATGGTTCCATCTAAGGCAAGCAATTGGCAAAATTTATTAGAGGTGTATTCTTCACCCAAATCACACCTAAAGCATTTGATCACAGCAGAATGTTGAGTTTTGATAAGAGCTCGAAAAGCTGCATATATCTCAAAGAATTTAGAACGATGTTTCATTAAATAAACCTAACAATAACGAGTATAATCATCAATAAAAGAGACATAATATCGAGACCCTCATTTTGTGGCAATAGGAGAAGGTCCCCATACATCAGAATGAATCAAATCAAATGGCGAAGAAGAAACAAAAATACTTCGATTAAAAGTTAAAGCAAAATATTTTGCCAATTTACATCCACTACAATCAGAAATGTCACAAATTTTCAAATTTCCTAAAGCTCATGTGGATGCCAAAAATCTCAAACGAGAAGACGAAACATGATCTAGACAGGAATGCCATAAATAAAAAATAGAAGATGAAAGACTCAAACTAAAGGAAGACAAATCAACAGTAGTAGTAGCAGCAGCGGCAGCAGCAACTGACTCTTTTAACTCATCTAAAATATATAGTCCATTCTCCCTACGGCCTGTCCCAATCAGCTTCTGAGACTGCAGATCCTGTACATAACAAAAAGAACCAGAAAACATGACTAAATAATCACCAGAATTACATATTTGACCAACAGACGCAAGATTCAATTTGAGTTTGGGAATAAGATAAACATTAGGGAGAGACAAGTGAGGTGTGACAACAGAACCAACACCTGCTAAGGGCATAGGAGTGCCATCAGTAGTCATAACAGGAATGGAGGATAAAGAGGACACAGAGGTAAAAGATGAGGAATCTGGAGACATATGATGGGAAGCACCAGAATCCAAGACCCATTCAAAGTGTGACATACCTGAGGAACTATGAGGCAACTAACCTATAAAAGAAGAAGCGGACATTGCTTGTGGCTGCAAGGAGAGAAACTTCTGAAATTGCTCAGCCAAAGTATTGGGATCAGTAATGGAGCCTGGGGAAGCTATTGCTGCAGTATTATGGTGTGGTGGTTTATAACCCTGAGGTGGTTTATGAGCATTAGATTGTGACTGACTGCTAGACTTCCAAGCTTGATTCTGTTGTCTTAACTTAGGACACTGAGCCTTCCACTGACCTTTCTGCTTATATAAACTGAACTCATCGAAGCCAACCCTTGTGTAAGGCTTGTTCTGATGATTAGAGAATGGCTTAGAAGGTACTGCTAGTACAAAATGATTTGAAGCATAAAGAATTCCCTTTTCAGAATAAGAATGAAGATGTATTTCTTCAGCCAATAACTCACTGACAACAGAGTCAACAGAAGGCAGTGGAGAACGATGTAGAATTGAACCTCTAAGTCCTTCGAAGTCACTGTGAAATGCTGTTAAAAACTGTACCAATCGTTGCTGCTCTCTACGCTCAATATAGGCACCACATGCCTTTAATTCTGCCTATTCTGTAAGAGCCAATTGATCTCAAAGATCTGTCATAGTAGAATAAAACTCTTGAATACTCATATTATTCTGATGAAGAGCTCGTATGTTATTCTCTTATTGATATTGTTTTGCAAAATTTGATTGCGTGAATAACCTTTACAGATAATCCCAAACCTCTTTTGTTGTCTCATACCTCGCCAACTGCGTACCTATCGAATGCTCAACAGAATTATTGATCCAAGTAATGATCTTTGCATTATTTGTTTCCCATGTTTCTATCAAAACAGCATCCCCCTCCTTAATATTCTTAGGTATCATATAAGTTCCACTAACATACCCCCACATCTTCTTACCCTTAAGAAAATTTCTCATTACATAGCTCCAATATGAATAGTTCTTCCCATCCAACCTCACACTCATAGACTGAAGTGAATCATCTCTTTTAGTAGCCATAATCAACAATCACAAAGAACCAGAATGCAAAAGCAACGGAAAACAAAATACCAAATTGCAGAAACTGAACAGAGATTGCAGAAACTAAACAAATATCTTTTCAAAATTATATGATAACTCCAAAACACAAAACAAATTTGCAGAAATTGAACGCAAATACCAAATTGCAAAAGCTGAAGGGAAGATGAAATACCAAAATAATTGCAGAAACTGAGGAAATACCAAATTTTACAGAAGCGGAAGACAAAATCTCACTTCAAAAAATTTGGATCCGCGAAGCTGTGTTCGGGATTAAGCCTCGTTCCATAAAACCAGCTCTGATACCATGTTAAAATAATTAGGATCAAACACAAAAAGGAGGCTATAATTCTGAATAATCTGTATATTTTGAATGCTTAGTTTTAACCTAAATACAAATAAAGTATATATAGGTTAAACTGAAAGTACTATTCTACCCTTAATAAATAAGACTACATAAATATTATTTAAGATTGTGAACTTGGCCACAAATGATATATCCAATCGCGAAGGAGGCTATCATATGATATGATGTGGAATTTAACAAGCTACTAGTGAATACTATATCTGGAGGAGCTAATGAAGCTGCAAGTGCACCATCAGGTTTTAAAAGCTTGCAGCCAAAAAAGTGATATATACGTTTCTTGAATCTCTATATGTTCTTGTGTAGTGCACACCAGATCTATCTACATCTGATTGCAATCAATGTCTTCTACTAGCTAACCTTAGCTTATCAATTTGTTGTAATAATAAGCGAGGAGTAAGAGTCTTATTCCTAAGCTGTAATTTTCGATTTGATAGTTACTTATTTTTCAAAGAAGTTGCTTTCGATGCAATGGTAGCATGACCACTATCCACGCCAGTTGTTCTCCCCCCTCCATCTCTAGGCTCGAGAGCAGTAGGAGAAGGTTATATTTTCGTCTTTATCTTTTCATAAATCATGGAATGATAATATGGATTCTATTATCTTGAATAAGGATATGCCACGAAAACTATGTTTCCATGAAGAAGATGTGATCATGCAAATAAAATAGGCCTAAAAAATCTCACGCGCTTGGGCACTTGTCATGAGCCCAACATTCTTATGGGCTCAGGTACTCGCCCCGAGCCCAACACTTAATAGAAAATTTTTCTGGTATTTCATGTGGATCTCTCAGTATTTTATATTGATCAAATATGTTTTATTTTAAGTTGAATACAACTCAAGATATTTTAAAGATAAAGTTACACTTCAACTCCTTCTCTTTACAAAAGCACAAGATTTATGGACAATAAATACACAATAAATCTTTCACGCCATAATTTCTTCATTTTTGTAGGTACCATCTAACGATCACCTGATTTACCAGATACTGTCTGCTACTACAACATCTACTGATTACCTGGCTTACCAGGCACCACTTGTTACTACCATAACTACCTGTCACCTAGCATCATAGTTTTTAAACCCGACCCGATGGTCGACCCGATATAATTCTCGGGTCACGGGTCACGGGTCAAATGGGTTGACCCGGGTCAACAAAAAAAAAACCAATGTAACACCTATAGAAAACACCTAACTAGTTACCATGCAACACTTATATAAACCAAATTTAAATTTTAAACCAATAACATAAATTTAATTCAATATCCAAAACACAAACCAAATATAAATTCTAAAATATTTAAAACAAAACATCCAAAAACATAAATTCTAAATCAACAACACATTCATTTTTATTGAATGAACACATTAAGTTCTTCGGTGTCCATAGAAATAAAATTTGAATCAAATGTCGATGGAATTGAGCCAATCTCGCTAACATCTAATAAAACTTCATGTCAATATGCTCCTTTGAAACTTCATCGTCACAATCATCTTCAATCTCATTAATATTTATGACATCTACATTTAAAACACAATTAACAAATAAATATTATGTGTTAAACAATACTTTGTTTTAAATAATATTTATCACTAAATGATCAATCATTAATTACCATCATCTAAAGTATCTTGTATGGTCATTGTTAATAGAGCTTGTGAAAACTCTCTGCTTCTTCAGTTGTCAAAATTGACAAATCATCTTCTACTACCCAATTTTCAATGTCACAAATTGTCTCAAAATTAATTGGATCATAATTTCATCCTTTCCAATAATTCCTATATATTCAAAGTGAAGGTAAACACAATATAAGTATTAATAATGCTACTAAATAAGATAAACTAATATTTAAGGAATTAGAGAAAAGAAAATACTTTTGTTTCAATCTTAGATTACAGTGGACGTAAACAAGGTCATTAAGCCTTTGGTGTTTCAATCTATTTCTTTTTCTTAGAGTGAATATGTTAAAAAATACTGTAATTTCTCTCGCATCTCGAAGAACTATAAGTTTGACTTAACACTCGTATAGCCAACTGTTATAGATTTGGAGCACTGGTTCCATATGTCATCCACCATTCATCTATTCAAAAAAATAATAAGTATGACTATGTCAAATAATATTTTTAAATATAAAAATTATATACCTGGAGGCATAAAGGTGTGATTATTTATTGTGGACGCTCGACCAAAGTCATGTTCAACATTCCTAAACAACTTCATCTCAATTGTAATTTTACTTTGCAATGGTAGATTTCCATGTGCATGCTTCTCAAGAACACTTAGAAGTCCAGAAATGGTGCTTATATGTTTATCCATTATATTTGCATCATATTGAAATTGAGGATTCAACCAAAATGCCTCTGCATAAAGATTTCTATATAGTTGTCCATCCCACCAATTATTGATAATGTCTATGAAAGGTTGCACTCTAGCCTTTCTCTTTTGAAATCTCCACTGATATAGCATTTTTTTCTTTTACATAATGAATAACATCATACAAATATCCTATTGAAGGTCTATCATCACCATCAACCATTCATAGAACTCGAACTAAAAGTTCACTCATTCACACAATTATTGCACATTTTTCCCAAAATAGAGAGTCTAGCACACCCTTAACAAACTTTTTTCTTTGCTATCTTTAGCATAAGCAGATGAAACCCATTCCCTAGATGTCACCATAGCTCTCAACTCATCTTTATGAGCTAAAATGCTTTGCAATGCAATGAAATTGGTAGCAAAACGAGTAGGAGCTGAACGAGGTATTTCTTTTTCTTTAGTGAACTTCCTCATCAAATACAATGGATAACGATTATTATAAATGTATTTTATGATACCACAAGCATGCTCAACAATAGAACAAACTGACTGCAATTTACCAATATTCAGGAGTATGAGGTTGATGCAATGAGCAGCACAAGGAGACCAAAATATTAAAGGAAATTCTTCCATCAATAATTTGCCAGTAGCAACATAATTTGTAGCATTATCAGTCACCACATGCACAATGTTTTCTACCCCAACATACAAAACAACCTCTCTAAACAACTGATGCAACAATCTAGCAGTCTTTGAGACATCTAATACATCCACAATTTTCAAAAAAATTATTCCTTTAGGACAATATACTAAAAAGTTAATTAAAGTCCTCCTCTTCTGATATGTCCATCCATTAGCCATTAATGTGCAATCACTCTTCTTCCAAATCTCTCGATAACTCTCAACATAAATCTTCATTTCATCAACCACTTTTACCAAGTAATAACCATGAATAACATGCAAGTTTGGTCTTTTATAACCAGGACCCATGGTTGTTATAACATCTATGGCATGTTGATAATACACAGATTTAACAACATTAAATGTCACGCATACATCAATCATCCACTTCGCTAAAGCAAGATCACACCGTTCAACTACTTCTTTCCTTTGCCAACAATTCTTAAAAGAATTTTGAGCACCAGGAGTTGTTCTCGACATGAAATATGCTCCTAATGTTGCAGATTTCTTCTGTTTTCCATAACTTGTATTCGATTGTTTTACAGTGCTGGTGTTTTGAATCTTTTTATTTTTTGCAACCTTCGGTGGTAACATATGTTTTTTAGTATTGACATCCTCATCACCATCATCATCACCATCACCATCACCATCATCATCATCATCTTCTAATTGTCTACTCATCATCTCTTCATGCTCCCTTAGTTGTGCATTAAATGGATTGAAATTTGCTTACATTTTTCTAACTTTTTTTTTTCAACATTTCCTTTAAGATTCAAAAGCATTTGATGTCGAACATCAAGAGGACATTTGCAACATTGTTCAACTTCTCCTTCAGCTCCAACTAAATGTTGCTTAAATCGATTAATGTCACCACCCGCAAATACTTTAGCACAATATAAACATACTGATTTAGCTTTTTTACATCCAAAACTAAGTCCAGGAGCTTTTTTACAATGACCCCATACCAAATATATTCTTCCTCTACAACCACTTGACATGGAAATTAAAGGTTGAGATGATTGAGCCGTTGAAGGATCACTATTTAGAGTACTACCATCATGAGAAGACATTTTAAGGACCTATATTAAACGAGAAAAAAAATCTCACTGTATGAAAAATAAAGTTACAGAATATGGGATATTATAGGAAGAAACAGAAAATAGAAAAATATATTCAATTAACAACATTAGCAGAACAATGAGCAGAACATAAATATGGGAAACTAATAGAAGAAACATAAAACAACTCTCATAATGAGCAGAACATCAAAACGAATATATATGGGAAACAAATGGAAGAAACATAAAACACAAAAATTCCTCATGCAACATTCCAATAAATGACCGAAATTGAGATGATAGGAAACTCATATATAAAATTAGCATTTAGGAGTGCGTGATAGTCAATCCACCAACAAAGAATATATAACCCAGAACACAAAAAAAAATAAAAATAAAAAACACAAAAACTACTAAATTGGTCAGCTAAGTCCTCTTCTTTGTCAAGCACATCAAACGAACATGATATACAACTTACGAAGAAATAACTGAAATAAATCAAGAAAAATGAATCCTTTATATACAGTTATTGTTTCTTTAGTAATAATGAGACAGAGGCTTTAGAAAGTTGCAGAAAAGAAAAGAATAGAGAAACATACTTGTGGGTGTGAGAATAAGAAAGAATCGATGCCAGATCAAGAACTACAAGTTTAAAAAAGAGGCAAAGAATAAAGAAGATAGAGAGTGAAAGAAGGAGAGTCGTGAAGAGAAACAAGTAACATTAGCTTCATCTAACCTTATTCATAGATTTGAAACAGTGATCAAGAGTCTTCTGCTCTTCTGCTTTTCTTCGCGAATCACAACCGAAATGACTTTGAAGATTTCTTTAATTAGGTTTTCTCATTTTTGTCTTCATCGTTAATCGTTTTGGCCTTTTAATCGTAAAAGGCAAAAACAACGTCGTTTTACGTGTGTTGTGTGTGTGTAAAAGCTGGATCTCAGCCGGGTTTACCCGAGTCGTCTGGGTTCCAGGTCGACCGGGTTTCACTGGGCCAAATTTCTAACTAGTTTTTACTTAGACCCGGCTTGGTCCCAGGCCCGGGTCGGCCGGGTCCCGGGTCGACCCGCTAGGCCGAGTTTAAAAACTATGTCTAGCACACTAGGCATCACCTACTACTAGTTACCACCTCTATTATTTCCATATTAAGCTACTAGAAGAAATAATGAATCAAATTGTTTAAACAAAAAAGTTAGCCAATTATACAATACATTATCCTTATTAATTCCCAACTTAAATTGAGAAATTAATCAATTATAAAATACATGAATTTTATTCTTAACTATCTTGAATCTTTATAGGGATAGAAGCAAATCGATGTGGATTAAAGGTGGTGCAGGCCTATCAACAGTTACTGTAGTACTATTTTTCAGTGCTTGAACATATATTATGAGGAGGACATGTCTGAGAGCAGGTATACATGTGATATGTACCGAAAGTCTTGATACTATATGTATGTATGTACGTACGTACGAACTACCTAGTTAGTTTCTATATAGTTGCTGGTGATTTCCAAATATTTTTGAGATATAATCTTGACCAGAAATTAAAATTTTGAACCAGCAATCCTAACACCGTTTAGTTTCAAAAGAAGATGAAATTAGGCAGAGATAGAGTAGGTGGCTTTATTTCTAACACCTTTTAATTTGCATATATTTTTTATAAGATATGATGTAGTGTAATGTAATGTAATAAAATCATTCATTTGTAATTTTTACAAAATTCATTTTAGCCCTTATATTTTTTTTGTTTACAAATTAATCTTTATTTAAAAATTCCTTCTTACTATTGGATCGTGTCTCTTCCTAGTTCCGATGCTTGTAGGGTGATGTTTAGTCCATATTAGATATTGTTCACGCGCTACGCCGGGGGCATGTCATAAACTTCTATAAATCCTGTATGAAAAATTGACAAATCTCATTAAATGAAGTGTGAGAAATGTATGTGTTTTTTTTATTTATCTTAAGGCGCGTTGCGATGACATAAACCATGATATTATATTTCAGCCAAAAAATGAGCCGGTTGTTCATACGGTAATGGCCAACAAATTTCTTTTTATTTTTGTGGCTGAAGCATGTGTGATTATAATATTGTGTGCCTCGGTGAAAATGATTTGTTTAAATTATTTTTTATTTTTATTATTATTACAATTTCTTTTTTTTTAGGGGGGTTAACCTAAGATGGTCACAATTAAAAAAAAAAACCTATGCCGAGGGCATAGACCAATTGAGTTTAGCAACTCTTGATTATTAGCCTTTGCCAAGCACGAAGTCAACTTAGTCTATTGCGTGGAACTTTAATACGGGTTGATGGCTTGCACTCAACGGGTTATAATCTTATAAATAATTGTCGAATCATTTAAACCATTATTATTATCATACTTTGTAATAACACTTTGAGGGAAAAGGTTACAGAGCAGTCAAAGTTAAGCATAAAAAATCAATTATTAAAATATATTTTTATTGACCTAAAATGCAAGAAAAAAAATAATTTAGGAATTTGATCTAAGTTCAATTTAGTCTTTCAACTTTTAATTTTTTTTAATTGCATCCGTAATTAACCCCAAACTTTTGATTTAATGTATTTTTGTCCTTGTCAAACTTCAATATCAGTCCCGAATCTCAACATCTTTTTTTATTTTGGTCCTTTTTCTTTGATTTATGCAAATTAACTCTCAATTTCCCTTTAAACTTTTAATTCTCTTTCACTGATTTTAACCAAATTAAGTCCATAGAATTTGACGTTTTTTCCCAAAATATCCTTGGTTGTGATATTCTTTAATTTAGCCCTTAATTGACCCCTTAAACTTTGATTTTCTTACAATTTTACCTCTAATTTCAACCAATTAACTTTGTAAAAAATTAATTTGGTTATCTAAAATTCCAAGCTTCTCAATTAATTCTAAATCAGGCTTCAAACTTAATTTTTCACTAATTAAGTCTCTAATATAATTAATTTGGTCCATTTAAAATATAATTAAGTTCTTGCACTTAATTAAATCCTTTAATTTACTCAAATTAATTCTTAAACATAATTAAATTCTTAATTTGGCTCATGATTAAATCAAATTGATCTATTAAAAATCAAATTATGTTCCTGGGCTTAATTTTTATACAGATTCGTCCAATAATAATTTAATTTGACCTTAAATCTGTATTATATCTCTAATCTTCAGTACAATAGAGTACCATTAAGTTTCTAATTTCAATCAAAACTCCAACTTGATTTTTATATATGTTTAAAATCTTTTTCAACATATTTTTGTCAAATCTTCAATCTTTTTACTATTATTAATTATTAATTATTTTTTATTTTATAAGAAAAGGGGTAAATTCTGGTGAGGTAATAACCAAAATAGGTTATGACAAGGGGGATCTTGTCGAGATAAATCCAACGACATTAAAATAAACCACCATTGAAGGTTGCACGCCACTTCATGCACTGCCATAACCTTGTTCACTTGTCGTTGACACGTGTATTATATTCGCCAAATAGTTTTTCTTTCTTTTTATATTTTAGTTTTTAATTAATTAAAAACTCTTTAATTCAATCCTCAATCCATCACAACTGAGTTGGATGAACGTCCAACTTGAGAGAAAAGAAGATGATGAAAAAGAAAGTGAAAAGGAGAAAAAATATTAGCACACTAAATAATGTTTGAGCAACTTGTGCCACTGAAACGATCTACCAGTATTCTTTGTTGTACTTAGAACCCAGTTCTTTGTTTTACAAGCTATTATTATGGGCACACACTTGAATTATAGTTCTCTAAATTTTCAGTATGGCGCCTATCTAAAAGCCTTGTTTCATGAATTGATAGTGCAACTCCACCATAAACACCTCATTTTACAGGTTATTTGCATAATTAAGGTAATTAATATCCATGATGACTCCCACAAGGTATGTATGTTGCTGACTTCACATTTCATGAGACAGTTTCGACTTGAGGTGCATAAATATCTATGATCATGGAGTATAATGAAGAACAACACATAACCACAGACTCAACAATCACAACATATATTCTCCAACATTCATGTTATTCTTCTGTATGTTTGATAGCTTATGCATCAGAGCAGGAATTCATAAAACGACTGGTCACAATCTATATTATGATAAGTTTTTTCTTACTTCATGTCAAGTACCTAGCATTAGGACTGGTCACAATCTATATTATGTAAAAAAGTCTGTACCCTTTACATGGAATTCCTGGACTAGTCTCGTCGCAAGGAATCTTAACAAGAATTGTTCATTAATCCAGCCACCAACTTTTGACCCTAAGTAAATTACTCTGAAAAATAACAAATCTCTGAGTCATATCTTGTACAATATAACGAATATGCATTTTTTAATCATTTTTTACCATGCATTTAATTGATAAAGACAGGAAAATGTCATTACATTTCAGTACGTTAGAGAAATTTTACTAGCGAAAATGGAATACTACATTATATAAGTATTTATGAAATAAAATAATCCTACTAAGAATGGAAAATTCAAAGCTAATGAAGGTTAGGTCAAATTTCAAGAAAGAGTTGTTCATGAAATATAAAAAATTAGTCCTAGGAAACGAGCAAGAACTTTGAATAGTAGACTATTATTTTGTTGAAAAATTCCCTTTCAATAGTTTACTATTAAAAATTAACTATGGTTTCATCCAATAGTTTTATTGAAGTCATTTTTTATCGCAATTTGAGATTATTAAATCAATAAGTAGTTAACCCTAATTAATATATGACTCTTAAAATTCAAGATGTTTAACTGATATATTAGATAATCAGTTAATTTTTTAATTCAAGCAATTTGATATATTCTTCCTAACAAATTTATTTGGTGGCTTAATATTGAAAGTACAGGTGGTTGATAGCTAGTGGTGCCTTGTAAATTAAAGTGACTAGTAACTGGTACCTGTAAAAGGTTCTCTTTGATGGATGTGTGGATTCTTAGATGTTTAAATTAATAACTTTGTAAAGAGAGAAAATGCAATAATATTTAAAAGACATAGACTCTAAAAATATGCATGATTAAAATATTAAGAATAAAGAGATCATGAACCTTGAGTTTGAAGAATTCATAGCATATTTATAGTCCATGAGTCTTGTCTTTTTATAGAGGAAAAGAGCTAGAGTGTAATTTTATCCTTGTGATATTTTGAGTTGTATTGTACTCAAATAATAATCAGTATAAAATATTAAGGGACCCATATAGAATTTTGGACAAATTTTCAAGAAAATGTTAGGTTAAGGTAAAGTGTTCAAACCTATTATTAATAAAAAATAAATCTAGACACGCTATATAGACCTAAGCATATCAAGCTCGAGCATGGTAGCTCAAGCCTACAAAGATGTTAGGGTATACACTCACCACCAAGAATGCTAGGCAGCATGCCTAGTAAAGCTCGGTGTGTCACGCCTAGCCTCGTAAGCATGTAGCACCATGTTGGAGACACACTTAGCCTTTTAGGCATGTCGTGTTTAGATAGTGTGCGCAGACTTTCATGCCTAAGCCTAGGTGTATACCTAGCATGAACTTGATTACCATGTCTAAATCCATATATTTGATAGAAGTTGGGCTAAAGTGTCGTCCTAGCCCAAATGAATTTTTTTGACCTATTAATTTTTTTTTTAAGGTTTTTTTAAGCCATTAAATTTGTCTCCATCACCCTCTATGTTAATTACGTACCACGAGGTCACAGGTCCCAATCTATGTGCTGTAAAATAATCTGCACCCTTAACGTGGAATTTCTTCAAAATTGAATGGTCATGGGCAAAACTTTAATAACCATATCCTCTAAAGAAAAACTTCACTACATTAATCCAACCACTGACTTGTGACCCCGAATAAATTACTCTGAAAAATAACAAATATACACGCAATAGGACAAAATGGAATACTACATTATATATAGAAGCGATGGTACCACACTCAACAGTATCCGGAAAAGGCCCCATGTATTTATATTAGAATTTAGCAGTATAAGCCATACCCCATGTATTTGAACTTAGCAAATAGTATTTAAATCCATACTCAACACTCAACAGGATTAAAGCAAAAACATATTTAATGGTTTTCGTTTGTGTTCTAATTTATTCATGTCAATGCTCAGGCATGCAATTTTTAATACAAGATCTTCCAGGAAACGACAACACCCTTTCGCAGCATAGCAGCAATTTCTACATCAAATTACAGTGTCACAGTTTAGTTGACCGAGTTCTTACTAGAAAATGCCCTTCAACTACACTAATGTGATTCCATAATTGATTGTTTTTCTCTATAAATGATTTTTAAGAAAGGTGTACGAAGTCAGAACAGTTCCAGGACATGATGCATTTCCAGTAAGAAATCAAAAGGCAAAGTATGGGTCATAATTTTCTCAGTGATGCGAAGACCATGTTTTTGTTGTTGTACTTTTCCATTGCCAACCTTCTTAATCTTGCTTATGCTGATCCACCCTACAGTTTTTGCTCAAATACATCTCCTTATGTAGCTAATAGTTCATTTCAAAACAATCTCAAGTCCCTCATGTCTTATCTTGCCTCAAATGCTTCTGTGTCGAATCAATATCATGCCTATGCTGGAAATGACCCTGATAGAGTCTATGCTCAGTATATGTGCTACAACTACATAACAAACGAAAAGTGCAGTGCCTGCATTGATGCAGCATCACAAGATATCATGCAACTCTGTCCAAACAATAGAAATGCAACTGTATGGGAAGAGCTGTGCCAGTTGCGCTTCTCGAATAAAAATTTCATAGGCCAGCTTGATTTCTCAGGAAACATTCCCTTAGCTAATAGAGAGACGACTGAAAATTCAGTACAGTTTATATCAGTAGTGAACGAAAATTTTAGTAATCTTACCGAGAAGGCTGCTTTTGATCCTACGCAGAATATGTATGCTACAGGAAAATTAGCCTTATCGGATATAGACACCCTTTATACTCTGGTGCAGTGCACTACAGATTTGTCATCTCACGATTGTAACACATGCCTTCAGGTTGCCATACAAAATATTTCAAGTTGCTGCTATTTCGGTCGAGGGGCACGGCTTCTTAGCCGGAGTTGCTATTTTAGGTTTGAGTTATACGCATTCTATGAGGTCGCAGCTGATTCGCGAACACAAAAGGGTAAGTATATATATTTTTAATCTATTACAAACAAATCATACAAAATTTGCTTCGCCAATCTAAGATAGTTCAATATTTTTTTTTAGTGTATAATTTTCCTAGAGGGAAGACATTGACGATTTTGAAGATTGTCCTTGGAACTTGTGTACCAACAGTTGTTCTTGGATTTCTCACTGCATCGTGTATCATCTACTTTCGGCGAATAAGCAGAAAAGAAACAGGTTAATCCATTTAACTGATTGGCTCGCCACAAAAATTGGCAAATTCTGACATGCTGATTACAAAGAACTGTTTTGTCATTTGCAGATGAGGAAAAAAGTCACCTTGATTTCTTACAGGAACTGAGAAAATCTAGCGGATCGACACTCGCAGAAGGTAATAAGGTGAGTTCTGAGGAATTACCTTGGATGATGGACCTGAGTGTTATAAGAGCTGCGACAGATAACTTCTCTGTTTCAAACAAGCTTGGACAGGGTGGATTTGGCTCTGTTTA
>Ga0307516_10006233_pt1 | contig 14025 bp, 11 predicted proteins | sample 19_EM_MG_FD_203310 | JGI IMG/M metagenome (GOLD analysis project Ga0307516, IMG submission 203310) | Populus trichocarpa ectomycorrhiza microbial communities from riparian zone in the Pacific Northwest, United States - 19_EM | ecosystem: Host-associated > Plants > Roots > Unclassified | place... | reverse complement strand
CTGCTGGACGGCCTCGAGCCCGAGACCTTCATCCAGATCCACCGTTCCACCATCGTCAACCTGCGCTTCGTCGCGCAGGTGATCAAGGGCCCCAACGAGACGGCCGAAGTGCACCTGAAGGGGCGCAACGAGACCTTGAGCGTCAGCCGCAACCACGTGCACTGGTTTCGCCAGTACTGAGCGCCTCGCGGGCGCGCCGGGCATGAAAAAGGCTCTTTGCCGATTCGGGGATGGCCGGGTCCTCCGCGAGCAATCACGCGCCGCGTCATCCTGCGCGAAGTCGCAGGATCCACGCTGGCGAATGACGTCGCCGCAGAGGTGGATTCCGCGACTGCGCGCGGAATGACGGGGCCAGATGGTCGGCTTCACGGCGACGCGGTGGCCTCCCCGCAGATCGGCGAAGAGCCAGGAAAAAAGGGTGCCGACGGCACCCTTTGTCATTGCGGCGTCGGACTCGCCAGGAGCCCGGCTACGCTCAGGCCTTGCGGCGGCGCGACAGCGCGAAGGCGCCGAGGGCCAGGCCCAGCAGGGCGATGTTGGCGGGTTCCGGCACAGCGGACACGCTCACACGCACCGAGCCGGTGTTGTTGAAAGCGTCGGAGTCGAAGTAGAACAGCTTCAGCTCGCCCGTGCCGGTGGCGACACCGGAGAAGCTGGTGCCGACGTGGAACAGCGGGCCGTCGCCGATTTCGCCGACCAGCGAGCCGATGGCGTCGGTCAGGCCGCCGAGCGTGGCCATCTGGAATGCATGGCCGTCGGCGTTCGACAGGTACGTGGGATCGGTCCACGAGTTGTCCCACAGGTCGGCCGGGTTGGCCGAGATGCTGAACGATTCGCCCGTTCCGAGGAACACGCTCGTGCTGAAGGCAGTGCCGCCGCCGAGGCTGTTCGCCGCGGAGTCGACGATACCGTTCACGGAGGCGGCGGCCAGGCCGCTGGCGGCCACGAGGACAGCGCCGACGATGGCGCGCGAGAACTTGATCATTGATTTTCCCTTGTGTGTTGCCCTCTTGGCCGGCGGCCGGGGCGATGAACTGACAAGCAGCTTGCTACTCATCCGTGAGTTTACAAGCTGTTGCAATGCTGCGTTGCGACATCGGCGAACGTTATCGCCTCCCAGGCCCCCATTTCCGTGATCTATTGCCGAGAATGGCAGATTGAACACCTTGGGCACCTCAAGAAGCGCTTCGAACTGCCGATACGCCTGTGGGAATGCCGGCGCAGGGCCTCGCGAAGTCTTGGTCCGCGGTCGCACACTCAAGTTTGCCGTCCGATGGTCGATATACGGGAATACCCTCAAAGGAACTCTCGATGTCGCAGCGCTCGTCCCCCAGGAACTTCACCGTCGCCCAGAGGCTCGGGTTGGGATTCGGGGTCATCGTCGCGCTGTCGCTGCTCGGCTCGGCCGTCAGCGGTTGGCAGGCGCAGGTGATCGGCGCCAAGGTGCAGCGGGTCGTCGAGGTCAACAACGCGATGTCCGACGCCGTTGGCCACCTGCGCAACTCGATGGACGAGATGGCCATCCAGGTGCGCAGCGTCGCGCTGATGACCGAGATGAAGTCGATCAGCGCCGAGATCGACAAGCTGAAGGCCGCCAAGGGTCGCTACGTGGCCGACGAGAAGACCCTGCAGGCGCTCGCCGCCGGGCCGGGTGCGAATGACGAGGAACGCGCCGCGGCCAAGGAGATCGCCGCGCTCGCCGCCACCACGATCCCGATGATCCAGGAGGCTGCGGAGCAGGGCGCCGACGGCAACAACGTCGAGGCGGCACTGTCGCTCACCAACCGGATCCTGCCGTTGGAGACGAAGTGGCGCGCGCAGCTGCAATCGTTGCAGAAGGCGATCGCCGCCGACAGCGCCGGCGCCGCGGCCAGCGCCAAGTCCGCCGAGCAGGCGCTGATGGTCATCCTGCTGGCGTTCGCGGGCGCGGCCATCGCCGTCGGCGCGCTGGTGGGCTGGCGCCTGATCCGCAGTGTCAAGGCACCGCTGGAGCAAGCGACGTCGTTCGCGCGCCGCGTCGCCGAGGGCGACCTGTCGGCGCAGGTGCATTCCGACCGCGACGACGAGCTCGGCCAGTTGCTGCAGGCGCTCGCCGGCATGCAGGCCAAGCTGCGCTCGCTGGTGGGCCATATCCGCAATACCGCCGAATCGATCGGCACCGCCAGCAAGGAAGTGGCGGTCGGCAACCAGGACCTCAGCGAACGCACCGAGCAGACCGCCGGCAGCCTGCAGCACGCTGCCAGCGCGATGACCCAGCTCACCGGCACGGTGCGCCAGAGCGCCGACGCGGCGGTGCAGGCCAACCACCTGGCCACCTCGGCGACCGACGTCGCGCGCCGCGGCGCGCAGGCCGTCTCGCACGTGGTCTCGACGATGACCGAGATCAACGACAGCTCCCGCAAGATCGCCGACATCATCGGCGTGATCGACGGCATCGCCTTCCAGACCAACATCCTGGCGCTGAACGCCGCCGTCGAAGCCGCACGAGCGGGTGAGCAGGGCCGCGGCTTCGCCGTGGTCGCCAGCGAGGTGCGCTCGCTCGCGCAGCGCTCGGCGGGCGCGGCCAAGGAGATCAAGTCGCTGATCGGCGCCTCGGTGGAACGCGTGGAGACCGGCGCGCGCCAGGTGGCCGACGCTGGCGCGACGATGCGCGAGATCGAGTCCAGCGTCGAGCGCGTGACGGCCATCATCTCGGAGATCAGTGCGGCCTCGGCCGAGCAATCGGCGGGCATCGGCCAGGTCAGCGGCTCAGTGACGCAGCTCGAGACGATGACGCAGCAGAACGCGGCGCTGGTGGAAGAGAGCGCGGCGGCGGCGGAATCGCTGCGGGATCAGGCGGGCAGCCTGAACACGTTGGTGCAGGCGTTCCGGCTGGAGTGAGCGGCGCGGGCGGAACTCGTCCGTCACGCTTCAGCCGCGGCCGCAGAGGCCCGGAATTTCCTTGTCCACGGGGACGGTGAAGGTGTCGAAGTTCTCGAGATCCTCCACCGGCTTGATCAGCTTGATCCGCGAGATGCGCGCCGCACCCGTGTCGGTGCGACGGGTGACGATCGCGTCGCTGGTCGACCGGTTGTGATCGATCGTCACGCTGAGCGAGGGGCCGGACAACGGTTGATCGTTCTCATCGGTGCCCCAGGGATCCTCGGTCGATCGAGTGACGACTCCGATGAGCGGCCAATGACCATCCCTCGCACTGAACTGGAAGGTGACCCTGTCGTTGCAGCCGTGCCAGTGCGCTCTCCATCCGACGAAGAGGCTTTGCTTGGCGATTCGCACCTCGTCGAGCCGGCAGTCGGACGTGCCGCAGTCCTCCCGCTGGGTGGCGCTCTGCACGGCGAGGCGGTAGTGGCCGTCGGGACGCTGCATGAACACCACGACGCGCAGGTGATAGCGTTCTTCGTCGTTCGGCATGGTCACGTCGACCAGACCCGCCCAGTCACGCGTGCCGTGGCCTGACAGGTCGCCGTAGGCGCTGTTCTCGACACGGGCGTCCGAGCCCGACGAGAGCCAGGCCTGGGCCTCGGCTGGAATAGCCGTGTCGGCAGCGGATGCGCCGGCGGCGACGGCCAGCAACGGCGCCACGAGGGCGATTGCCGCGACGCGCCGACGCATCTGTCAGCCGCCCAGGCCGGCGTAGACGTTCTGCACGTCGTCGTTCCCGTCGATCGCTTGCAGGAAGGCCTCGACTTCCGTCAGCGCCTCGGCGCTGAGCGTGGACGGGTCGACCGGGTTCTTGGCCTTCCAGCCCAGCTTGGCGGACAGCACGGTGAAGCCGTGGTCGGGCAGCGCCTTGCTGACGATGTCGACGTCGGCGGCGTCGGTGTAGAACAGCGTGGTGCCCTCGTCGTCGCCAGGCTCCAGATCCTGCGCGCCGGCCTCGATGGCGGCGTTCTCGGGGTCCGCGCCCGGCGACGCCGGTTCGGCCTCGATCATGCCCAGGTGGTCGTAGTCCCACGTGACCGAGCCCGGCGTGCCCAGCTGGCCCTTGCGGAACAGCCCGCGCACTTCGGAGGCGGTGCGGTTGACGTTGTCGGTGAGGCACTCCACCACCACCGGCACGCGGTGCGGCGCGAAGCCTTCGTAGACGACGCTGGTGTAGTGGATGGTCTCGCCCGTGAGGCCGGCGCCCTTCTTGATGGCGCGATCCAACGTCTCCCGGGGCATCGACACCTTGCGGGCCTGCTCTACGACCATGCGTAGCTTGGCGTTGTCCTTCGGGTCGGCGCCGGCGCGCGCCGCGATCATGATGTCCTTGACGAGCTTGCCGAACAGCTTGCCCTTGGCATCGGCGGCCAGCGCCTTGCCCTTTTCCTTCCACTGCGCGCCCATGGCGGTCTCCGTGAGTTTTGTTGGGTCGCCCGCAGGCGAAGTGTCGATGCGGCGCCGCGCGCCGGTGCCAAGTGTCGCATTGCCAGCGCCGCCGGCGTGCGTGCGAGTCCATGCTTGCGCGTGACGTCCACGCGCGGGGGCTCGCGAGCCCCCGCGCCCCCACGCGTCAGCCCGCGAAGGGCTCGGTGCGCAGCAGCAGCCAGGCCTTGGCGTCGCCGTCTACCAGCGGAAGCAGGCGCTCACGCACGGTGGCGTGGTAGGCGTTGAGCCAGGCGATGTCGGTGGCGCTGAGCATGCCGGGCTCGATGCAGCGCGTGTCGATCGGGCACAGCGTCAGCGTCTCGAACTCGAGGAAGTCGCCGAACTCGCTGGCGCCGATCGCGATGTTGGCCACCAGGTTCTCGATGCGGATGCCCCACTGGCCGGGACGGTACAGGCCCGGCTCGATCGATGTGATCATGCCGGGCTCCATCGCCATCGCCGGCTCGGTCATCGCCTTGCTGATGCTTTGCGGGCCCTCGTGCACGTTCAGGAAGTAGCCGACGCCGTGGCCGGTGCCATGGCCGTAGTCGAGCCTGGCGGCCCACAGCGGGGCGCGCGCCAGCGCGTCGAGCATCGGCGAGAGCGTGCCGCGCGGGAAGCGCGCCTGGCTCAGCGCCAGCGTTCCCTGCAGCACGCGCGTGTAGTCCTGGCGATGCTGGGTCGTGATGTTGCCCACGGGCCAGACGCGGGTGATGTCGGTGGTGCCGCCCAGGTACTGGCCGCCCGAGTCGATCAGCAGCAGGCCGTCGCCCTCGATCGCGGCGTGCGACTCGGGGCTGGCGCGGTAGTGCGGCATCGCGCCGTTGGCGTTCCAGCCCGCGATGACCGGAAAGCTCAGGCCGACGTAACCCGGCCGCTTGCGGCGCTCGGCGGACAGCTTCTCGTCGATCGTCACCTCGGTGATCGGTCCGAACGGGCGGTCGGGCGCGGTGGCCTGGTCGAACCACGCGTAGAACGCGCACATCGCGGCGCCGTCCTGCGCCATCGCCTCGCGCACGAACGCCAGCTCGGCGTCGGACTTGCGGCTCTTGGCCAGCGTGCTCGGGTTCATTGATTCGATCACCCGCACGCCGGCGGCCACCTGCTCGCGGAAGCCCAGCGTGATGCGGCGCGGATCGACCAGCAGCACGGCGTCCTTGGTCAGCGCGGCGAGGGCGGCCCCCGCGGCGGCGTAGTCGGCCAGCGCGATGCCGTCGGCGGCCAGCGCGTCCGCCAACGCAGCGTCGATCTTGCCGGCGCCGACGAACAGCGTGGCCGAGTCGGCGGCGATCAGCAGGTGGGCCAGGAAGACCGGGTTGTAGTCGACGTCGGCGCCGCGCAGGTTGGTGATCCAGGCGATGTCGTCGACCGTGGAGACGAAGTGGTGCGTGGCGCCGAGGGCGGCCATCGCGGCGCGCACGTGCGCGAGCTTGGCGGTGCGCGGCAGCGGGGCGTGCGGCGCGGCGTGTTCGTAGACGCGCGCCTGCGGCAGGTCGGCGCGCTCGTCCCAGGCGTCGGCCAGGATGTCCGAGTCGGTCTTCAGCGCGACGCCGGCGGCGTTGAGCTTGTGGCGCAGTTGCTGCGAGGCGGCCAGGCCCAGCACGTCGCCGTCGACGGCCACGACCCCGCCCCGGCGCACCTCGGTGGCCAGCCAGTCGAGGTGATGCGCCGCGGTGCCGGTGGGGATCTTGACCAGCGCGATGCCGCTGCCCTGCAGCTCGGCCTCGGCCTGCGTCCAGTAGCGGCTGTCGGCGAACAACGCGGCCTTGTCGGCGGTGACCGCCAGCGTGGCCATCGAGCCCGTGAAGCCCGAGAAGTGCTGGCGGCCCTGCCAGCGGCCGGGCAGGTATTCGGACAGGTGCGGGTCGCTGGACGGCACCAGCACGGCATCGACGCCCCGGTCGTGCATCACTTCGCGCAGTCGGGCGATGCGGGCGCGGGCGGGAGAGGTGCGGGTGTCCATGAATGTCTTTCGCGGTGGGCAGCGTGCAGCCGGATGGGCCGCGGCCTGGCGGTGGGGGACGCGCCGCGCGGCCCGGATGGGGCAACGCGGCGGCGTCGCGGAAGTGATGCCGGATTTTAGGCGCTTCGCCCCGCCAATGCCGGGCGTAATGGCGCCCGGAAACCGAGCGTTACGCGCCCGGCGCCGCCGGCCCGAGGCCTGGCGCCGGCTACTTGCGCGCCTCCAGCACCAGGTTGAACGGCGTTTCGGTGGCGCGGCGGAACCGCGCGAAGCCGGCCTCGGCGAAGACATGGCCCAGGCGACGCTCGCCGGCCTGCGCGCCCAGGCCCAGCTTGACCTTCTGCGACAGGGAGTTGGGCGTGCAGATGCACGTCGATGCCGCATAGAACAGCCGTCCCACGGGGTTCAGGTTGTCGTCGAGCTCGTCGTTGGCGAAGGGCTCCACCAGCAGCACCGTGCCACCCGGTTTCAGCGCCTCGTACGCCCGTTGCGCGGCGCCCACCGGGTCGCCCATGTCGTGCAGGCAGTCGAAGAAGCACACCAGGTCGAAGTCGCCGCCCTTGAAGTCCTGGGCCGTCGCCTGGGTGAATTGCACGCGGTTGCCGACGCCGGCCTCGGCGGCGCGCTCGCGCGCGGTCGCGATCGAGCGGTCGTGGAAGTCGAAACCCTGGAACGTCGACTTCGGGAAGGCCTGGGCCATGATCAGCGTGGAGGCGCCATGGCCGCAGCCGATGTCGGCGACCTTTGCGCCTTCTTCCAGCCGTTGCACGACCCCATCGAGCGCCGGCAGCCACTCGGCGACCAGGTGGGCGCGATAGCCGGGTCGGAAGAAGCGCTCCGTGCCGGCGAACAGGCATGGATGGTGGTCGGCCCAGGACAGCGCGCCGTCGCCGCGCATCGCGGCCACCAGCTTGTCCTTGTCGAAATACATGCTTGAGAGCACGCTCGCGCCGCCCGCGATGTAGACCGGCGAGTCCTCGACCGCGAGCGCCATCGCCTGCTCCTCGGGCAGCCTGAACCGGCCCTTGTCGTGCTCGACGTAGCCGCTGGCCGCCTGGCCGCTGAGCCACTCGCGCACGAGCCGGGCATTGCAGCCGGTGCGCTCCGCGAGCTGCTCCGGCGTCAATGGCTCGCCGTCGGCCATCGCGCGGTAGAACCCCAGCTCCTCGCCGAGGATCACGTTGGCCATGATCGCCGCGCCGCCCATGTCGACGACCAGCCGGCCCATGAATTCCTGAAGTTTGGCTTCGTCCATCTCGTACGCCCTCTCGCGGGCCGGAGGACGCGCTCGGTGGGGACGACCCGCTGCCCGGCCGGCGCGCGCACCAGACGGTGCGGGCCCGAATTATTCGGCTGTGGCTGCGCACCGGTCAACACGACAGGGGAGCCTTCCCCCCAACCCGGTGGCGCGGACCATCGAAGCGACAATCTGTTATCTTGGTATATTGATAACAATATTGAGGGGTGCCCATGACCGACGACGACTTCGCCGACGCCTTCGAGGCCGGCAACCTCCTGCCTGCCGAGTTCGATCACCGGGCGCACCTGCGCGCCGCGTTCTGCGAGTTGCGTCGGCGCCCGTTCCTCGAGGCCTGCATCGCCATGCGCGACGGCCTGCGCGACATCGCGCGGCGCGCCGGACGGCCCCGCCTGTACCACGAGACGATCACCGTCGCGTTCATGAGTCTCGTGTCGCAGCGGCTGGCGCAGCGCCCCGGGCTGGCGTGGGACGAGTTCGTCGCCGCGCATCCGGAACTCTCGGATCGTGCGCTGCTGGGGACCTGGTACGACCGCGAGCTGCTGGAGTCCGAGCTGGCGCGCGCGACCTTCGTGTTGCCCACCGCGCGCCCGGCGAGGGAAGTCGCGTGAGCGCCGCCCGGCCGCCAGCAGGCGCTCGCACCGCAGCCGCCAGGCGGAGGGTAGCCCCATGAGCAAGGCCCCCAACCCGATCCGGGTCGAGCGGGTGCAGACAGGCCTGCGCATCGAGAAGCGCGTCCTGAAGGTGCTCAAGGCCGTCGCCGAGATCCACGACCTGAGCCTGGGCGACCTCGTCGAGGGCATCGTGCTGCACGCGTTCGACGGCGAGTGCGCATTCGGCGCCGACACGCTGGCCAAGATCGCCGACCTGAGGCGCGTCTACGGGCTGGATCTCGATGCGAGGGCGTCGCACCGGATGGTGGACGCCGGCTGACCCACGGCGTCAGCCCGGCAGCGCGCGCAGCACGGCGCGCACCGGACTCGCATCGGCGGTCGTCAGCTTCAACGGCAACGCGATCAACTCGTAGTCGCCCTCGGGCACGTCATCGAGCACGAGGTTCTCCAGCACGCGCAGGTTGCGCCGGCGCAGCACCTGGTGGCTGTCCAGCGTCTTGCTCGCGGCCGGATCGACGCTGGCGGTGTCGATGCCCACCAGCGTCACGCCGAGGTCGGCCAGCGCCTCCACCGTCGCCGGCGCGAACGCGGCGCAGTCGTCGTCGAACGCGTCCAGCGGCGCCGTCGCGTAGGTGCGCACCAGCACGCGCGCGGGCAGGGGCGCGCCGGCGGGCGGCAGCGCGTGCGCGAGGTGCGCCATCTCCACCAGCGGGCCGACGCCGATCGCGTGGATCACGCGGCACGGACCGAGGAACGGCTCCAGCGAGACCGCGCCGATCGCGGCCGCGTCGGCCTCGTAGTGCAGCGGCGCGTCGGCGTGCGCGCCGGTGTGCGGCGACAGCGTGATCGCGCTGACGTTGACGGGACAGTTCGGCCCGATGGTCGCGCCCCACGCCTGGCTGTAGGTCGTATCGCCGGGAAACACCGGCGAGCGGGCATTGACGGGAGGGGAGATGTCCCAGAGCTTGGTCATGGCGCGCAGCTTAGCGCGTTGGCGCGGGCGCGATCGTGGGATCGAAGCGCCCGCGTCCGGGCGCGCGGTAAGCCGTGCCGTCGAAGCGCATCAAGGTGTGCGCGCGGCGATCCGGTCGCCCATCGCGCGCGCCGCGGATGCGCACACGACCAGCGACAGCGTCGCGGCGAGAACGCGGGCCGTGGAGCGCGCCATCCTCATTCGTACTGCGACGTCTCGACAGGGGGCTTTGCCGCGGCAGCGTCGGCCTCGACCGGCGCACTGGCACGCACGACGGTGACGGTGCACTGCGACTCCGCGACCACCGTCGACGACACGCTGCCCAGGTAGCGCCGCAACAGCGACTTGCCGCGCGCGCCCATCACGATGTGGTCGACCTGGTTGCGGCGCGCGAAGTCCACCAGCGCGTCGGCCGGATCGGGCGCCTCGAGCACGTGGAACGTCAGGCGGCCGTCCTCGAGGTTGAGCGACTTGCTGATCGGCCGCGCCCAGTGCTTGAGGCTGACCAGCTGCTTCACGTGCAGGCTCTTGCCCTGGTGGTCGGTGAGCGCGTCGCTGCCGATGCGCGCGATGCGCATCACGCTGACGCACGCGAGCCGCGCGCCGGGCTCGGTGAGGACGATGCGGCGCACCGTCTCGCGCAACTGATCGAGCAGTTCGGGCGACGCGTTGTCCACGTCGACGGCCGCCATCACGATGCTGCTGCGGTTCAGGACTTCCGTCGCGGACGGCGCGGTCTCCTGCGGCTCGGCGCCCAGCGCGAAGAACCAGCGCTTGAGCCGCGTCCACTGGCTCGAGCGCACCATGCGTTCGGCGCGCCGCGTCAGCACGATCTGTTCGGGCTGCTGCAGGTCCAGCGCGAGCTGCGCGGCGGTCTGGTAGCGCTTGTCGGGCTGTACCTCGAGGCACTTGAGGATCACCTCCTGCAGCCAGGGCGGGCAGTCGGCGCGCAGCGCGCGCGGCGGCACCGGGTCGATCCACAGGCGCTTGCGCAGGCCCCGCACCGAGCTCGGCGCGCCGAACGGGCGCTCGCCGGTGGTGAAGTGGTACAGCATCACGCCGAGCGCGAAGAGATCGCTGCGCGGATCGTTGCGGATGAACTGCACCTGCTCGGGCGACATGTAGGGCCCGGTGCCCATCGGCAGCGAGAACTCCTCTTCCAGCAGGTCGGGCAGGTGCTCGTGGCGCGACAGGCCGTAGTCCACCAGCACGGCGGCGCCGTCGGGGCGGAACATGATGTTGCTGGGCTTCACGTCCAGGTGCACCACGTGCTGGCGGTGCAGGTCGTGCAGCGCGGTGGCCACGCGGATGCCGATCTCGGCGACCTCGTCGAGCGCCAGCGGCGCCTCGGCCAGGCGCGGGCGCAGCGTGTCGCCCGCGATGTGTTCCATCACGATGAAGGGTTGGCGCGTGAAATCGCCGCGCGCCACGTAGTGCGGCACGTGCTGGCCGGTGAGCGCCGGCATGATCATCTGCTCGACCTCGTAGCCGACGATCGTGGCCGGATCCTCGCCGCCCTTGATGCGCGGCACCTTCATGATCAGCGGCGGCTCGTCGGCGACCGGCGCCGGCTGGCCTTCGGCATCGACGCGGCTGACGCGCCACATGCTGGCCATGCCGCCCTGGTGCAGGCGCTTCTCGAGCAGGAAGCCGTCGACGATCGCGCCCTTTTCCAGTGGCGGGGCGAGGCTGCCGACGTCGTGCCAACCGGTGTCGCGGCGGGAGCCGCCCCCGCCACCGGAGTTGAATGCACCGCTCGATCTCACGGTACCGGACTTTTGCTGGGGCGACGGCGGCTTGGCTGGTTGATTCAAACTACACCCCCTCGGCGAGGCGCGCCGCCAGCCGATCGGGCAGGCCGGCCGCGCGGATCTTGGCGGCCGCGCTCTCGTGGTCGTAGGGTACACGGTGATACGTGACGCGTTGAGCCTCGGGCTCGAACATCGCGTAGCAGGCCGCGGGATTGCCGTCGCGCGGCTGGCCGGCGGAGCCGGGGATCACGAGCCACTGGCGATAGCCGGGCAACGGGATCGGCACCTCGGGCGTCGGCTTGAAGTCGCCGGCCTTGCCGGTGGCGCCCAGGTGATAGAGCGCCGGCTCGTGCACGTGGCCGCAGAAGGTGTAGTGGCAGGTGGTGGCGTGGATCGAGCGCACCGCGTCGGCGCGCCCCTGCACGTACTCCCACTGGCTGGGCGCGAACGCGTTGGCGTGCACGTAGAGGCGATCCTCGCGCTGCACCTGGAACGGCAGGGCGGCCAGGAAGTCGAGCTGGCCGGGATCGAGCTGGGCGCGCGTCCAGTCGATGACCATGCGGGCCTCGGCGCGCATCTGCGGCGTGCTGCCGATCACGGCGGCCTCGTCGTGGTTGCCGCACACGGCGGCCGCGCCGGCCTCCACCATCTCGCGCACCTGGTCGACGACCCAGGCCGGGTCGGCGCCGTACCCGACGAAATCGCCCAGGAATGCCCACTCCGTGGCGCCTTGCGCGCGGGCGTGGGCGAAAACGGCCTCGACGGCTTCCCGGTTGGCGTGCAGGTCGGTCACGACCGCGATCTTTGTCATCTTGGGTACATGGTATCGGGAGAGGCCTCCCGGGCATGTTGCCAGCACTCCCTGACGGCCTCCGTACGGGATTACGCAAGCCCCGAACGCCCGTGGGGCGGGGAAACCCCGCATTCCGTTACGCGTTGCCCCGAATCGGCGCATTTTCACGGCGAGAATCGGTCTCAACGTACGCGACAGCGCCACCCGAACCTTCGGCACCAGAGAAGCATCCATGTCCCGACACTTGCACCTCACTCCCCTGGCCGGCGCGCTGGTCGCCGCTTGTCTCGCCCTCGCCGCGTCGGCGGCCTCGGCCGCGAAGGCGCCGGGCGCGTCCGGCGTCGTGATGGGCGTGGACGGCAAGGTCTATGCGCATGCGAAGGTCTGCGTCGATCGCAATGCCAACGCGCGCTGCGACGCCAACGAGGTGTCGGTGTTCTCCGGGCCGGACGGCAAGTTCAAGCTGGGCGTGAGGGGAGCGGTCATCGCCGAGGTGGGCAAGGGTGCGTTCCTGGTGGACGAGTCCGCGCACACGCGGACCGCGGTCACGCGCGCGCTTGTGCTGCGCGCGCCCGACAGCGGTATCACGGCCCCACGCTCGGTCGGCCCGTTGTCCACCGAGATGCAGGCGATCGTCGACGTCCTGGGTCCCGAGGGCTCGCCGCTGGTCGCGGCCGAACGGCAACTGCGCCTGCGCCTCGGCCTGACCGATGCCGACGCGGCGATCGCCAGCATCGGCACGGTGGACTTCCTGGCCGATGCCGACGCCGCCAAGCGCGCCGTCCTGGTGGCCGAGCAGGGCGCCGTGATGGAGCGCATCGCGAGCGCCGTCGCCGACACCGGCCGCAAGGACGACCTCGCCGCCGCGCTCGCCAGCCGCCTCGATCTCGACCGCATCGCCAACATCGTCGTCATCTACGCCGAGAACCGCAGCTTCAACAACCTGTTCGCGAACTTCCCCGGCGCCACGGGCGTGCCCGTGACCAAGGACCAGAAGAAGAAGGGCGCCTCGTTCGCGCCGCAACGCGATCGCGACGGCAGCGTGCTGGCCAAGCTGCCGCCGGCCTGGGGCGGCCTCACGGCGGCCGGCCAGCCGGTGACGGTGACGCAGGCGCAGACCACCAACGTGCTGCCCAACGCGCCGTTCCAGGTCGACTCGCCCACGCCCGCCTGGGGCGCGCCGGTCGTCGGCAACACGATCATCACGCGCGACCTCTACCACCGCTTCTTCGAGAACCAGATGCAGATCGACGGCGGCCTGAACGACAAGTTCGCCGCCTGGGGCGACTCCGGCGGCCTCGTGATGGGCTACTTCGACGGCAGCCGCACCGCGATGTGGAAGATCGCCCGCGACTACACGCTGGCCGACCGGTTCTTCCAGGGCGCCTTCGGCGGCTCCTACCTGAACCACCAGTACCTGGTCTGTGCCTGCCTGCCGCTCTATCCGGATGCGGACACCAGCCCCGCGCATCCGTCGATCGCGGTGCTGCGCACCGATGCCGACGGCAAGTTCACGCCGGACCTCGCGCTGGCCGACAACTCGCCCGCCTCGGCGTTGACCGGCCCGCCGGTGTTCACGAAGAGCGGCAACCTGACGCCGAAGAACTATCTCGGTGACGGCACGTTCCACACCGTCAACACGATGCAGCCGCCGTACCAGCCCAGCTACAACCCGCCGACGCCGGACGACACGGCCGGCCTCTACGCGACCCCCGCCGAGCCGACCACGCTGCCGCCGCAGACCCTTGCGACGATCGGCGACCTGCTCAGCCAGAAGCAGGTCGGATGGATCTGGTATTCGGGCGGCTGGAACGCCGCGCTGGCCGACCGCACCAAGGTCTACGACGACGCGTCGGGCAACTTCCAGGCGCACCACCAGCCGTTCAACTACTACGCCGCGTTCGACCCGAAGATGCACGCCGCCGACCGCGCCGCGCACCTGAAGGACTACACCGACCTGGTGGCCGACGCCGCCGCCGGGAAGTTGCCGCCGGTCGCGTTCTACAAGCCCATCGGCAAGAACAACGAGCATCCGGGCTACGCGAGCATCGCCGAGGGCGACGCGCACATCGCCGACCTCGTCGCCAAGCTGCAGGCCAGCCCGCAATGGGCGCACATGCTGGTGGTGGTGACCTACGACGAGAACGGCGGCCAGTGGGACGAGGTGGCGCCGCCCAAGGGTGACCTGGCGGGCCCCGGTACGCGCATCCCGGCGATGATCGTCTCGCCGTTCGCCAAGCGCGGCTTCGTCGACCACACGCCCTACGACACCGGCTCGATCGCGCGCTTCATCACGCACCGCTGGTCGCTGCCGGTGCTGTCA
>Ga0307516_10006231_pt1 | contig 14033 bp, 9 predicted proteins | sample 19_EM_MG_FD_203310 | JGI IMG/M metagenome (GOLD analysis project Ga0307516, IMG submission 203310) | Populus trichocarpa ectomycorrhiza microbial communities from riparian zone in the Pacific Northwest, United States - 19_EM | ecosystem: Host-associated > Plants > Roots > Unclassified | place... | reverse complement strand
TGTCGCGGCCGGCAAGAGCGAGCGCGGCGACGCCGACCTGACGTACTTCGGCGCGGCGGCCAAGTGCTTCGCGTCCGACGCCGCGATGGAGATCACGACGGACGCGGTCCAGCTTCTCGGCGGCTACGGCTACACGCGCGACTACCCGGTCGAGCGCATGATGCGCGACGCCAAGATCACCCAGATCTACGAGGGCACCAACCAGGTCCAGCGCATCGTCATGGCCCGCCAACTCCTCAAGGACTGACTCGAGGCTGTTTCCCAGCGCGTTCCCAGCGCGCGGGCAGGGCTCACTCCGGGGAGACGGGCGCGACCCAACGGTAGCGACGCTTAGGGCTTCGTGCCGGTCCGACGGCGACGACGGTGCCGGTCTCAGCCAGGGTGCGCAGGTGGTTGAGGACGGCGGTCCGTGACAGCCCGGTGAGTTCGACGAGTTCGCCGGCGGTCGCCTCTCCCCGACTCCTGAGTGCCTCGCCGACGTCGGGCACCAGGTCGGTGGACAGGTCAGAAAAAAGGTTGGGCTCTTCTGCCCGGCCCGAGGCTGTGGGATCGAGCACATACCGCGCGTAGCGCCGCCCGCCCTCCTTGACAGCCAATCCTTGGTCGACGAGATCTCTCAGCACCTGGCCGGCTGCGATGCGGTCCACGCCCCATTGCCGCAGCATCTCGTTCGTGAGGTAGTTCTCGCGCAGCATCGCCAGGGCGATTTCATGCGCCGGCGTGGGCAAGTGTGCGTGCAGTCCCGCGATCCAGCTGCGCACGTCCGGGTTGAGGAGTTCGGAGCGGGCCATGGTTACCACGAAGCTGGAGATGGAACTACGAAAATTCGGCCGGGGCAGGCCGCGACGCCGCGCCACCTCAAGCATCGCAGGGATGCCTGAAGACCTGTTCTCGGCGACGAGTTCGTTCGACGATGGGAGGTACGTGTCCGCGAGGAGACTGGCCAGTACGGCATTACGCGACGACGAGATGCCTTCCTCGCCGAGTTCATCGACGATGACTCCTCCATAGAGGCCACCTGGACTGCGGACGACGAGGCGGTCGGGGAACAGCTCGACCTGGACCTGGGTGCCTCTTGTCACGGGGCTGTAGTCGCGGTGCATCAGCGCGTTGACGACCGCCTCGCGGACGGCTTCGAGCGGGTACTCGACCTCGTCCACGCGTCCACCGCGATCGCTTATGACTGCGCGGACCGCGAGGTTGCGGCGGAGCACGGACAAGGTGGTCTCGATCATCTCGGGGATGGAACCTCTTACCGTCTGGTTGTCGAGGAACCTCGTGCCGGAGGACGAGTCCGGGCTGTGCACGACCACCGAGACCATCAGCTGAGGGAAGAACTGCTGCGGAAATTGTCCGTACGTCAGGAGCCCGGCGAGCGTCAATGGGGACTCGGTAGAGGGTCCCGCTGTGATGCCGAGCCGGAAGAGGACAGTGGCGTCGTCGGACTGCGCGAGTTTTGGGAAGCCGGACCGCATCCTCCGCAGGGTTCGGCGTACTGCCTCGTCATCCAGCTCGCCCATCGTAGAGCCGTTGACGGCTTCGCGGTCGTAGAGTGGTTGGACCCGGGCGGCCACAACCATCGCGATCTCCGACTCGGTCATGTGGCGATCGCCGTCACCCCCGCGCAGGTACGAGCCCCCGGAGATGCCTTGTGCGGTAACGTAGACCGGACGCCGGTCCGCCGGAACGGGCGGTATCTCCGCGACTACCACCCGGTGACCCTCGATCTCGACGATCTCGGTGCTGATCTGTAGCGGAGGTGTGATGTCGTCCCGCGACATCTGGACCAAAGCATCCCGGAGAGCGACGGGATGCGGGAGCTCGACGAGGCTGAACCCGCTTTGTTCGTCGATACCGAGCAGGACCGTCCCTCCGTCCGTGTTCGAGAAGGCGGAGAGCGTCTCGCGAACGGACTTCGGTAAGCCTCCGGAGGCCCGCTTTGCTTCGATGCGTGTGGGTTCCCCGCCTATCCTCCGCAGCGTGGCGAGGATTTCGATCACGTTGTCGGCGCTCACAACGCCCATCTGATCACTCAACTTCACACCTGGCAAGCGATGTGCGAAGCTGGGTGTGAAGTTGTGCGAAGTTATCTCGCCCGCACCTTGGACGAGCGTTGAAGCTCGCGACTCCGACGCCCGCCAACTCCTCAAGCGCTGACCAACCTCGCAGATCTCGGCATCAATCGTCCTTATGCGGGCGAAGGCCATCCAAGGTCTGCTCGCTTCCGTCGATGGTTACCATGTCGGCATGAGCGCTGAGGCGTTTGGCAGGTACCTTCCTGCCGTCGTCACGCTCGATGACTTGGCGGCGATGAACGCCGCTGACCGGCATGGCCGTCGGTACGAGTTGAGCTCTGAGGGAGCGCTGTCGGTCATGCCGTTGCCCGATTCGGGGCATGCCGCGATCGCCAGCCGCCTATTGGCCTGGCTGGTGCTGGCGGGTTGGCCAGCCGTCCAGATACTCCAAGCGGTCGGTGTCAGGGTCCCAGGCCCAGTCGGCGACGGAGGTCGAATTCCTGACTTGACAGTGTGGTCCGGACCGCAACCCCGCAGCGTGTGGCTTGCGTTGACTGATCTGCTACTGGTGGTGGAGATCGTGTCGCCCGGCTCGGCGGCGATCGATGAGGTCGTCAAGCTTCGGGAGTATGCCGAGGCGGGGATTCCGCGGTATTGGATGGTCGAGCGGGATGCCGCGCAAACAGTGACCCTGCATGTCCTTGGTCCGGACAAGGCATACGACGTGGCGGCGAAGATGCCGCTCGCCTGGTTGTTGCAGACCACCCCCAGCGACCACCACCTGGGCGGCTGACAAAGCTCTGCCGCACTTGATCTATGAATGGGTTGCTCGCTGCCCCGGGCGCGGACAGAAGGTACGGATCCGCAGGGGCGTGACGGATCTGTCGCAACCCGGACGCAAGCCTCACCACTGGCTCCCTCGAGTGCTCACAATGGAATTCGCCGAACGAGCATGAGGGGATGATCGGAATGGCGAACGGAATCGCACCGTGGCCGGAGGTGCGTGAAGGGAACAGCAATCACCCGGTGCAGAGTCTGCAGTGGCTACTGTGCCTGGGCGGGCACACGGTGACCGTCGACGGCCAGTTCGGGCCGCGCACCACCGCGGCGGTCCGGGCGTTCCAGCAGGAGAAAGGGCTCACGGTCGACGGTCTCGTCGGGGAGCAGACCTGGAGCGCGCTGATCGTGCAGGCGCGCCTCGGCGATACGGGCGACGGTGTCCGTGCGGCTCAGGAGTCGCTGGCATTTCGTGGCGGCGCGGGTAACCCGATCGTGGACGGCGACTTCGGGCCGAAGACAGACGCGTCGGTGCGCGCCTTCCAGCAGCAGGTCCACGACTTCGACGACAAGACGTTCCCGGTCGACGGAATCGTCGGCCCGCTGACCTGGCGCGCCCTGATCAGCGGAATGCACACCGATTGATCCGCGTGCGCGGCCCGTGGGGAGTTCCCTGCGGGCCGCGCGTCGATTTGTCGGAGTGCCTCACGGTAGGCGGATGATTCCCTGAGCCGTTAAATCGGCCACGAGTTGGGCCGACGTGGCGTCGTCCGTCCGGAACCTCTCGAAGTCGCCGACGCGGTAGTGGCGGCCTGTCGCCGAGTCGGTCCACTCCTTGGCGAATGTCACGATTCCGACCGTTGCGGTGGGTCCGGACAGTCCATCGGGCAGGAGGGTCAGCGCCTCTGTGCTGTCGCCTTCGATGATTCTTCCGTCTTTAGTCCTGACGTACCCGTCCATGATTCTCCTCAATGAATCCACTCACTATGCAATTGACCAGTTTGGTGGTGCTGGCATCAGGATCGCAGTCGCCTATTTGCCGGTATCACGCATGACAAGTCCGCGAGTCGGAAGACGGACAATCTGGGGTAGATGAGGGCTCGTTCAGCGGCATGCTTACGATCTCTCGTGTGGGGAGTTTCGAATGGCACAAGTCGCCATGCCCCTGGTTCCCCCAGGTCCCGTGCGGGCCTTCTATGAGCGTTTGCATGCTTTGCACGTGGCGGCGGGTCAACCGAGCATGCGCCAGATTCAACGCGGCACGCGCGGCGAGAGCCGTCCCAGCGGTATCAACCCCACCACGATTCATGATGTTTTCAGCGCACCTCGGCTCTCCCGATGGGACGTCGTCCGGGCGGTCGTGCATCAGCTCGGTGGTGACATAGCGGAGTTCGCCGAACTGTGGCGGGCCGCGCGCGCTGCCGAGGCGGCGGCGCAACTGCCGAGTCCGGCGACAGCTGAGGAGGTGCCCCGAGCCGACGTTGCGGTGCCGCGGCAACTGCCCCCGGACGTGTACGGATTCACCGGTCGAGCCGAGTCGCTGGCCATGCTGGACCGGCTGCTCATTCCCAGCTCGGAGCAGCCGACCGCAATGGTCATCTCCGCGTTGGCGGGCACTGCCGGTGTTGGAAAGACGGCGTTGGCGGTGCACTGGGCGCATCGCGTTGCGGACCGGTTTCCCGACGGGCATCTCTACGTCGATCTTCGCGGCTATGGTCCCGACCAGCCGGTGCCGGCGGAGAATGCGCTCGCCCGATTCCTGCGGAGCCTTGGTGTGCCCAGTGCCGACATACCCTACGATCCCGCGGAATGTGCGGCGCGCTATCGGTCCTTGATGGCCGGGCGGCGGATGCTCGTGGTGCTGGACAATGCCGGCTCCGCCGCGCAGGTTCGTCCGCTGCTGCCAGGCGCTCGCACCTGTCTGGTCCTGGTGACGAGCCGAGACAGCCTTGCCGGGCTGGTGGCCAGAGACGGAGCCCGCCGCATCGACCTGGAACTGCTCGATGCGGACGAGGCGAACAGCCTTCTTCGTACGCAGATCGGCGCACGGGCCGACGCTGAGCCCCGCGCCGCGCAGGCACTCGCCATGCTCTGCACCCGGCTGCCACTCGCGTTGCGGATCGCCGCGGAACTGGCGGTGGGCCGGCCGGCGGCCACGCTGGCCGAGCTCGTCGAGGAACTCGGTGACGAAAACACCCGGCTTTATTTGCTCGACGCCGGTGCCGACACGTACACCGGCATTCGTTCGGTCTTCTCCTGGTCCTACCACGGACTTCCGAGTGCAGCCGCGAGACTGTTCCCGCTGCTGGGGTTGAACATCGTGCCGGATATCGACGGCTACACCGCCGCGGCGCTGGTCGGTTGCGCACCTGGTGAGATCCGTGGCGCGCTGGACATGATCGCCCGCGCCCACCTCATCCGGCACGTCGCGGCGGGCCGGTACGCCATGCACGACCTGCTGCGGATGTACGCCGCCGAGTTGGCCGAACGCGAGCACGATGAACCAAGTCGGCGTGCGGCCGTCGGCCGAGTGCTGGACCTGTACCTCATCGCCGCGTCACGGGCCATGGACACGGTCTTCCCGGCCGAGCGTCATCGACGGCCACGGCAGGCGGCGGGCACGGTCGCCGCGCCGATGTTCGCCAGTCCCGGAGTTGCTCGCGCGTGGCTCGATGACCGGCGCGGTTCGTTCGTCACTGTGATCGAGTACGCGGCAGAGCACGGCTGGCCCGAGTACGCCATCGCGATGTCCGCCGTCCTGTGGCGCTACCTGCAAAACGGGGCTCATCACAGCGAGGCCGTCGCCGTCCATTCGGCGGCGCTGCAAGCCGCCCGCCGGATCGGGGATCGGTGGGGCGAGGGTACGGCCCTGGTCAACCTCGGCACGGTCAGCTGGCGGCTCGGCTGGTACACCGACGCTGCCGCACGGTACGAACAGGCGATTGCGGCCCTACGTGAGGTGGGCGACCGCGTTGGCGAAGCCCGGGTTCTCGCCAACCTCGGCGCCGTGAACTGGCTGTGGGGTCAGTACGAAACTGCCGCCGACAGCTGTCAACAGGCGCTGATGGCGTTCACAGAAGCAGCGGACTTGGCCGGCGAGGCCCTGACCCTGGGCAATCTCGGGTCGATCCGGGCCCGGCAGGGCCGTCACGACGAAGCCGCCGACTGTCACGAGCGCGCGGTCAAGACGTTGCGTGAAATCAACGATCACGTCGGCGAGGCGCGGGGGCTCGACAACCTCGGCGCTGTGCGGATGCAGCAGGGACGACACGACGACGCGGCGGAATGTTTTCGGCAGGCGTTGGAGGTGCTCCGGAGCGCCGGCGATCGAACCGGGGAAGCGGGGGTCCTGGAGAACCTCGGCAACCTCCACCGTATCCACGGCCGGTATGTCGACGCGTGCGCCCACTTCACCGAGGCCCTCGAGATCGCCTCCGGCATCGGCAACAGCAACCGCGAGGTGAGCACCGTCAACTCCCTGGGTGAGACCTTGCAAGCGCTCGGGCGCTCACGGGAGGCGCGCGAGCGCCACGAGGCAGCGCTCACGAAGAGTCGCGAGTGCGGTAACCGCTACGAGGAGGCTCGTGCCTTGACCGGCATCGCCGAGGCGCTGCGGACGGCTGGCGACAGCGAATCCGCCCGCCGGCATTGGCGTGCGGCCCTGGCCGTGTACACGGAGATCGACGTCCCGGAGGCCGACGACGTCAGGCTGCGCCTGCGCGAAGCCCAGGTGCGGCAGTGCTCGGCCCGATGACGCAGCCGCCCTGCGCCGAACTCGACCCAGCGGATCCACGCCGGCTCGGAGACTACGACCTGGTCGGACTGCTCGGTGCGGGCGGCATGGGCCGGGTGTACTTGGGACAGTCGCCCACCGGCAGGTTGGTGGCCGTCAAGGTGATCCGCCGCGAACTGCTCCGAGACGACCAGTACCGCCTGCGCTTCCGCAGCGAGGTGGAGCGCGCCAGGCAGGTGCCGTCCTTCTCGACGGCCGAGGTGCTCGACGCCGACCCCGACCACGATCCGCCGTACGTCGTGTTCGAATTCGTCGAGGGCCGGAGCCTCGCGGAGGTCGTCGAGCACGGCGGCCCCTTGACCCCGGCCAACCTGCGCAGCCTCGCGATCGGCATTGCGGCGGCGTTGCGCGCCATCCATGACGCGGGGGTGATCCATCGGGATCTCAAGCCGAGCAACGTGCTGCTGTCACCCAGCGGTCCGAAGGTCATCGATTTCGGCATCGCCCGCACGGCGGTGGATCCGGTGCCATTGACCCGCGGCCACGACGTGGTCGGCACGATCCCCTACATGTCGCCCGAGCGATTCTCCGGGGAGGATCGGCGCACCGTCACTCCCGCCGCGGACATCTTCTCCTGGGGCGGTGTGGTCGTCTTCGCCGGCACCGGCCGCATTCCCTTCCCGGCCGACTCCACGGGCGCGGTCCTGGGCCGCATCGCCATCGGCGACCCGGACACGGACGGGCTCACCGAACCGGTTCGCAGCCTGGTCCAGCGCGCGCTGACAAGAGATCCCGCACGGCGCCCGACAGCCCGCGACCTTATCGATCAACTAACCGCGGACGTACCATCGCCGGCCCCACTTGACCGTCCCACGGGGGTCACTCCTACACCGTGGGCGATGTCGTCGAGGCCGGTGCCGCGGCAACTGCCGGCGCCGCCCTGGGGCTTCGCGGGACGGCGGGCCGAGCTCGCCGCGCTGACCGCCATGCTGGCCACGCCGGAGGGCCGGTCGGAGGCCGTACCGGTCGCGATCATCGGCGGCATTGGCGGCATCGGCAAGACATGTCTCGCCGTCCGGTGGGCACACGACAATATCCCCCAATTTCCAGACGGGCAGCTGTACGTCAACCTGCGCGGATTTGAGCCGAGAAGCGTGCCGGTGGCCCCGGCCGCGGCCCTGTGGGGGTTTCTCGAAGCGCTCGGGATAGAGCCGCCTGCCATCCCCGGGGACGTCGACGCGCAGGCTGCGCTGTATCGCAGCATCGTTGCGGACCGGCGGCTGCTCGTCGTCCTCGACAATGTCCGCGATTCCGGCCAGGCCGCGCCGCTGCTGCCGGGCACGCCGACCTGCGCGGTGCTGATCACCAGCCGACGACGGCTCGGCGCATTGGTGACCAAGCACGGCGCCCGCCCGATTTCCCTGGACGTGCTCGATGCCGGCCCCGCACGCCAGCTGCTCACCGGCATGGTCGGCCGCGAGCGCGTCGACGCCGAACCGGACGCGGTCACCGCCGTGCTCTCCGTGTGTGCCGGGCTGCCGCTTGCTCTGAGCATCATCGCCGCCAGGGCGGCAGCCCATCCCGGATTCGCCCTGTCCGTGCTCGCGGGTGAACTTCAGCACGAGTCCACCCGGCTGGACGCCCTCGACGCCGGCGAGTTGACCGCCAACCTGCGAGCGATCTTCTCCGCGTCCTACCACTCCCTGGAGTCTCGGGCCGCGGCGATCTTCCGGCTGATGGGGATCGCGCCGGAACCCGACATCGGTCTCGATGCCTGCGCGAGTCTCGGCGCCGAGCCGGTGGCCGGCGTACGCGGCATTCTTCGCGAGCTGGTCGCGTGTCATCTCGTGCAGGAACACGTTCCGGGCCGCTATCGCATGCACGACCTCGTCCGCCTTTACGCTGCGGAGCGCGCACGCCTCGACGAGCCACCTGAGGGTCGCTGCGCCGCGCTCCGGCGCCTGGTGGATTTCTACCTGCACACGGCGTACGCGGGCGACCGTTTGCTTTATGCGCACCGACCACCGATTGCCCTCGATCCGCCGCAGGCGGGGACCGCGGTGCTCCCCATCGCGCACCGTGGTGTGGCGATCGAATGGTTCAAGGCCAACCATGCCTGCCTGTTGGCCGTGCACGCGCTGGCCATCGACCAGCGCTGGGACCAGGCGGTGTGGCAGCTGGCCTGGGCACTCACCATCTTCCACTGGCGCCAGGGGCACCTGCACCACCACTTCGCCGCCTGGCAGGCCGGGTTGGCCGCCGCTGAACGGCTGCGCGACGACGTCGCCCAATCCGAGGCGCATCGGCTGCTCGGGCACGCCTGCGGCCAGCGCGGGATGCTCAGCGCGGCACAGGATCACCTGCGACAGGCGCTGGCCTTGAGCGAAAATGCTGGCGACCTCTTCGCGCAGGGCCATACCCACCAGCTTCTCGCCTGGGTCGCGGAGCACCGGGGCGACAACGAGCAGGCGATGGTTCACGCGCGCCAGACGCTCCGCGCGGCGCGGGCCCTCGACAATCCCGTCTGGACAGCGATTGCCTGGGAACTGACCGGAAGCTGTCATGCTCGGCTAGGCCGGTTTCATCTCGCCCGCATGTATTGCGAACAGGCTCTGCGACTGCACCGCGCATACGAGCATCCGGAGGGAGAGGCGGACACGTTGCAGACTCTCGGCTACATCGCGCATCACCAGGGCGCGCACTTCGAAGCCCTGAGCGCGTACGCCGCGGCGCTCACACTGCGGCGCGAGTCCGGTGACACCTACTCCGAGGCGCAGATTCTGGAGTGGATGGGTGAGACCCATGCGGCGGCGGGTGAGCATGCTGCGGCACGGAACGCGTGGCGGTCGGCCCGCGATCTCTACCGCTCGCAGGGGCGGGCCCAGCAGGCGTCGGCGGTGCAGGAGCGCCTGCGGGAGCCGGCGCTGAACGCGCCGAGGCCGGCCGGAATGTAGCCCGGCCGGCCCGTATCAACGCCGGTGGATCACCACAGGGTGACGCCGTACTTCCAGCCGTAGTAGGCGATGCTGTTCGCGAATGGGAAGTACCACGACATGTTCTGGTAGCCGTACACCTGAAGGCAACGGCCGCCGATGAGGGACGCCGCGCTGGTGACGCCCTCGGCGCTGTAGAGGCTGCCGTTCAGCGAGAAGTTAGCGCCGCCGGAGTCCCCGGGCTCCACGCAGGCCGAGTGCCGCGTCTCGCCGTAAATCGTCTCGCCACTGGAGAGGGTGAGTGTTTCGTTCTTGACGTTGATGTAGCCGCAGGTCAGCTTCGTGGTGATGCCGCTCTTGCAGATCGTGGTCCCCACGGGCGCGTCGGTGTAGCCGGTGATGTTGATGAATCCTCCGTTGGACGGGTAGGTGTCCACCCAGGGACCCTGGATCCAGTAACCCGGATTGTCCGCCCGGACGATCGCGTCGTCGAAGCTCGGGAAGAAGCTTTCCAGCGTGGGGCCGAAATAGACGTAGCCCTGGCCGTAAACGGGATCCCCGGCCTTGACGCAGTGCCCGGCGGTGAGCAGGTAGCCCTGCCCGGTCGAGGGGTTGCGCAGGTTGAAGCCGGCGGAGCAGGTGCCCAACGGGACGTGGATTTCGTCGCCGCCGTCCATGTAGTTCGCGGCGGCCTGCGGCGCGTGGTCGACGTATTCCATGCTGATGGCTTGGCCGTACTTGGCCAGGGTGGCCGGCTTCGGCACGCCCTTGACGGCGGTCACCACGACCGTGTCGGTCTTCGGGTCGGCGTGCCAGCCGACGACTCCCGCCAGTGCGGCGCTGCGCTTGCCGGGCGACGCCTTGCGCGCCGCGTCCGCCGGCCGGCCGGCGAGAGCGTCCAACTGGGCGGTGATGGCGCCCAGCTTCTTCTTGCCGCGTTGCACGACGCGAACGGTCGCGCCCTTGCCGGTCACCTCCGCGCTGCGATGTGCGTCCGTGACGGACACGACGAGCTTGCCCGACTTGGCGTCGAACCACGAGCCGCCGAAGTCGTTACCCAGGCTCTGCTGCAGGACCTGGTCCAGCTTGGTCGCCTCGACCTGCTGGCGTACGAGCTGGGTAGCCTGGTCCGGGGTGAGGCCGAGGTCCCGCTCGAGGGCGGCCAGCACGACCGGACTGGCGCTCGTGCCTGGCCTGGCTTCCTTGCCCGCGGCGGCTGAAGCCGGCCCGGCAGGACCGATGGCGATTGTCGGGATTGCGAGGGCGAGCGTCAGAACGCAGGCCCGGCCGATTCTCTTTCCTCCTGTGTAGCGCATCCATTTCTCCTTTGATTGCCTCGGATGGATGTCCGAGGCAAATCATGGGGTAACGCGCCAGGGAGAGAACACCATTCATGGCTGTAAGAACTGTCGCTGACAGTCAGCCTGATAACTGTTCTTGAAATGGTGAACCGGCATATTGAGAATGATCAGGTAACTGCGAGCTCCGGGAGCTGACGCTCCCAGATGCCGATCAACTCGCGAGAGGTGAGCCGCCGCATATGGGCCAGTCCCATGCCCGCCGATCGCAACCGGGTAGCATGACCGCATGGGCGCGGAGGCAGTCGGCAAGCACATGCCGGGCATCATCACGCTCGATGATCTAGCGGCCATGATCTCTGCCGACACGCATGGCCGTCGATACGAGACCAGCCCTGAGGGAGTGCTCTCTGTCGTGCCCCCGCCGGACAATGAACATGCGATCATTGCCACCCGGCTCATGCTGTGGCTTGCCTACGCGGGATGGCCCGCCGAGCAGCTTTTGCAGGCCGCAGGTGTCCGCATTCCAGGTCCCGACGGGGACGGCGGACGCATTCCGGATCTCACGCTCTGGGCTCGGCCGCAGCCATACGCCGTGTGGTCAGCGACTGCCGATCTACTTCTGGCGATCGAGATTATGTCGCGAGGTTCGGAGGCGATCGACCGAGTCGTCAAGGTCGCTGAGTACGCGGCGGTTGGCATACCCCGATACTGGACGGTCGCCCGAGACGCCGCACAAACGGTGACCCTGCATCGGCTCGGTCCTGTGGAAAGGACTTATACAGTGGCGGCACAGATGCCGCTAGCGTGGCTGCTGCAGACCTCTCCAGGCGATCACCTGCCGTCTCCAGCTGACGCTTAATCGTCCGCGTTCTGATCCGGTGCGGCCAAGGGACGCGTCACGTCTGGGGGCCTCGTAGGTGCGGCCGGAACCGGGACGGAGTCGCGCCGCAGGCTCCCGAGTGACCATGCCTATCACCTTACTTACACATCCTTGATGAAGTGTAAGTAAGGTGGTGTCTGACCGCCGCTTCGGCACCTAACCGCTTGGAGTTGGCGTCCGCATGTGCGCGGAGCCGGAAATAGCCCCACCACCGACGCAGACGGTGTCACCTCGGCCGGTTTCGGCCTTCCGTCGTCACGCTCGGTCGCGGCGGACGGGGACTATGGCGATGGCTGCGGCCAACAGCGTCCAGGCTGTTATCATCCAGCGGCAGCGATGGTTGCCGCTACCGGCGTGCAAGAACGCGGAGAACGGCAATGGTTGCGCCAGGGTTTGCGAGTCTGTATCACGTCGCTAGCCGTCCTGGGGCTGACGCTGGGTCGGTAGGTCCAGGGGGCGGGTGTCCTCCTCGGCTTCGTCCGGCGGTCGCTCCATGTTCAGCACCGTCATCGGGCGCTCGGCGGTGCTTGCTTCGCCGAAATTCGGGGAGATGGCCTCGCCAGGCCGTTGCTGGACGGTCGTCTTCTCCGCCGAAACTGGGAGAACACTGGTCGTCGGCTCGGACCGTTCGGCGTCGCTCGATCCGGGCAGCTTGATCAGCTGGGTGCGGTCGCTGGACGGCTCGACCGGGCCCGGGTCGATCTTGATCCCGCGCGTGGTCTCGCCCGGCGGCGGATAAATCGCCCCGCTTCGGCGGATGACCTGCGTCGTCTCGCCCGGGTTCCGCGCGATCACCTGAGTTTTCTCGCCGGGCCCGAACTGCCGTACCGGCTGGCCCAGGTCGAGTCCGCCCGTCGGCCGGTCGGCGGCGGCGCGAATCTCCCCGGTAGGACGTCCGTCGTGGGCGGGGCGCGAGTCTCCGGTCGGGCGCTCGTCGCCCATGACCTCGGCGACTGGCCCGCCCTCGGTGGCCGCGTCGCCGCCGGGTAGCCGGAAGCGCTGGGTCCTCTCCTCGCTGTCCGCGTCAAACCCGTCCTGGGCCACGACCGGCGTGGGTTCCTCCGCTGCGGGCTGCTCTTCCGGTGGCGATGGCAGGGCTTCGGTGTTGTCCTCACTCCCCTCCGCCGGTCCGACGGGCAGCGCGGTGGTGGCCTCTTCGCCGTACTCAAAGGACGGCGTAGGCGCAAGCACGGTGGTCGGCTCGCCGGCGGCGGGGTCAGGCTCTGCCAGCGTGGGCAGCAGCGTTGTGGCCTTGTCGCCGTCCGGAGACGCCGTGTCGTCCGGCGTCGAAACGACCGGCGCAGCCTGGCTGGGCACGACCTCGGTGGGCATGGCGTCAGTCGCCGGCTCGGTGGCCGGCATCCCGAGTGCCTGGGTGAGCATGGCGTCGGTCGGCGGTTCCGCACCCGGCATCCCGAGCGCCTGGGTGGGCACCGCGTCAGTCGGCGGTTCTGCGGACGGCAGTACAAGCGCCTGGGTCGGGGGCTCGGGCACGGGCATCCGGGCGTTCAGCAACGTGGTTTCGCTGACCGCGATGGGCGTCCCTACTACCCGGGCCCGGCCCAGCGTGCCGATCAAAGGCAGCACCGGCGGCTCGTACCGGGCCCATCGCCGCGCGCTCAACGCCGTGCAGATCATCGGCACCGCGAGCACGACGGCCAGCCCGTACCCCGGCAGGCTCAGGTCGAAGCCTTCTTTGCTGAGGCCCGGCGGCCACTGCGCCGCGTAGGACGCCGGCTCCGCGAGCGCCCACAGGCCAACCCCGAGGAAGGCGAGGCCGGCGAGTAGCGGCCCCGCGGGGGAGATGGGGGCGAAGACCAGGATCGCGTATGCGCCGCCGGCCAGCAGGAGCAGCAGGAGGCCGACGAGGGACTCGATGCTGCCGGTGGTGTCGCGCGCCCGGCCGATCAGGTCGCTGGTGAAGCCCACGCCGCAGAGCACCCAGACTGCCGGGGCCAGCACGAGGGCGTACAAAATCGACCTGAGGTGACGCAAGGGTCTTCTCCCGGTTGCTCCGTTGATCGGCACCGTACCTGTGGTGTGCCCACCCCGGAAGCCCGCACGACGCGGATCAACCTCCGCTGAGCTGCCGTTAAGGTATGCCCATGACGGGCAAAGTGCTGTGGACGCCGCCGGTGGACGTGCTCGAGACCTCTCGGATGGGCCGATACCTGAGCTGGTTGCGCGACGAGCGCGGCGTCGACAAGGCCGACTATGCCGCCCTCTACGACTGGTCGGTCGCCGACCTCCCGGCGTTCTGGCGCTCCATCTGGGACTACTTCGACATCCAGGCGTACGCCCAGCCGACCGCGGTGCTGCCCGACGCCACCATGCCCGGCGCGCAGTGGTTCCCGGGCGCGAGACTCAATTGGGCCGAGCACGTGCTCCGGATGC
>Ga0307516_10006230_pt1 | contig 14034 bp, 17 predicted proteins | sample 19_EM_MG_FD_203310 | JGI IMG/M metagenome (GOLD analysis project Ga0307516, IMG submission 203310) | Populus trichocarpa ectomycorrhiza microbial communities from riparian zone in the Pacific Northwest, United States - 19_EM | ecosystem: Host-associated > Plants > Roots > Unclassified | place... | reverse complement strand
ATTCAACTCGCAAAGAATCCGAAGTTCCATGAGCGAACCAAGCACATTGGGGTACGATACCATTTTGTTCGAGATGCCTGCGAACGCAATGCTATTCGCACAACCTACCTCCCAACATCGGAAATGATGGCAGATATCATGACGAAGAGCCTTCCTCGGGAAATCCACTGGAGACATGTGATTGGGTTAGGTATGGTACGCTGGGCTCCGGGGGAAGTATACCGCAAACGTTTGGCGCTGGGATCCCACAATTAGGTGTTTTTTGTGTGGGCGTACTCTTTCTCCTATGGCGATGTTTTTTCCTACCGGTTTTTTACATGCTACGAGTTTTAAGGAGGCGCTCGAGGATTATTTTTTGTTTTTCATTATCTGACTTCCGTTCGAGGGGAAGTGTTGGAATATGGTGCTCGACTTGACCGGAGCACTCAACTTGGGATGACCGGAAGGTGGAACGTTCAGGTTGATCCACTCATAGATAGATATATAAAGACTGCCCTCAGCGGCATAGGAGGATAATTAAAAGCAAGTAAAAAATATTCATTCAATTCTCTCATATACTTTTGACAATGCCCTAACACTCCTCGTCCGGAAGGCAGATGCCGTGGCGCGCGTCGTCTCGGAGGCAGATGCCATGGCATGCGTCGTCCGGAGGACATTTGCCTTGACACACTGGGTACGGAAGGAATAATACCCTGACACTCCTCGTCCGGAAGGCAGATACCGTGGCGTGCGTCGTCCAGGAGGCAGATGCCGCAGCACGCGTCGTCCGGAGGACATTTACCTTGAAACTCTGCGCCTGGAAGAAATTTGCCTTCACAGTCTGCGTCTGTAAGACATGTACTGTGTCCAGATGTCAAATGCCCTGACACTCTTCGTCCGGAAGGCAGATGCCGTGGCGCATGCCGTCCGGACGACATTTGCCTTCACCCAATGCGTCTGGAAGAAATTTGCCTTGACACTCTGTATCTGTAAGACACGCGCTGCGTCCAGATGTCAAATGCCCTGACACTCTTCGTCCGGAAGGCAGATGCCGTGGCACATGCCGTCCGGACGACATTTGCCTTGACCCAATACGTCTGGAAGAAATTTACCTTGACACTCTGTATCTGTAAGACACGCGCTGCATCCAGATGTCAAATGCCCTGACACTCCTCATCCGGAAGGCAGATGCAGTGGTGCACGTCATCTGGAGGATATTTGCCTTGACACTCTGTGTCCAGAAGGTAAAATGCCCTGACATTCCTCGTCCAGAAGGCAGACGCCGTAGCATGCCTCGTCCGGAAGGTAGTTGCTGCAGCACACGTCATCTGGACAATATTTGCTGTGGCATTATTCGTCCGCAAGGCTAATGCAGTACTTATCTCCGTCTAGTATGCATATGCACAGTCGGTTCTCATTTGTAGCAGCATGTGCACTGACACATGTTGTCCGGAGCGAGACTACCTTGCCTGGTTGCGTTCCGAGCGTCCAGACGCAGAATTTTTTTCCTGATGTCATCAGCGTATCACAGATAATCTCTCGGAAAGTAGTGCTTCCACGTATTCTCCTGAGAGTGGCCGGAACAGGTCCTCTGTTCTCTCGTCGTGATTGGGTGATGCGATATAGGTTGTGTCCGGGGTTGATTGCGCTACCCCACCTGAGCCGGAGCAACGAACCCTCAACCGTACCAGCTATCCTTTCTTCAGCCGCAACGGTATCAAGGCATAGCTCTGCCCCATATCTTTCACAATAGACTCTCGAACTGTTACTGTGGTGCGGTCCTGTAGCGGCACTTGCACTTTCCCGATCACGAGCTGGTACTTGGTCTGTGGGCTACCCAGCACAACAGTATTGGCTTGAAGTCAAGCCTCCGCTTCAGTATTCGGCTCGACTCATTGTCCCTCACCTTGGTACGGCATTTGCCCAGCATCATAATCGTTGTTAGCGTCTCAGATAAGGGCTGGGTATACGCTCACGCTGTCGAGCACGGGCGAAGCTCAGAGTTTATCGACACAATCTGGTGTCTATGATAAGGATGCGAGTGGTAGTATGGAGTTTCGTGTCTCCTGACAATGGGGTGCAGCGGTATTGCCTTGGGCCTCCAGGCTGTCTGCGACGATACAGCGATTCCCAACTCGTGGTGTTGTTCCTCTGGGCCGTGCCTCTGGAAACAACCCTGCTACTATTTTGCGACCTAGACTCCCAACTCCTTGCGTACTCATTTTCCTTCCGATTTGCTTGTCCATCCTATAATGACCACCAAGGTTGTCTTTCTCTGCGGCAGCACTTGCGCTTTCCCGGTCTGCGCCGGTACTTGGCCCAGGGTCCTCTGGTGCTGCAGAGTCGCTTGGCCCGAGCCGAGCCGCGACAGTGTCGGTTGCCCAGTCACGGTATGCCATTGTAAGACCATGTGACGAGTTTCCGATACCTTCCTGCCTGGTTCGTATCCGAATTCCGACCCTGTAGTTTTTATGGTGTAACATGTTCGGACTTGCAAATGCTCCGATGGCATTCATGTGTATGATGCACAGGATCCTGCACCTGTACCACTGGAACACAATCGTATACCTTGTCGATGTCTTCATCTTCTCGCAGATATTGGCAGCGTATAAGGCTCATGTCGAAGGCATATTGATGGCATTGCGTAATGCATGCCTGTGGCTGAATGGAACCAAGTATGTTTTCGGCATGCTGGAAACATCTTTTGTGGGTTTCAGGGTGAATAGAGACGGCATTTACACTTAAGAAAAGAAGGTCAAGGCAGTACGAGATTGGCCAACGCCTAGAATACCAATGGAACTTCAGGGATTCCTGGGACTGGCGGGATATTACAGAAAGTTCGTCCCAAAATTCACACATAGAGCTCACCTACTGCATGAACACATGGCCAAGACCAGGAACAAGTACATCTGGACTAGCTGACATATGGAACAGTTCGACGATCTCAAAAAACCCTTGACGTCTGCACCAGTTTAGCGACAGTGAACCCGGATGCCAACTTCATTCTACAAACGGACACTTCGGATATAGTGATCGGATGTATTCTGACACACAAACAGCTATTCAAAGGAAGAATGGTAGAACGGCCACTTGGGTATTTTTTGAGGAAGCTCCACATGGTCAAAACGAGGTATCCAGCCTATGACCGTGAGCTCCTGGCAATCAGTGCAAACTTTGAGCTCTGGGTGTGTTACATGTACAGACAGAAGCGCACCACAGTGTATATATACCATACGTCACTACAGCATATCCTAGCACAAAACAAATTGACAAGTTACCAGTGGCGCCATCTCGACAGGCTTCAGCAACATGACTACAAGGTCAAATACTTCCCTGGTGCTGGGAATATCATGGCAGATGCATTTGGCCGGAATTGCGTACACACGGGAGGAATGGTCAAACTATGCCCCAGGCCGTCTCAACAGACTAGAGATGTGTATATCGGCCCAACCAAGTGGCTCGACGACACCTGTAAAGAATACGAGGAGGACGCGATCTTCAGGCCAGTTGCATGGAGCCTGAACAGCAGCACCAAGGATGAAAATGAAAAAAAGATGACCTGAAAACAGGACCGCTGAATAAGCGAATGAGTAAAGTCCTATATGCTCAAGGAAGACCTTCTGTACCATAAGCTATCAGGCAGGAAATTGTACATTCCATGGCTGTTGAGAGCAGATGTTATTCGAGAGGCACATGATGTAATCCTGGGCGGCGGACATAATGGTGTCACAAAGACAGCAGCAGCAGTCAGTGCGCGGTACCACTGGCCAAAGTCGACAGATTCAGTGGCGGAATGGGTTGCCAGATGCGATACATGCCACTGAGTCAAGCACAAGAATGGTAGGCCATATGAACTACTGAACACACTACCGATTCCCCTCGAACGTACCAAAAGGATAAACATGTCAAGATCCTGTCTCCCTAGTCTGTGCTGCTCAACAGGCGACGTAGGCTGGTGGTGGTATTTGGCTTCGCCCTTATCTCTTCACACCAGGCATGGTATCGTTGTGGTATTTGGCTTCGTTGTGGCGGTATTCGACTCCACCCTTATATCTTCACGCCCGGTGTGATATCGTTGCAGTACTTGGCTTCTCTGTGGTGGTATTTGGCTTCGCCCTCATCTCTTCACATCTGGTGTGGTATCGTTGCAATATTCGTCTTCGCTGTGGCGGTATTTGGCTTCACCCTTATGTCTTCACGCCCAGCGTGGTATTGTTGTGGTATTCGGCTTCACTGTGGCAGTATTCGACTCCACCCTTATCTCTTCACGCCTGGCGTGGTATCATTGCGGTATTCAGCTTCGCTGTGATGGTATTCGGCTTCGCCCTTATCACTTAATGGTTCTTACAGGTGGTGGTCACAGCGCTGGATCACAGAGGTAGAGAGAGAGGTCTATGGAGAGAGATAATATGCAACTTCGATCAATTGTACTTTACACTACAGGTAATATGCACTCCTCCACACCATTCTACCCCTGTGGGGCTTCCATCTTTTCCTGCGACTGCCGAAAGCAAAAGATAACGCTAAACAAAACAAACCAAGGAAAGCGTAACGAGGTGCAACCGTACTACAGATAAGACCAGCGACAAACAGTTCTCCTCCAGCGGCCCAGATACAGCATTTGAAATATGGAAGCAGGGGTAGGAAACATGTGGGGAAAAGCGGTAAAGGAAGTAGTACAGTACCATTACCTTTTGTTGGTACCTCTAGGCAGTCATGGTCATGTCGTCAGCTGTGACATTGTCGTGTTACAGTGCCATCATGATCTTGATATAGATTGGACAGTTTCGGTCTGAGGCTTTGTGTGGTTGCTGGCAGTTGGCGCAACAGATTGGGGGGTGCGTGCAGGAGTGCCCAGCTTTGTAGTAGCCAATCGCACAGGGGTGTTCGCAGGTGGGGTGGTGCTGGGTGCTGATGGCACAGGTGTGGCTGCCGTTGGTGCAGCATTGGGTGGGGTGCCTGTATTGCTGGCACTTGTTGCATTGGGTGGAGGGGCCGAAGAATATGTATTCGGCAAGGTTGCATTCGCGGTTGAACAGGGTGACGCTGGTAGCACCAAGGGACTTCTTGGTCATTTCACCAATGAAGGTGATGACCATGGATGAAGCTTCTTTACCCTGACGGCGTTCAGGGCTGGTGAGCCATCGCAGAGTTTGACCTATTCGGAGTGTAGGATAGTTGGTTTCGATTTCAGTACGGGCATCCTTGGGGGTGCTGGTGGTGGGGATGCCATGAATGATAAAGCGAGTCTATCTCTGGCTGCTCCTGGATGAGGTGATGGGGAAGTCGTAGAGTGCATCTTCAAAGATGGTGAGGTATGGTGCGTAGCTTACGCCCAGGTGCTGGGGCACGGTGGTAAACGTGAGGTTGTTCGTGGCTGTGATGTGCGCCAGGATAAACGGAGGGTGGGAAATATCGGTATGGTTGGTGATTGTTCTGTTGATGGCCTGGAGGGCATGGTCTGTGGCTTCCTTTCGGTCGTCAGTGCAGAAGTCAGGCCAAAGATGACCAGTCTGTCTGCCTTCGGGTATGGCTTTGGCAGGATTGTCTCCTTCCGGACCTTCTTCTTGCTCTTCATCTCCGTGACTCACTCCTTTGTTTGCCTCTTCTCTGTCACCTGTGCGTAGGTGGGTGAAGTGCTTTGGGAGGGATTGGAAGTGTTGGTGGCCAGCTTTGGGTATTGTTGGGTAGTTGCTGGTACAGCTCTGCAGGCTGATGGGCCAGCAGAGGGGGCAGGGTGTGGGGATTGGGATTTGACTTACTTCCGGAGCTTGTTGACGGTTTCGGTCAGATGGTGGATCTGTTTCTGTGTTTCTGCCTCTCGTTCCTTGATGTCATTGAGGCCCAGGGTCTTGACAGTTGTTGACTGGTTGGCTAATTGATGCTTCATTTCGGCACATACAAACTGGCATATCGGACCGAGTAGCGCTTCGACGGTTTGGTTGATGTTTTCGATGTGCTGGGTGGCTGACCTCCAGGCAATGAAGCTCGCAAGAGTATCTGTGTTTTGGTTCCATTCAGGGGCAGAGTCTGCCACGGGATTGAAGCCATTGGATTATGTTGGCGATCGGCGTGGGATGGATGGGGTGGGTGGGGTTCGGGTGGTGGGCGGTATGAGGGCTGCGCCCAGTCTGAACATTGGTGGTGGGTTTCTTGTGGTTGCTAGAGAGCGTGCCAGGAATGGGTGGGTAACCGGGGTGGTTGCCATGGTGACGTGTTGTTGTTGTGGGTAGGTGTCCACTTTTTAGGGGAGGGGGTGGGTGTTGTTCAGGACTGAAGCAACCACGATGCAGAGCGAAATCGTGTGGGTAGCAACAACAAAGAAGTGGGAGGTGGCCAGCAAGTTCGTAGATGGGTAGACCGTGGAGTTATGAAGCTCCAGAGGGTATTTCCAGCGAAATCAGTGGTGGGAGTAAAAAGTTATTTGGTGGCAAACGAAAATTTTGCGGTGGAGTGAAGGATAATAGATTGCGTGGAGTAAGAATCTCCAGACTAGCTACCGCGCCCTTCCTTTATACGTTTCCTTTCCTCTGTGGAATCACAGCTTGTCTGCAAGACTGCCACAGTTCCTTCCCATCATGACTCCATCGCCGTGCCAAAGGGAAACATATGATTGCACTCGGCCACCATATGGCCAACACTCTATTTGTGGCAACAGGAGAAAAGACGCGCAAGCAGTAAGGGACAGAGAACGGACGCGCAAGCAACATAACAGAGACAACAGGAGAAAGGACGTGCAAGCATATAACCAAAGGGAAACACATACGTAATGATGACAGGAGAGAGGACATGCAAGCATACCCAAATGGAAACAAAGGAGACGGATCTAGACCGGTGGGTGGTCGGGTTTGAGGGATATTGCTACCAGAGCGATATGATCGAGTGAGGCGTCTTGGCGTGGAGGAGGACTGCAGCTGTGGCAGCGGAGATGAGAAGGAACCATAGGCTGGCTAGGGTGATGGTGGCGCCTGATGCGGCAACCAGGAGCCTGTCATTTCAGATTCGTGACTGTACGCCCCCTTTCGAGACCAAAGCTCCAGCGAGGTCAGGTCAGGTCGTGGTGGTACGGTGACGGATGGGGGTGCGGTAGGTGCGGATGGGGCAGCTAGCCTGCTGCCGGGCTTGGATCTGTTCGTTCATTCGTTGCTGTTAGGCAATGATGGTTCCCAGGGTGTGGGTCATTCTTTAAAGTTACTGCTGGTCTACATCATGAAAGTCGTTCATGTGCTGTGCGAGCGTTCGATGCACCATGTGGTTGCGGCGGGCGTCCCGTCTGGTTGTTTCATGTATCGCAGTGACGATTTCACCCAGGAGGGTGAGTTGTTCATCCTGTAGCGTAGCAGTCGGTGTGGTGGCTGGGGCTTCCTGGTCTTCCTTGGATGGTGTGATGTTGGCCAGGAGTTCGCATGAGGCTGCCACGCTGTAGCGAAGATGGTTGTTATCCATATTTACAAGGAACTGGCAGTCGGGGCAGACCCGCTTTCCTTGGTACCAGTCTGTGCAGGCCTTGATGGGGTTGAGGTGCCATTCACAGGTTACTTCGAGTAGTTCTTCAGGGTGTGGGAGCGGGCAGTCACAGATCTGTGCCTGACAGCGACCGCGGTGGTTCCGGCGGGGGTAGTAATTGTTGTCCTTCATCTGGTGGTGGGTGTTGCAGTAGTTGTCATAGTATGCCATCCAATGGAGGCAGGCATGATCGTCGAGGTGGGGCTGTCCTACAGTGGACAACGGTGATGAGGGCGCGCTTGGGACATTCCATCCATCTGTGGTGGTGGCATGGGCGGCGGTGTCCCAATTGTTGGTTTGTTCAGTCGTCGTGGGTTCGGTAGTGGGGTGATCGTCGGCAAAGGTCAGCCTTTGTTGGTATCGACAGTGGCAGCAGTAGACATATTGCTAATTGGTGGGTGCTGGTTTCTCAGGGTATTCCTCATGTAATCTGCGAATGGCGTTGGGATTGTTTTCGAAGTTGTGGGCTGGGTACCTGGTGCGATCCTGGTCGTGGAAGCCTGTCCACTTGACTTGGTACTGAATCTGGTTTCGGGGGCGTCGGGAGTTGAGGATTTTCTCCACTTCCCACTCTTGTTGTTCTTGAATAATAGTGGGAGGTGGTGGTGACTGGTGATGTCTGGGGATGGATTCCATACTGGCTGTGGGTTTGAGAAGGCTGATGTGGAAGACTGGGTGGAGCTTAACAGTGGCCGGCAGGTCCAGTTTATATGCCCTCGATTCTACTTTCGCGAGGATGGTATATGGGCTGATCTGCTTGTGGTCCAGTTTGTTCGAGGGTCGTTTTGTTCGGATGTTCTTTCTCCAGAGCCAGACCTTGTCACACAGCTCCAGTGCCGGATCCAGGAGTTGTTTCTTGTTGGCCTGTTCTGTTTGAACTATTTGTGATTCGATCATTCCTACACGAAGTTCCTGGTGTAGGTTCTGAAATGCCGTGACATATTCTGAGACTTCCAGTGTTTCCTCATTCCAGGGTCTGAGGTCCGGCAGGAAGAGGGGGTGATATCCGTAGTTGGCAAAGAAGGGGGTCGCTTTCATGCTCTCGTTCTCTGTGTTGTTGTAGCAAAATTCGGCAATTGGCAGGAGCTTTCCCCAGTCGTCTTGCTGATAGTTGCAGTATGCTGACAGGTATTGCTCCAGCATTGACGCGTTTGGTTTGTCCAACGGTCTGGGGGTGAAATGCCGTGCTGAGTTTTCGTGATATGCTGAGGGCTTTCGTGACATGTTCCTAAAATCCCAATGTGAACAGTAATCTGCTATCTGTTACGATGTTTGTAGGTAACCCGTGGGGTCAGACTGTATTTCTGACAAAGCTGTCTACCAGTGCTTGCGGATCCATTGTGATTTCACAGGCCACGAAAAGTCCCATTTTGGTAACTGGTCGATGATCACCCACAACGCGTCCTTCTCATTGCTTGTTGGGAGCCTGGTGATGAAGTCCATGGAGTTGGAGTCCCATGGCCTATGTGGTGGTTCGATTGGTTTTAGTAATCCAAAGGGGGCGTGCCTGATTGGCTTGATTCGTCGGCAGGTGTTGCAGTTATCGACATATCAGTGGACGTATTTTCGTTGCTGGGGCCAGTAGAAGTTTCGGCTAACTAGTTCCAGGGTTCTTGCTTGGCCCGGGTGTTCCGCAGCTTGCGTGTCATGGTGGTCTCTTAATATCCATAGTCACAGGTTGTTGTTGTCGAGAATCCATATGAGGCCATCGTATATTAGCAACCCGCTATTTTCCGTGCATACTCCTAGCGCGATCTTCCCGTAGCGGTTGGTCCTGCTCGCCTTTTTCTTCTGGGTTTTTTGGATCTCTTTATCCACAGCACTTAGTGTCCAGATTTCATTCAGGAGTTCTTTGTCTATTCCAAGGTTAATGGTTTCCGTTGTATTGGCCTGGAGCCCCTCGAACTCTTCTTCGGATAATAGGATTTGGCTGTGGTTCTGCTGATACTTCCTATTCCCTTCTCAGGGAGAGTCTCCTGACTCTCTAGAGAGGATGTCTGGCTTGCCAGCTAGTTTTCCAGGTCGATATTTGAATGTGAAGTCATAGTTGGCTAATCGCTTACCCCACTGGGTCTGCCATAGGTTGAGGTCTTTTTTCGTCTTCCAATATTCGAGATTCTTGTGATCCTTGAGGATCATGATTTTTGGTCCAGTTGTTTTAAAATACATATCCCATTTTCGTAGAGTGTCGATGATCGCCAGTAATTGTTTGTCGTGAATATCGTAGTTACGCTCCAGATCTTTCAGTTTCCTCGAGTAGTATACCACAGGATGCAGGATTCCCTTTTCGTCGGGCTGTGCGCAGATTGCTCCTATGGCGTACTCAAAGGCGTCTGTTTCGATGGTAACAGGTCTTTCTGGGTTCAAATGTTGTAGTATCGGTTCTGTGATCATTGCTTTCTTGAGCATCTTGAATGCTTTTTGCTGTTTATCGCTCCATTCCCATTCTTTTTCCTTCCTTGTCAGGGAGGATAGGGGTGTTGTGATTTTGCTGTAGTCTCTGATAAAGTGCCGGTAGAAGTTGGCAAAGCCAAGGACGCTCTGGATTCCTTTGACATTTCTTGGTTCCTTCCAGTCCTTGATGGTTCGGATTTTTTCTTCATCTATTCGCAGTCCCTAAGGTGATATGACATATTGTAGGTACTCTGTTTCCATGATGTGGAACTCACATTTCGATACCTTCAGAGTTAGGCCGGTTTCTTTTACTTGGAAGAGTAAAGTTGCTCTGATGTGTCCCAGATGGGTTTCCTCGTCAGGTGTGAAGACAAGGATGTCATCCAACTTATCAGCAAAAAATTTGAGAATTCTTCCTATACTCCTGTAGCTCCCATAGCTCCTGTAAGCTTCCGTAAGGATTTGGAAAACAATAATTGCTTTTATTTAATCTGAAACCTCGAGTAAAGTAATTTAAAATTTGTGTCTCAGATGTAAAAAAAGCAATATACTTCAACTTTTGATTTTTTTGCTGATGAAGTATACCATGCAGAAGATATCTAGGTAATCGCTGAAGATCTTGTTCATCCATTGCTGAAACGAGGTCAGGGCATTAGTCACTCCAAATGGCATGAGGCAATACTCATGTAGTCCATATCGCGTACGAAATGCTGTTTTCCACTTGTCACCTTCTGCAATACGGAGGTTGTAGTAGGCATTCCGGATGTCAAGTTTGGTGTAAATGGTGGTGCTGGATAGTTGATTGAGGAATTCTCCGATTAACAGTAAGGGTGTCTGATCCTTGATCGTTATTTCGTTCCATTGGCAGTAATCCACACACAGACGTAGTCCTCTGTCTTTTTTCTTGATGAAATGGATCAGTGCTCCTGCCGTGGAGGTGGATGCACGGATCCATCCTCGTTTTTCATTGACATCTAGGTATTCTTTGAGAGCCTTCATTTTTTCCTCGTTCAGGGGCCGAAGGGGCTCGTACGGGGGCATTTTTCCCTTTTCCAATGGAATATGATGATCCTGAGTGTGGTGGGGTGGAGATGCTATAGGCTCTTTTTCGGTGAATACTTCAAGAAATTCATAGTATTCTTGTGGAATGGCTGAATTGGTGCGGGGTCTGGGGGTTTCTTTGATCTGGTCAATCACTGTCTGGCATATCTCCCATGGGTCTGTTTCACTGATCTCCCAGTTTTCCTCTTCCAGTGTTTTCTTGTAGTATTGCTCGGTGGTCTTTTCTTTGGGTACTGCTTTTGCTCTTGGCGAGCTAGGTGAACATTTTTCAGCACAGTGGTCAGAGTGGAATTTCACGGTATGGTCTTTCCATCCTATCACTGTGTCATGAAGCTTGAGCCAGGGGAGTCCTAGGATGATCGGGGCGTTCCTGATTGTGATGCAGTGTCTCCGGATATCTTCCTTGTAGTTGTTGATAGTTAAATGGATTTGCACGTCGTGTGTGACCGGCCCACCGGTAACCTCACTTCCATCGACTGTCAGCACTCGACTTGGGGTTGTTTTTTGTTGCACTGGGATTCTGCTAGCCTCAGCGTAGGCCTTATTGATGAAGATTTCAGATACTCTACTGTACATCAGGGCTGTGGTAGCATATTCTTTACCGTCGCTTCCTTGGATCCTTACTTTGATCATTATTTTTTCTTCTCGGTTGTATCGAGTTGTCTGGTTTTGTAGGGTGGTTCTTCTTCTTTTGCAACTGGCTTCTCCCTCGGGTGACTGTTGCTCAGGTCTATTCCCAAAGGCTGTCGTTTTCCAACAGTTCTTTCTCTGGGTTTTCTTCTTCGAATGTGATTTCTGCGGCTCTGTATGGCCTTTTCCATCGAACCCATGCCTTCTTTGGCTGGGAGCATTCCCGCGCGAAATGCCCCTTCTTTCCACAGTTGTAACATTCGTCCGTGTTTGTTTGTCGGGAAAATCGGTTCTGGGGTCTCTGCATGAACTTGAATCGTCACGTGGCATCGAGATCCATTGGGTCTCCTGGGGGTATTGGTGTGGTGTCTTTGGTGGGGACGTGGAATCGTACTTCGGGGTTGGTTGCAGGTTGTCGGTTCATTACTCCGAGGTTGCATAGGTGACTGTCCATTTTGATGGCTGTAGTGGCGTAATCCACTAGAACTGTGGCTGGTGTTTCACTCATGACCAGGCGTCATTTTACCTCAGGCTGTAGTCCATCTCAGAATCGTACAATGCACACAGTGTCCACGTATGGGAGGTCTACTTTGATTCGCTGGAATTCGGCCCAGTATGCTGCTACTTCTCATGTCGGTTCTTTCCAGATAAAAACGAGGGGTTTCGCGCCAAATAAAGGGAGAGAAACCCCAGCACGAACACTACCACCAAAACCACCGACACCGACACACAAGATCTAAGATTATTCCGCTGTGAATTATCGAAAGTAGCCTGATTACCTTTTGATTCTAGCCACACTCCGGTTACGAGACAACCCCAGTGTCAGACTATAATCCTAGATCCAAAATCACCCTACTTTCTCAGAAAAGGAGACTGCGAATGCCCTCTATGAGCAAGATCATCTATATCTTCTTGAATTCTCGAATATATTCGAACCGACACCCCAATATTCCTTTGACTACACATTCGGGGCAATCGACAGTGAAGTGGCAAACTATGAGCTGTGAGAAGAATACATTGACGGACCAATTCCCTCTGAAACAATTGAGTGTACTCCCGAAAACTGTTATACTCAATACTGGTTCAACTGCACATCTCAGCAACTAAGTGCCAATCTTAACGGTTACGAATTCCAAGAGATCTGCGACTACACCTTCGAAGACGATGAGACAATCTATACCGGACATTTCCTGGACCTATATTAAGCAATGTCTAGCTGATCCGACTTCAACATGCTCCACCTAGAGGCGCCCCACACCCTACTACAGATCACCGATAATGACGACACCAGCGCCAAAGTTATGAAAATAGCCAACCTGGCCGACCGGATGTGGGCGATTGTCAACCACCAGCACCAAAAAGAACAGCATTTACGTCAACTAATGGACGTATACGGGGACACGGTGGACCGAATGGACTGCCATATCCGAGCAATAGAAGGAGCCTACCACAAACTGTGGCAAGAAACCCAATACGTCTACGAATGAATGGGAGCAAAAGAAGAAATCACGGAGGCATGGGTAAGAAACGAACTCATGGTGGCAGCTAACGCATACCAGACCTTCACTTGACAGGTATGGGAAGCCATCATCGAACGAACAAGGGAAGCCGAGGTACAACGATTACACCAGGCAACCCAGGTAGCCCGAATGTATGCTGCTGTGGCATTCTTGGGAGAAGCCAACCTGGCCCGAAACCAACACCTGGCAGTATTCCAAGGTAAGGTGGATATATGGGCGGCTGACCACCAGAACAAGGTAAACAATCTTGAAAGAAAGAGGAAGGAAGACCAGGAGTGAGTGGCAAAACTGGAAGAACAGTTGGCCAAGGCCCATGAGGAAATCCGGAAAGTGGCAGTAGTAATTCCACTACCCCAGACACCCATGAGACCTTCCTTCCTGCAAGGAACAACCTGCCCTCCAGTTACGTCACTCTTTCCGTGTCCATCGGGAACACCGGCTCTGGCCACAAATCCGATACCAGGCCTACGAATACCACCAAGGCACCCAGCAGCAGGGGCAAGAGGAGCCGGAGGAGGAAAATCACCTCGGAGACCACGAGAACCAGCAGTACCCCCATCACCCTCGTCGCCACAGGGGGACGGCGCAGACCCTGAATTTGGCCAAGGAAGGAGGAGAGGGGGCGGGGATGGAGGGGAGCGAGGGGAGCGGAGTGGGCGAGCGCAAGGGGGCAGAGGGAATGGATGTGGCGACAGTTGATTGGGCAGAGGAAATGGCCAATCAGAGCGAGGCCGAGATGGTGGGCGTGGAGGACCCGGATAGGTCGGCGACCCCGACACCTACACCAGCCAGGTGGGGGAGCGGCACCCCAGCGGAAAGCATGCCGAGGCCAGTGGCGGTCACCCCGACCAAAGGAAGCAAGAGGATGGCGGTGGGCACCCCAAGGCGCGCCCGGCCCCGCACCTGGGCGGCGGCGCGGCCGATGCCGGCTGGCTTCGCAGCC
>Ga0307516_10006229_pt1 | contig 14036 bp, 12 predicted proteins | sample 19_EM_MG_FD_203310 | JGI IMG/M metagenome (GOLD analysis project Ga0307516, IMG submission 203310) | Populus trichocarpa ectomycorrhiza microbial communities from riparian zone in the Pacific Northwest, United States - 19_EM | ecosystem: Host-associated > Plants > Roots > Unclassified | place... | reverse complement strand
CAGAGTGGGCTAGTGGCCCGAAGCGCTCGAAGTTCACGATCGCTTCCGGAGACAACCGATAAGCGCCGGCGCCGATGCTATAACCGAGCGTGGGGCTGGTGGGATCCGGCGCGTTGAAGAATTCTTGCAGAGCAGGTTTGAGGGACGTGCGCCATGTCTTGCCTGCGGTCGGCGCGTACTGCACGCCGGTCGCAGCGTAATTGTGGAATGGCGTGGGCCGGGTTTCAGCTGTCGTATGGCAGAAGCTGCAGGTGATGCCGAGCTTTCCGGCATTGGTATTCTTGGATTGTTCGTCGACAGTGGCGAAGGCGTACGGCGTGTTGAGAGCCGAGGTTGGGTCGAAGAGCGGATCGACCAAACCGTGCTCTTGCCCGGAGGCCTCTTTTTGCACGTTCTTCGGGTGTACTTGGTCGATGTAGTTCGTCGGCATATGGCAGCGCGAACAAAATCCATCGAGCAGGGAGCCCGACCCCTTGGTCGTGTAGGGCGAGCCGATGTCGAAGGTCGAGCTGCAATCCTTATTCGCGAATGGATTGAGGTGCGATTTCTCGCTGCCGTCGGGAGGCAACGGCGTATCGCAGTTGCCATCGGTTGCGGTCAGTCGCGCGATCAGAAAGAAAGCCGCTCGCCAGCCTGGGTCGCGCCAGGCATTGGACATCATCGAGCCGTTCCATTCCGCGAAGATTTGCGTGTGGCACGTGCCGCACTGCTGAGGATTGCCGGAAGTGGCGAAATAGTGGTCATAAGGCGGCGGGAACGCCTTGGCTTCGTCCGTGTTGTACGGCGCTGGCTCTGGAATGTGATTTGGCAGTTCACCATGACGCGCCGACAGCGGAGGAGCAGCGCACAGAACGGCGGTCAGCGCCGACGCCCACAGCGCGATCGACGCAACGCGACTCGACCAAGCACGTGATGATGCCATGAGCTTCTCCGATCACTGGGCGCCGACGCCGGCGCGCTATAAGAGCGGCGGGCTATTCGAACCCGAACTGACATTCGAATACATGGGCGCGTTCAACGCGTCAAACCTCAACGAGGTGCTCAGGCGAAGGACCGTCTTCGATCCCGAGTGCGCACAGAACCTGACGTTGGCGGCTAGTTAGCCGCATCTGCGAGAGCGGACCCTCGGATGACGCTGAGGCGAAAGTCAACGGCAGTCTCTGCGCTTTCAGTAGGTCTGGCTGCGCCACTGCGGCACGGCATGAATTAGGCGGCGAATCGGCCGAGATCGCGCGAAAGGCGCTACGGTCTCGTACACAGCCACGCTGTTCGACCGCGGCGTTGCACACGAGCTGATCAAGAATCGGGCGCGCCGACGCACGTGCCGAACGGAGTTGCGCTTTTCCTCAGCAGAGCTGCGGCTTGAATATTACAGCGAGGGCAAGTCGTGCCGATGACGGTAACGTCTATTCGGAATCAGCTGGCACGGTGGGTTGCCACTCGCCACGCCGATGGAGTCAGAACGATGGAGCCCGCTTGATCAGCACGACGCAAAGCTTTTGCTGTTTCCGGCGTGTAACCAAAGCCTAGGCGAGGCGTAGGGACAGGAAACGAGCCGATTGTGCGGACTTCGAGCGGTGCCCGTTGGCGCAGCCAGAGTCCTAAGCACGGCCCACACCAGCTCCCCTCGGAGCAGGAGAAACCATGTCCAAGCGTTCCGTCCATCAAGCTCTCGTCATTGCCTTTGGTCTTTCCCTGAGCGGTCTCGCCCTCGCGCGCAATCCCCCCGCCCTCGTGAAGCAGCAACAAGCTGCGGAGCACGCGACCCGTGCCGGCGGCGGTTACCGTGACATCAACTGGCGCTTCGGCATCGTTCCGGCGCGCACGCCCGAAGTCATGCGAGCTGCCGGGGGCTACCGCGATATCAACTACCGGTTCGGGGGTACGTCGCGGGTCCCGACGCAGGTTGCGTCCATGTCATCGACTTCGCGCTGGCGCTGATTCGGGACTCGCACAGTCCCGAGGCGAAGAGCATGAAAAAGGCTGTTCGTTGGATGTCGCTCATGTGTGTGCTGAGTGCGGCTCCTCGGATCGGCCCCGGCGGCCATTGGTTCCAACCAGGCAAGGCGCCGCGCGACAATCATGGTGCCAGCGCGACGCCTTGCGTGATCTTCATCTACACGCCTCAAGGTTTCGACTTCATCCCGGCGAAAGAGCACGCCTGATTCTGAACAGGTGCCACGTTAAACAACAAGTAGCCAAACATCGGGGGCGGCCCGACCGCGACGTGCGGCCCTCACGCGGCGTTGTGACTGACGACTGGAAAGTCGATATCGGTCGCGAGCGCTTTGTTGACGTAGTTGGTCAACGTGTTCAGCGCCACGTGCAGAATGATCTCCACCACCTGCGCGTCACTGTAGCCGGCTGCCTTCACCGCTTTGAGTTCCGCGTCTGAAGCAGTGCCGCGCCCAGTTACCAGCACCTTTGCAAAACGCAGGGCTGCCGTCGCTTTCGGATCGTCCGAAGCGCCGTCTCGATTCATGGCGAGCTCGTGGTCGTTCAGCTTGGCCACGTTCTTCCCCAAGTAGGCGTGTGCGGAGAGGCAATAGTCACAGCGATTCAGCTCGGCTACGACCATGGCGATGCGTGTGCGGGTCTTGGCTTCGAGCTCCCCTTTGCCAAGCGCGCCCATCAGGGCCAGGTACCCCTCCAAGCCGGCAGGGCTGTTGCCGATGATGCGAAACATGTTCGGGACAACGCCGAGCTGCCGTTTGACGGCCTCCAGCAACGGTTGGGACGCTGGGAGTGACGCTTCGATCGAAGCAGGTGTAGAGATTCGGGACATGAGATGCTCCTTGGTTGATGCAGCGGTAGAGCCAGGGGCTCGGGGCTGCCCAACAAGCCTGGGTCCAATGCCTCGCTGTAACAATCAGCAGACTTGGCAATGGACCGTTCCGTGCAGTGAAAGGATGCCGTGGACCGCTTCACTGCGATGACCGTGTTCGTGGCGGTGGCTGAGCTGAAGAGCTGCGCGGCAGCTTCGGCTGTCTGCGCCGTCTATCACTCGGCTCATCGCAGCCCTCGAGGACGAGCTCTCGTCGAGACCAAACCGTTCCGATCGCCCCGAGGTTCGTGACGAACAGCGCGGAAGTGGCGATTGACCAAGCCACGCGCGGAGGAGGACTCACGCTGGTGCTCGCTTACCAGGTAAAGGAACTGCTGAAGAGTAAGCAGCTCGAGATCGTGCTGGCGAAGTATGAGTCTCCGCCTTTGCCGATTCAGCTGGTATATTCAGGTGCGCGGCTACTTTCCGCGAACATCCGGGCGTTCATCGATCTAGCGATCACGACGCGCGATTGGAACTTCGTAGACCTTTGATCCCATCCGCTCACGTAGTCTACGTGATGCGCTGAGCTTCTAGGCGATGACCGAGCCGCCGAGCCCAAGCTTGACTCGCGCGGATGGCCCGCTTGCACGACAAGAGCTCGCGGGCTTTTCCGACGCGCGACCGCCGCAGCTTACTTGGGGCAGTGCCCGTTGCAGCCGCCTTGGCCTTTGCACTCGTTCTGCCCTGCGCAGGAGTGCACACCACCGCGACAGCCGCCCTTGCCCTTGCACTCGTTCATGCCCTTGCAGCAAGCCTTGCCTTCGGCGGCAGGCGCAGCGGGTGCCGGTGCTGCGGCATCAGCGGCAGGGGTACTGGGCGACTCGGGCGGTGGTGGTGAACCGCAGGCGGTGAGGGCACCAGCTACCAAACCTGCACGGGCCACGGCGAAGATCGATTTTCCAAACGCTTCCATGTTTCAGCTGCCTTTCCGAATTTCCACGGGATTCTCCGCGATGGGCTGCCTACGCCGCCGGCGCGAGACGGTTACGCGATTTCGCGCGAAGCGGCATTTCCGCGTCGCGCGAGGCCGGGAGAGTCGCCCTCCCGGTCGGCTTCCGAGCTCAGTCGGACTGAGAGCCAATCCTAAATCCCTCCCGTCGCCCGCCCGCAGATGCACTTCGCATACCGTCGTTGCTCCTCCTCAGCGTAGTTCAGTACGCCTCGTCGTCGCGCCTAGGTCTGCTCGTGCCTCTTTGGCGGGCTCGGTCCGGGTTTTAGGACTGGCTCTAAGGCGTGCCCTGTCCCGATAGCAGCGTGATGGTGTAGGACGGCAGCCTGCGGAGACGCACGTCGCTGAACACCAAGCGCTGAGTAATGCGCTGAGCAGGCTGCAGCACGCCGTCCGGTAGGAAGACTCGGATGTATGGCTCGCCGGTGTGACTGGTGCCGCTCGCATTTTTGAGCCGCACCCCGGAAGGTAGCCCACCGACGATGACCAGTAGGTGCGTGTCCACGACGGCGTCGCTGATGTTCGTGAACCGGTAGACGTCCTCCTCTGCGGAGGATGAGCGGTCACTGTCGATGCGATCGACACGGACCTGTGGCGTGACGTCGAGGAACTCGAGACCTTGGTCACGGCGGGAGAGCGGATCGTCGTTGTCGATGGCGCGGCCGCTCAGCAACTGTCCATCCTTTGCGCCGAGTGCTGCGAGCTCAGGATGGTTCTTTGAATAGGTCAGGTCGGTTTCGTTGGGTTGAAAGGCCTGAGAAAACCCTGGATCGTACAAGCCGTTTTCGAGAAAGTCAGCGATAGCGTCGATCTGAGCTTCGTCGAGCCCCAACCCGCGCGGCGCCTTCTTGCCGCGAGGATGCGTAAATCGGGGCTCTAGCGTGTCGGCTTGGCCGGCATACTGCTGGTCCTGCGCCACGCCGCGGTTGAAGTAGCTCACCACGTCTTTCACGCTGGTAAGCGATCCGTTGTGAAAAAAGGTCCGCGCGTCCCTCAGCTGCCGCAGGGTTAGACTCCGAAATTTGTAAGCGTCGTCGTGGTTCTGCGTGATCTCTTCTCGCCCGGTGTCTTCCCCGTGGGCGAGTGGGTTCCCTTTGCGATCGAACCTGAGGTGGCCTCTCGCTAAGGCGTTCAACGCCTGGACCGGGTGATCGCCGATCCCGATATTGAAGAAGTTTTCCTCGACGAACTTGCCGACGCCGGCGACGTCTGGGTCGCTCGGCTGCTTGTTGAACATGGGGCCGCTGTGACAGGTGAAGCAGCCAGCTCCCCCTTGCGGGGCCGGCGTGAAGAAGAGCCTGGCGCCCTGGCGCTGCCGCGCGGTCAGTGAGCTTTCTCCGGCAAGAAACCGGTCGAAGGGAGTATTCCGCGTCACCGCGGTGCGCAAGAACGTTGCCGTAGCACGCAGGACCGAGTCGTCGTTGACGAGCTTGTCCAAGGCTGCCTGACATACGCCGGTCGGGTCGGCTTTCTTGCAGGCATCGTAGTCTTGGGCCTCGTCTGGGAAGGCTTGCCTGAAGAGCTCGATGAACGCCGGTATCTTTTGGAGCTCCACCGACTCGAAGTCCAGCATGCGGTGCGCGTCGAGCAGCAGAAGCGTCAGGTTTTCCTGAGCCGGGTCACCTAGCGGATTGAGCCCACCCGGCAATGAGTTCGACTCTCCGGCGAAGCCGCCAAAGAGCAAACGATTGTTGAACGCAAAGCCGATCATGGAAGGGGACTGTCGCGCGACGCTGTCCAGCTGGTCGAGGCGGCCGGTGGCGAGCAGCGCGTCCGCCAGCGGGTCCGCCTTCTGCCTTGCGGGTGTGGCAATGACCTCAGTACCACCCACGCTATAGATATCAGTAAGCGTCGGGAGCGAGTCGACACCGGTGTCGCCGTCGAAGAGCCGAGCTCGCGGCAAGTAGGCGCTCTGTCGCGGTAGTAAATTTCGCTGGGGACGCCGACGGATGATGTAGTCTCCGTTCTCGTCAGTATAGCCACGGCCCTCGCCCCCCACGTTGAAGTTCAACACGGCGCCCGCCTTGCCGGCTGCTTCGCCGAGATGGCAGCTCCCGCAGGAGCCGGTGCTTCGGGTGGAAGCGACGACGTCCTGCACATTCGGGTTATCGCTAGGCACGGTTCCGCCAAACGCGGTTCCCTCCGGCAGGTCCCTCGGCTCGCCCGTTCTGATAGGCGGGTTCACGTTCTTGTTGATGTTGACGCGCGCGGTCCTGATTGGATCGTGAAACAGCATCTTCCCGAGATAGCGCTTCGCCTCGGTCGTCTTGTAGCGACCGGGTCGTTTCGGATCCTCGGGCGGCAGTGGGATGGAGGCGTCGTCCGCCGGCACCTTCAGCTTGTCCAGCCCGCCTACTTGCCGGGCGATGAGCTCACGAAGCTCAACGGGCCCGATACCGAATGTTTCGGTCGCTGACGCGATCGAGCTCTCGTCGCCGTCCGGGGGCTCGGCTTGGCAGCCGCCCAGCAGGGGTAGCGCCAGGGAGCAAACGGTTAGATGCGTGAACAGCCTGTGATTGTTTTTGATGCGAAACGCGTTCATGACTTCTCCTAGGCGGTCGACGCGCATGTGCGTATCGCCGCTGTTGCAAACCGGCGGACGCGGTTTTCGCGCCCCCCAAGATGTGACTTAGTTTCTAGCCGCCCCGCCTACGCCGACGGCGCCGTCTAGCTGAGTAGCTCGAGCAGGTGGTCGCCGACGCGAAGCGCGTTGGCCATGATGGTGAGCGCCGGATTCACGGCTGCACTCGAGGGGAAAAAGCCCCCGTCGACCACGTACAGATTTCCGACCTCGTGAGCGCGGCAGTTGCGATCGAGGACTGAAGTCCGCGGATCGTTACCGAAGCGGATGGTGCCATTTTGATGGGCGACGCCGGCCAGGGGAATGCGCTGCCCCGCGTAAAGGCTGCGCGCGAAGACTCCCTGATGACAGTCGTGACCGTGCACGGCGCAGCGAGTGCTGAGCTTCATTAGCTCCTTGAGCTTCGCGGTCAGCCGCTTGTGGGCTTCCTCGTTGTTGGGCTTGTAGAAGAGGACGACCTTGCCGTCGTTGTCGATCTTGACGCGGTTTTCGGGGTCGGGGAGGTCCTCACTGGTCAGCCAGAAGTCGAGCGAATGGCGGGCCATTAGGTCGAGGGTCCAACCGGGAGCGATCGCTGGGGCGCCCGCTCGCAGCGTGTCCGCGTCGAGCTTGCCGACGAAGCTGATGTGACCCATCGGGTGCTGCCATTCCGGCGACCCGAAGTAGAAGTCGTTGAGCGCCAGTGTCTTCTGAAACACCGTGGGATTCGGGCACTTCGAGATGGCCATCAAGACCGAATTGACGTGGCCCATGTAGTGACGGCCGACCATGTCGGAGCCGTTGGCGAGACCGCGCGGGTGGGTGCTGCTGGCCGAGCGGAGCAGCAGTGCCGCGGAGTTGATGGCGCCGCAGGCAACGACCACGAAGTCGGCCGAATAGGTGGCGAGCTTGCCCTCGCGTTCGACCTCGACGCCGCTGATCTCGCGACCCGTGCTGCTGGTGACAAGCCTGCGCACCATGGCTCGCGTCAGCAACGTGACGTTCGGAAACTCGAGTGCCGGATCGACGGCGCAAACCTGCGCATCGCTCTTGGCGTTGACGAGGCACGGGTGTCCGTCGCAAGTCGCACAGCGGATGCACGGGCTCTTGCGGGCGTTCTTTTCGTCTAGCATCACGCCGAGAGGCACGTGGAAGGGCTTGCAGCCGATCGCCGTCAGATCTTCGCTGAGCTGCTGAATGCGAGGCTCATGGCTGATGGCGGCATGCGGGTACGGAGTGCTCGCGTAGGCCTCGGTCGGATCTTCGCCGCGGTTGCCATGTACGCGGTACAGGTTTTCGGCTTGCGCGTAGTAGGGTTCGAGCTCGCTATAGGAAATGGGCCAGGCGGGCGAGATGCCGCCGTGGTGCCGAATCTCGCTAAAATCCTGCGCGCGGAAGCGAAATAGCGCCGAGCCGTAGAACTTGGTGTTGCCGCCAACGAAGTAGTTGGTGTGCGGGTGTAGCTCTTCGCCCTCTCCATCGCGCCAAACTTCCTTCGTGTTGTAGCGACCCTCCAGGTTGACGGCGCGCGTGCTCCAGTTCTCAGGCTCGCGCTTGACGTAGTCGCCGCGCTCAAGGAGCAAGATCTTCTTGCCGGATGCGGCGAGCCGATGCGTGAGCGTGCCACCGCCCGCCCCGGAGCCGATGATGATGACGTCGTAGTGATTCTCAGCCATGGGAAGGTCCCTTCAGACACTCACAACGCACGAAGCAGGTGACGGTTTCATCGTGATTGAGCTTGCCGCACAGCCGCTCCTGGCGCGTCGTTAGGCGTCGGTGCAGCTCGACACCGGTCAGCATTCCGAGCAGCGGCGCAGTGAGGTAAATCCAAAATCCCGACCACAGATGGGCCCAGACCGCGGAGCCGAAGCTGCGCGCCGGATTGAGCGACATGCCCGAGATCGGTGCTGCCACGCTGATGAACAAAGCAACGAGCACGGCCGCGCAGGCGCCGGTATACGGCGCCAGGCGTGGCGAGCGGTTCACGGTCATGACCGCGGTCTGCAGCACGAATGCCAGGCCGAATTCGGCTAAGAAAGCCGGACCGGCGCCGCCCGCTGGCTTCGTTGCAACATAGTCGACCGCTGGACTGCTCACGAGGCCGGGCAGTGCCGAGGCAGCCAACAGCACCCCGAGTACGCTGCCGATGAGCTGTGCCGCGATATAGCCGAGAGCGTCCGGCACCGAGAGCTTTCCGAGCCGCACGAAGCACACCACCGCCGCCGGGTTCATGAACGCGCCGGAGCGTTTGCCCCAGCGGCTGTAGGTCAGGCAGACCGCGGTCAATCCCATCGCCAGTCCGATGAGTACACGTCGGGTCGGAGCTGACGCGATGGCCCCGTGCACCGGCGAGGCCGGATGTTCGAGGATGACCACGTTGACGCACGCCGAGAGCATGAAGAGCCCGAGCAACGCCCCGTCGATGGCGTAGACGCCGAGTCTTTCGCGAAGCTCGGCCCTGGGCGCGCTCGCTCGGTTGCTGGACACCCCTAGCCTCCGGTCTCGAACCCGGGGTACAACGTCATGCCGCCGTCTACGTACAGGGTGGCGCCGGTGATGTAGTCAGAGTCGTCGGAAGCGAGCCACACCGCCGCCCGGCCGATCTCGTTCGGTTCCCCGATGCGCCGGTAGGGGATCAGATTCATGAGCGAGTTGTAGGCTTCGCGGCTGCTCCAAGCGTCCATGTTGATGGGCGTGCGGACGGCGCCGGGCGATAGGGCATTCACGCGAATTCTGAGCGGCGCCATCTCTTGGGCGATACTCTTCATCATCATCGAGACGCCGCCCTTTGAGGTGGCGTAGTTCACGTGGCCAGCCCACGGTATGACGTCGTGCACCGAGCTAATGCAGATGATCTTGCCGGCTGAGCACGAGACCTCACGCACCACTCCGCGACGTTTGAACTCGCGAATAGCAGCTCGTGAGCACAAGAACTGGCCCTTGAGATTGACGTTCATCACCAGGTCCCAGTCAGCTACCGTCAGCTCGTCGAACGGCGCGTCCTTTTGGAGGCCTGCGTTGTTCACCAGGATGTCGATGGTGCCAAACTCGGCGATCATGGTCGCGAACATGCGCTCGACTTCGGCCTCGCTGCTGACGTCGGCGCGATGGGCGTACGCGCGTGCGCCGCAGCGCTGAATCTCGGTCACGACCTTCTGCGCCTCGTCGTCGCGTGACACGTAGTTGACAACTACGTCGGCGCCGGCGTGGCCCAGCGCCAGCGCCATGGCTTTGCCGATGCCTGAGTTGGCTCCGGTCACCAAGGCTCTCTGGCCCTTCAAACTTCGCACGATTGGGCACATTGGCAGCGTGTCCGCCATGGTCCCTTGTTCACTGAAATAGTCCCTCATGGTCCTCGTCTCCTGCCCGGCGCTACGCCGACTCCGACTCCCGGTTACCAGGGTCGCGCACTTTTCAGGAGATTCAGAGTTTGTGTAACCGGATCCCCCTGCTCGGCGTCTAAGCCGGCCATGGGACACGAACACTCGCCGAAATTTGGGACCAAGGGACTATTGCCGAACGACTGCGACGATGCGGAGACCATCCGCCTGGCCGAGGACGCGCGTCGTGAAAAGAATTGGAAGCGCTGGGGCGCCTACCTCTCGGAGCGGCAGTGGGGCACCGTGCGCGAAGACTATTCCGAGCATGGCAATTGCTGGGACTACTTCCCGCACGACCACGCCCGCAGCCGTTCGTACCGCTGGGGCGAAGACGGCTTGTTCGGTTTCAGCGATCGTCAGGCGCGCGTCTGCTTCTCGCTAGCTCTGTGGAACGGCAAGGATCCGATCCTCAAGGAGCGGTTGTTCGGTCTCACCGGACCGGAGGGCAATCACGGCGAAGACGTTAAAGAGCTCTATTACTACCTCGATGCGACTCCGACCGGCTCGTACTTGCGTGGGCTCTACAAGTACCCGCAACGCGAGTATCCGTACGCACGCCTGGTGAACGAGAACCGCTCGCGTGGCAAGCACGAGGCCGAGCTCGAGCTCGCTGACACGGGCGTACTGGACGGCGATGCCTACTACGACGTGAGCGTCGAGTACGCCAAGGCGGATCCGGAAGATATCTTGATCCGCGTCACCATCGATTCGCGTTCGCCTGATGCAGCGCGCCTCCACGTGCTGCCGACCCTCTGGTTCCGCAATACCTGGAGTTGGGGCGGCGAGGGTGCCAAAAGGCCGGAGCTCCGAGTCAAAGGCGCGGCCGGCGTAGACGTGATGCACCCGGAGCTTGGCGAGTACGAGATGTTGTTCGAGCCATCGCCCGCGCTCCGCGAGCTGCTGTTCACGGAGAACGAGACGAACAGCGAGCGCGTTTTCGGCGTCCCCTCGGACTCGCCCTACACCAAGGATGCGTTTCATCGCCGCGTGGTGAACGGCGACCTCGCTGCCACCAATCCCGAGCAAGCGGGTACCAAAGTCTGCGCTTGGTACGAGCTAGAGGTGCCGGCGCGTGGCAAAGTCGTGCTTCACGCTCGGTTGCGCAAGCGAACCGCGCCCGTGGCAGCCGCTTTCGGTGCTGGCTTCGAGCGCACGTTCCGTGAGCGGCGCGCCGAAGCCGACGCATTTTACGATCGCGTTCACCCCGATACCGCGACCCCGGACGAACGCGCCGTCGCCCGCCAAGCCTACGCCGGGCTCGTCTGGTCGAAGCAATTCTTTCACTATGCAGTCGGAGAATGGCTGAACGGTGACGCGGGGCAGCCGCCGCCTCCCGGATCGCGTCATCATGGGCGCAATAACGACTTTCGGCACGTCTACTGCCGCGACATCATCTCGATGCCCGACAAGTGGGAGTACCCGTGGTTTGCGGCGTGGGACCTCGCGTTTCATATGTTGCCCTTCGCGCGCATCGATCCTGAGTTCGCCAAGGAGCAATTGATCCTGTTTCTGCGCGAGTGGTACATGCATCCGAACGGCCAAATTCCAGCCTACGAGTTCGCGCTCTCGGACGTGAATCCGCCCGTACATGCTTGGGCCGTGTGGCGCGTCTACAAGATGACGGCCAAGCGTGGCCAGCGCGATCGCGTGTTCTTGGCGCGCGCGTTCCAAAAGCTGCTGCTGAACTTCACCTGGTGGGTGAACCGCAAGGACCCGGAGGGTAACAACCTGTTTGCAGGCGGCTTTCTGGGTCTCGACAACATCGGCGTCTTCGATCGCTCGCAGCCACTGCCGACCGGTGGACACCTGAAGCAAGCCGACGGTACCGCCTGGATGGCGTTCTACTCATCAACGATGCTCTCGATGGCGCTCGAGCTGGCCGAGGGTGACCCGGCCTACGAAGACGTCGCCTCCAAGTTCTTCGAGCATTTCGTCGGCATCGTCGACGCCATGAATCGTTTTGGCGGCACGGGCCTATGGGACGAGCAGGACGGCTTTTACTACGACCAGCTGGCGATTGACGGGCAGAGTATTCCACTCAAGACGCGCTCAATGGTCGGCGTGCTGCCGATCATCGCGGTCGAGGTGCTCGAAGACCATGTGCTCGACAAGCTGCCCGGCTTCAAGAAGCGCATGCAGTGGTTCTTGGACAATCGCAAGGACCTCGCGGGGCACATCGCCTACCAAGAGCTCGCCGATGGCAAGCACGGTCATAGGCTTTTGGCGGTGCCGTCGCGCGAACGGCTGGCCCGCGTGCTGCGCTTCATGCTCGACGAAACCGAGTTCTTGTCGCCACATGGGCTGCGCTCGCTGAGCCGGGTGCATAGAGACGAGCCGTACCGCTTTCAGGTTCATGGCAACGAGCATCGCGTGGAGTACGCGCCCGGTGACTCGACCACCGGCCTGTTTGGAGGGAACTCGAACTGGCGCGGTCCGGTGTGGTTTCCGCTGAACTATCTGATCGTCGAAGCCCTCGAACGCTACCACCACTACTACGAGGACTCGCTCAAGGTGGAATGCCCCACGGGCTCGGGCAGGTTTCTGAACCTGCAAGAAGTGGCTGCCGAGCTGGCTAGCCGGCTCTCGAACATCTTCTTACCCGGCGCTGACGGGCGGCGGCCGTGTCACGGGGACGACGAGCGCTACGCCTCCGACCCCCACTTCAAGGACCTGGTGCTCTTTCACGAGTACTTCCACGGCGAAGACGGTCGCGGCGTTGGCGCCAGCCACCAAACCGGCTGGACGGCGTTGGTGGCGCGCTGCCTCGAATCGATGGCCAAGGCGCGCTCGGCCAAGGAGGAAGCAGCATGACCACGCAAGCGCTTCTGGGCCGAGACCCAAAGCGGACGGCGGCGATGGATCAGAAGCTCTTGTACTTTCTGGCCTGCAGCCGCTGGGATTACCGGGCGGTGCGCCTCGACGCCGCGCGCTACGCGATCGAAGCCGTTCGGGAGCGTGAGCCGACCACGACTTGGATCATCGACGACACGGGGTTCCTCAAGCAGGGCGAGCACTCGGTCGGCGTGCAATGGCAGTACACGGGTTCGGCGGGCAAGACCACCAACTGCCAGATCGGTGTGAGCCTCGCGGTCGCCAGCAGCTCCGAGCAGATCGCTGTCGACTTCGAGCTCTACTTGCCCGAGCGCTGGGCCGGAAACGCCGCGAGACGGCGGCAAGCTCGCGTCCCGAAGGATGTGGAGGTCAAAACCAAGATCGAGCTTGCGCTTGAGATGATGCGGCGAGCCAAGCAAGACGACATCCCGGGCAGCATCGTGCTGGCCGACAGCGCTTACGGCGACAGCACCGACTTCAGAAATTCCGCGCGCGCGCTCGGCTTCGACTTCGCCGTCGGCGTCCTGCCGACGCTCGGCGTCGTCCAGCTTGATCGCAACGATCGCATCAACGAGAAGCCGCGCTCGGGCGCCGCTGTGGTCGCCTCGCTGCCCAAGGCGGCGTTCCGCAAGGTGACGTGGCGCGACGCCACTCGCAGAAAACTCTGCTCGCGCTTCTGCTTCGTGCGCGTCCTGACCACGCACAAAGACGTGCTCCCACTCGAGGCTCGCGAGCCGCTCTGGCTAGTAGCCGAGTGGCCCGAAGCCGAAAAAGAGCCCAGCAAATTCTTGCTCACGACGCTGCCACGCCGCATGAGCAAAAAGCAGATCGTTCACCTGCTCAAAGAGCGCTGGCGCACCGAGCGCATGTACGAAGACCTCAAGGGCGAGCTCGGCCTCGACCACTTCGAAGGCCGCTCCTTCCCCGGCTGGCATCACCACGTTTCCGTCGTCCTCTGCTGCTACGCCTTCGTGGTCGCTGAAGGCGTCCGCGCTTTTCCCCCCTCGACCGCCGGGTCGCGTCGCAACCGTCCGCTCCAAGTCGCGGCCTGAGCGCCACTTCAAGGACTCGTTCATCACCACTCGCGTCGCGATCGCTCTACACCTTGCCCGCTGGCTCCCACGCTGCCCAACCTGCCATCAACCACATACCCCATCACGCTGCTCGATCAAACGCTTCACGAGTGTTAGGGCGGTCTTTCGCGAGCACCAGCGTCACACGGACGTTCTCGATCTCGATGAAGTGGTTGCCAGGTTCGTCCGTATGGATTTGCATGGCTGTACTAGACGTTGGCGGCGTCCGTTTCGGCATGGAAATCCACCGGACCCTTCAGAAAGTGTACGGGGCTGGCGTCCACGAGCCACCGCGCAACGGAGCGTACGTGCGATCCTTATGGTGCCAAAACGGGTGCGTGTTCAAAACAAAGAAGGAGCCACGAGTGAGTTGGCGGCTGAAGGTGGCGCCGTACTGCGCGAACAGCAGCACGTG
>Ga0307516_10006228_pt1 | contig 14038 bp, 17 predicted proteins | sample 19_EM_MG_FD_203310 | JGI IMG/M metagenome (GOLD analysis project Ga0307516, IMG submission 203310) | Populus trichocarpa ectomycorrhiza microbial communities from riparian zone in the Pacific Northwest, United States - 19_EM | ecosystem: Host-associated > Plants > Roots > Unclassified | place... | reverse complement strand
CATAGGCCACCGCGGCTGAACTGGCTGCGTCCGTCCCTGCCATCTACGAAGCAAGTGGGCACAAGTACACCTCGGAGCATCCTCTTCGTGCTCTCTTACTAACAGCACTGCGCAGGTTCAATATTTCTGTGTTGACGGCGTCGGGCTTCTCCAAGCACGAGCGTGACCAGATATGGAGCGTGGTTGAGAAGAATATGTTCGACTTGTACGTGGTTCTCCCCTCACTCGTCTATATCATGACATTTTGTACAAGTAGCTATAATACCTCTTCCTTCGGCTGGGACCCACAATCCAAGAACCTAGAAATGTTCGATCCCCAGTCTCGTTTTATCATCGCACGCCCAGATGGCGGTGCCAGCGACCCCGTCAGCATCTGCGAATACACCATCTTTCGCTTTGACAGGGAGGAATACCAGAATGTCATCTACTGGTGCATCTAGAGTGGTCTCGGCGTACGGTATCTTCCGTGACCTCGTTGTGGGGTAAGTTATGAACTTCAGGTATCAAAACACGTCAGGCGGTACGGTCTTGAAAAGTGGCTGACCCTGAAACTTGCCGACATCGGTGCCAAGTGAGGGATGGAGAAGGTTGTGCTCACGGTATTCAAAGGTCTCTGATTTTTATACCTTCTTTACGCTGTCTTACCGTCCTGTGCAGCCAATCGATCAGCGCTGTCGTTCTATACCTCCGTTGGGTACGTCGTTTACTTCTCTAGACTTGTGTTCCAGATTTGGGCTGTATCAACAGCAGCGGTGCTAGTGCTCAAAGTATGTTGAGGTCCTTCTGATCTCCCTTGCACACTGGACTGCGAGCCATCAGTGCTACCATCATCGAGGTCACCATAGATATCGATGTGCTCTTGTGTGCCACTGTCCTCTTCAGTGCCACCATCACGATAACGCAGTGGTAAACGGTGATGGCGAGTAGGGCAAATATCAGCAGCAGGCGTATTACACACAACTGCAGGAGCATCATGGCCCATCGGGCCAATGGGAGTAGGTTCGTGGGTGGCTTGCTCTTGACGATGACGTGGGGGCATGGAATGAAAGGGAGTTGATCAGTGGAGCGTCGACGTCTCGAGATTAGAAAAATATTTATATTAGGGCTGTGGCGCACCTCTGCAATTATGCTTATCGGCCATTAAACCTGAGTAGTAAAGCAAATTGATTATCGTGGAAATGCGATGGATACCATTACAGTAATGGGTGATAGCAAGAAAGTGTAACAGATAAAGCTGACGGGACTCAAATGAGATGTCCAGATTAACAAACTACCTGACATGTCGCAAAGGCTTTCTTGTACAATTTAATGAACCCTCCGAGCCTTCTGAGAACGTGTAGCTGGGTGAGTGGTAACGAAAGAGACATTGGGGTGGTTAGGAGTAGCAGTTCTGATGATGTCGGAAACTTCTTCATCCTCGTAATCCTCATCATCAGAGTGAGCGCGTTTGGTTCCACGAAAGACCCTATAATACCAAGTTTGATAACGATTATGGGCAGTGAAGTCTGCCGCAGATGCCAACGCCAGTCGAGCGACGCTCCAATCGATGCAAAGTGTAATCTTAGCCTCCTCCAATGCGCGTGTATCAAGATCCGGGCAGAGTTTCTTGGTGAATGCGGTGATTGAGTTTTTCACTTTCGATAGTCCTTTGTTGATCATCAATTCCACAGAGTTCATTGAAACCTTTGGATATAGGGTCTAAATGAAGAAAATGTGTAAGGGGTAGTTGCCAATGGTGAAATACATCACCCACACCGCATGTCATCTTATCCTTATCAATATTGATTATGTCGGTGGCATCATCCTTGACCCACACACGATACTCAACAGACATCATATGGCACCACTCGTGACCGGCAATCACGACAGGCTTGAGTTGAAAACGTTCTTCACCAAGATTAGAGCTAGATTGAATGGAATTGGTGTCGGATTGTTCAAGACAGAAGAAAGAATCAATATCTCGACACTCCTCTTCCTGGGAGAACAGGTTCCAGGCAGCCGACCCCTCCTTCGGGCTACGGTAGTCTTGATGCTCGTTGATAAGTATCATGATCACCAGAACTGTCTCGGGACGGGTAGCAAGTTCCTTCCGTAGTTTCTCCTTCAAGGCTACTTCGTCCTGGGAAAAGGCACATTCTACAAGGGCAAGAACTTGAAAGTCCTTATGCCCTTGCCCCCTTCGTATCAAGGGCATGAGCACTAGACTAAGGTCAGGGGTCGCGGAGAACCCTGTCTGCGACGATTTAAATGTAAAGTTTGACTCGAGGGTCACACGAAGCAAGTGCCTGTCGATGGGGAGCTGCTGCATTGCAGGGCTGATTGCTTCTTTGAGATCAGTTAGGGGCACCTCGTGTGTCGTTCCTGGCCACTCCACAGTAACAATACCTCGCTGAGGGTTGTGGGTTAATCTATCACCGCTCTCAGCTATTGGTTGGGAATACAATGGATTGCTTACTTTGGTCGCCTTGCAAAAAGGGATGATTCATCAATGAGATGGGAAATCGCTTCAAATTCTTGTATAGTGACTCCATGAAATAGCTATTGGAATAATCAATAATCGAACCTTTTGCCACACAACGCATCCCTCACCTTGATTGACAAATCTACAGTGCTCGCATCAGCATCCGGTGATACGAAATATGTGAAGATGTCCTTGAATGACTCTAGGGGAGGTGAGTTCTCAAGCCAGACAAAATGTAGTGTACACGCACTGGATCTTAAAACTGCTTGGGGAGTATCCTTGGGTAGTCTGGCAATTGCTTCGGCATACTTGCTATTCGACCGGACTTTGGGTGATGCAGTCCCCGGGATGGACAGGGTGGGACTTGTGGCGATCATGGATGGAGTTGAACCAACGCATACGGGGACATAACACTGTGGCCCTGGCTTGGTCTCGGTTGTAGATTGGGTGCAGCTAGAGGTGAAAAAGTTTGAACGAGCGTAGCAAAACTCGTTCCCCACCACTGCAGTTGACATGGTAGTAGTACGGTGTTGCAGGTTGCTCAGGCGGCTGCGACATACCTGTGCTTATTAGGCTATGGATGAATCACCTTGCTTTCCCTTGCTTGACAAGTTGACAAGGGTTGACAAGGGTTCTGGGACTCCCGACGCAGTCGGCACTTCCCGAGTATGTAAGGAGTGGATGACTTCTGCGGAGTCTGGACGTCAAAATATTGAAATTTCTCACTGTGTTTAAGTCTTTTCAGCCAGTGGCCGAGTGCTGGCGCTGAGCACTCGACAAGAATGGAACAGCGTCACGCATTCACTTGTAGTAACTTCAATGCGTCCATTCTCCTCAGTGCACACACCGCAAGTCCTGCAATTCGTGTGCAGGTGCCACCAACCCAGCATTGATACGAGCAGCGTTTATTCCATCAGCAACCTGTATCGAGTTCACATGAAGGTTTCTAATTAGGGACTCCATGTTTGCTGTTACCATTTGGACATACATCGCTCGAGTCCTTTGTGGATATGTGCTATTGTGGTACGTGTTCGCCTCTCCCTTTGTTACCTTGGCTTCGCTGCCGTGTGGTATGTACTGCGACGATGAGTAAGTTAGCTACGCTCAAACTTGGTTACCCGAATCTTTTTTAACTGTACAATCACCAGGCTAAGGTAACTGAATTTTAGGAAAGGACTAAAGGACAACGAGCGATGGGTATCTGAAGTTATATACTGTATTGTCCAGGTACGACTAACGAGTCTTGCCCTTGTCCTCGACTGGCTTGTCTCTGGCTGGCTCGTCCGTCTGCCTTCGACTGGGCTCTCTTCAACCGCGTCTTCTGGTTGACAGGAGCTTCCTCCTCATCTTCATAAGCACCATCCTCGTTTCCATATAGGCTCACGCCTCACTTTCGACAGGTGGGTGACTTAGCCCTGCGACCCCAATCAGTTTGTAATCGGCGGGAACGGCAGGTGTTGAGAAATGGATCTCATCGATAATGGAGGTGCGTGGCCGTTTTACCCCGTGGTACTTGCGATTGGGACGGCCGTTGTCGAACGGCGTATCGATGATCCCCTCCTTTCCCTGTGGGCTGAGTATCCCCTCTGTGCTGATTGACGCTGACGCTTGACTTTATCCACAGCGTCCCACAGCATGCTCTCCAGCGTCTCTGCTTCAGGGACGTTCAAGACCCGACCCCCTTTACTTTCCTCCCGGCTTCGGAGATCTGCATTGGGGCTCAAAACCTTGGTAGGAGTAGGTGAGCGCCCGTTGATTACGATATCGGCATTCCCATCCTCATCCTGCTCGAGGGTTGCAAATCAGGACAAGGTAGTGGCTTCATGAGTGTAGGCTTCTCGGAATTGTGGATATCCGCAAGGGACATGGGGCGAACAGTCCTTCCCTCGACGAAGCGCAGCATCAAAGCAAAAGTAGGTGCGCACTTGCCAGTGCACCAGCATCTGACGGCTCTTGTCCCCTTCTAGGCTCCAGCGAACGGAGTAGAACTCCGGCCCTGATCGTTCAATATTTCTGCGAGGCTCGCGATCCATAGGGTAAAGGGTGCGCAGGCAGATACGGTGGTCAGGATGATTATGATGGACTCGGGGGTGATCGTGCCTAGGCGCTACGTGTCTATGAGATGACGACAGAGTGTTCCATCCTCTGTTCCTGTGAAGGGTGACTACGTCAGGAGTGTGGAGGTTTGATTATGGTGCGTGGATCGATGAAGATCCTTCCACAATTAACGCAGTCGATATATTTTTCCTCCAGGTCACGCTGACGGCGTCGTTGGTGCCTGGATCGCAGTTGCGGTGCCCTTCGAGAAGAATGTTGCGAGCGTGGGATGGAGCACTGGAAGCGGGACGGGGGATTCGAGCGAGAGTGACTTGGACGGTGAGTTCGGGGATGGTGAGGATGGGCTGATCCTTGTTGACGGGACGGGCGGCTTAATTATTTCCGTTGTGGAGAGTTCACTGCCTTCCGAGTCTCTACCAAGAGCAACATTGTTGACAATGTTGGACAAGCATCGGTGTTACCAACACAGGCGGCTTTTCGAGTTCATATGCTATTTCTAAGAACACTTCGGAGGACATCACCCCTGAATACCGAGTGGTTTCTGCGAGAAGATGGCGGCGGCGGAAACATAGCACACAAATTGATCAGACCACCTGACAACAATTGCAGAGCAAGCTGAGAGCATAAAAGCCCAGGGGATCTCCCACATCGCTGTTCGTACCGCAGCGACACCCACGCTGGCACCGCCATTACCAACGCTAACCATCGCTACCACCACCAATGCCAATGTCACCAAACCGACAATGCTTCAACGCCGACACGTCACACCACTACCACCGATCCCCAGACCACAACCATGATGGCTCCAGCAACTGTGACGGCACGACACGAACGACCACCCCAGCACCAGCACCGGCACCAACATCCGCACGATGACGACATAGTAAACATAGTAAACTTTGTATATTATGTATCCACCATCGCTTATGACCCCTTTGCAGTGACGGACGGGCATCACACCCATACCACGACGGCGACGACGACCATCACCACCAGCACGACGACCGTTTCACTAGGACCACCTACAATGCCAAGAAAATACGGCGTTGCCTATAGATTCGAAATAAGTCTCCACATTTCATCTTATGTTGTTAGCTTTGAATAATTAATACAAGGGCAATTTAACTCGGTGTGTTCAGTTTTCAAGTCTGACAGAGTGCCTTCCCCCCATTTGGGAACCTCTCTGACGTCTCTTCCAGCTCTTGTGGAATTTCTTGCGCCTCTTATTGCGCATTTGACACACCAGATAAGTCTTCTTTGGCTGACATTGCCACTGCGACGTTCACGTCTTCGCATGTAGAAATAATTGTATTCGCGTGAATCGCATCTGCGCGTCCGGCGCTGTCGCCCATCATCAACGTGTGCAGGTCTTCACGTTTGGCATGTTCGTTGTCGACATTCTCAGTGCCTCGATCTCTGTCGTCGAGATTTTCAATACATAGTAAGCCTTCTTAGCTGACTTCCCTCTACGGGTCCAACTGGGCCTCTTTGCGACACGCAGCTGTGCTCACGATCTGCAGACTGGCCCCTCACTCGCGGTCGTCACAACAGCCACATCACCTTTGTGCCGAGTTCTCATGTCCGATAACGCCAACGCTGCATCTCTATCACTGCGCCATACAGCCACCGTGCCTACTATATTTACATTATGGTAGTGATCTTTCAATTATGTAGTTCACAATGTATACATTTAGATGTCATTCAGGAGCCAGAATGTATAAATTGTGATACATAAACGACTGAAAGGGTAGATAAAACAGAGTGGGTAGTATAACCAAGAACATTAGTACTAGGAAAGTGATGAGAGGTGGACAACGCTACTATGTAGGTGACTACGACACGATGGTATACGACGGCGAAGCCAAGGTAATAGAGGGAGAAGTGAACATGTAGCACATATCCGCGAAGGGATGCATGTCCAAGTGGTAACGAAGGATCACATCAGACCTGATCAGTAACCTCTCTGTGAACTCGGTACAGGTTGCTGATGCTGAATAGACAGCGACATCTTCATCGTGGGCGTTGGCGGAGGACGAGGCTGTGTTTGATGTGGCGGTAGGGCAGGTGTGGCATTGGGCAGAGGGGATGGATTATTATGTTGTAAGCGTGGAGATAGTGAAAGGGCGGGATATTGGCCTCCATGTACCAAGTGAGCCGTTGTCCTCTGGACCGCCCCCAGCCCGGCCGACTGCTCAGTTGCCGTTTGCAGGTGGCGTACGAGTGGGAAGGATACCGGGAGAATTGTGAGGGCTAGAAAACACCGTCGCGCCACCCACGTCTTGCCTGTTCCCGAGCGTCGGTGTCTGCTGCATCGGCGACCCATTCCACTGTCTCCTAGGAGGCTTCAGATTTACACTGACCCCTGCGCCCAACTGCATAATGAAATGCGCCCCGTTAGGTACCAGGTATGCTTGAATCTGCCAACCAGGCGTTCTCTGAATTGCTGACGTCGGATCTTGACCTGGAGCAAGCCCCATCCTCGAGTTTTGCGTCGGTTGCGGCGAAAGGCCATTAGGCCGTTGAGGGGCCTGCATATAAGCGCCATTTGGGATCGCATATCCATTGAGTGGGCTGTAATACTCGTTCAAGGGAAGGAAGATAGGCTGCTGAATATCGGCTTTCTGTCGTGGAGGAGACCCAGTTTCTGTCTGTACACTGTTGTTGGCGGAGCGCCAACCTCTGGTGTTTGCTGCGTACTTCCGTTAGAGGTCGGTCCATTGACGACAGGTGCACCATTCGGTATATACGACGCCTTCACTGCATTTTCGTCCGTGGACAAGGGGAGGGTAGGCGACGCACTGGACGTGGGGGTTGGTGAGGAGTCCGCATTGGACTGCTGATGGGATGATTGATGAGGAGGTAGTACAGGAGCCAAATTTGATGTTGCAGGAGGGCGAATATTCCCACCAGATATCCACATGAGGAATGGTGGTAGGAGGTTGCATGCCCTTCATGTGTGCCTGCATGGATATCGGCAGATGCCATTTGTAAATCTGCGCTGGACATTCTGCGTGTCTTTGTGAACTGGCAGTGTAGCAGCGATTCGAAATGGGGTGACAGCATGCGGACGGCCATCTTGCAAGACGTAGATCGTAGCATCATAATTGATGAGTTGCTGGTCTTGTTCAGTGAGCAACGTCATCATATGACGCAGATACCTCGGGTCATAGTCATCCACGAGCATACGATCCTGTTCCTCCACACCCTCTGGAGCCACTGCAGGACCATCATCCTGGTCAAAGAGCCAACGTTCTTGAAGACGACGTGCCATCTCCTGATCCTCTGCATTATTAAATGTCTCAAGAGAATGCGGCGTCGTCAGATCAACGAGATGTCATCATCATGAACACCAAGCCTCTGCAAAGCGCCTCGCCTGTCAAGCGAGATGCCGCCAACACGTGTCAGCTGGCAACGAAGATAACGAAGATGCTCAGGCTTCCTGTCCCTGTCTTCCATGCACATCTGGCGATGGAGTACTCCGAGAGGGCGTAGGCATGAGTTTCGGGTACGGTAGCATAGGCCGTTGGTAAGTGTTCTGCATTGAACGGATTAACACCTGAAGAGGTTGTTGCAAGTGAAACACACCTCCATGACATCCCTCGTAGCTGTGGTCCCTCTCCCTGCGATGCGCAAGATCGTGTTCCATGGCCGCATTAATAAGACTGAGTCGCTCCTTGGGCCGGATAACGGCTTCCATAGCTACTACTGGCGGCGCCAAAACACTATCCCTAGCACGAAGCTTGAGTCCCGGTAGACAACTGAAAGGACGTTATCAGGTGGCTTGAATCAGTGAAAGAGAGATTCGACATACCCAACGGCTTCGGTCTTAGGCTTCTTCACCGCGCGCTCCTTGTCGTGTAACAATTCGTCATCGTCCTTCGTGCTCAGTGATGGGAATTTACGTTTAAGTTCGGCGAACTCGAGCTTTTTCTCGCAGTCCATTTTCAAGTTTTCGCGCTCGAGTAATGATTTGTTCAGGCCATGGGCCTGTGCAAGCTCCACTTGAAAATGGAATAGTTTGTCGGAAGAAGTTGCTTGAGAGGCGCGAGTCTTCCGGACGGACTTGATCTCTCGGCAACGGAAGCATATGTACGGCTCATTGTTGGTGTCCGTCTCGTCGAACTATAAAAGCGATTATAAAAAGGGTCATCATGTCTGAGCTGGAAAACCAGAGCGGACTGACATTCAGTGCTGGGATGATTCTCTGGCCACCCGCTGAGTCCTGCGTTCGCGCAAATATGGATAGACTGCCTTTGCCAAGCACAGTAGTTGCATTGGTGGGGGCATCCAAGCTGGTACTGCAAAAGCAGCAAACATGGATGCTGGTAACGGCGACGAAAAGACATCTTGGTAGTCTGAGAAGGGTGGGAAAGGCATGCAAGACTCTACACTCTATTAACAAGCGATCGGTCACCATTTACATGTGATGGGTAACAGAATACGTACGGTATGGAGGAACGGGGCCTTGTCATGGGGGACTTCTCAAAGATTCCCATTACAAGTTCGAACTCATCTTCCGAGATAGTAACCGGCTGAGCACAGTCCGATTCCTTGCCTTCGCCTTGGCTCATCTTCAGTCATCTGAGATGCGGCATTATCGTCGTCTGCTGTTGATTCGTCCATGCCTCGTGGGTCCATGCAAGGTAATGGCGGTAAGGAAAGCGTGAGCAAAATACTGTGTCAATCTTGGGTGAATCCGACTCCCAAATGAGTACGAGGATGGGAAACAAATGTAGATACCTTGCAATCAGCCTGCAGAGAGACGAAGGAACAGTTATGGATGAACAAAGGTGATACAACTGAAAGTGGTCCTACCGCCTCATTCTCTGCCAACGCCAGCGATGAAGATGTGATGTCGCTGCCATCTATTCAGCATCAGCGTCCGGCTTCCCTGTGGCATACTGTTGCGTTGTTGCCATCCCGGGCCCCCATTTCTAAGCCTGTACTAGTAAGTAGTTGCAATGATACACACTTTGTCATATCAATGCGACACTAGAGTATGGAGCGAACATTACAAGTCTGCATACTCGAGTCCATCAACTGGATTTTCACCATCCTCCGGACCTAGCGCATCTTCGTCGCCGGACACCTCGCTGGCCTCCTTGTCCTCCAGCACCTGGTCCAGTCCAGAGTAGCTGTACTCCATCTCGTCGCCAAGTCCATCGTTGATGAGGCGTTCAGAGCATGCAGGATCGATGTCCCCCATTTCCAACTCGCCTGAGGCCCTCACTCTCATTGCCGCTTTCTTCAGACGCGCTTGAGTCATCCATAGGAATATTGTTGTCGCTGCCTTCCGCCCCTTTGTCAAACAGATCGTGGTGAAGGCAGTGCGTGGCTTCGCGAATGGACTTGTGCCCACCGCGCCATGATGGATGCGCAGCACGTCTTTCGCAGCGGCGCTGCCGGTTGAGGCTGCACCAGTTGCTGCAAATGCGGCAGAAGCCGACACAACCAGCGAGGATGTGGTGAACCACCATCCGGCCCTAGAGAATGAGAATGTGGTATCGCCATGCGCGGGATGCATCTGCTTTGGTTGCTCGCTGTTCCTCACCTTGCCAATCGTGCTGGTGCTGACGTTTCCCACAGTAGACATGTCCTCGACGTCTGGCTTGACACCACTGCGCCTGAACCACTGCATGACATTGCAGACCTTGATGGTCGACGCAGGACTGTTGCTCAATGAGTGTACATCATTGCCGCCCATGCTCGGGAAAATGGCTGTCTGACAGTGCACCTCACCTGTCGTCGTGGAGGTCGTGGTCGTAGTGGTGATGGGGTTAGTGGGCGGGCATTTCCCCCGTAGGCGTCTTCGCCATACAATTCTTGATCGTCTGACTGAACAACTCGACCATGACTGTGAGCGTGTTCTGCCTGTTTTTCTTCTCCTTGGAGACATCGCTGGGCGTCTGGCCTAGTAGCGAGGTCTTCGACTGGGATGGGTCTGGTGTACCAGGAACGGCCCCGATAGTAGATGCAGAGGCCGGTTTCTCGCGGATGACCTCGTTCTCTGAGGGAACGCACGACGCCGCGAATCCGTTGCCATGGTCCAAGCTCGACCCAAAGATCTTCGCCAGACCGAATTTGTCGATCGAAAGCCCAACAGGAGCAGCGACAGCTCGGGCGCCCGCAGTTCCGCCGATACTCCACTTGAATCGTATGTCGGAGCCTGCTTGGGCCCTTTTTCTTCAGGTCGGGTTGGGCTGTAGCTGTTCTTGTAGCAATGGTATCAGCAGCGACACTGGAGTGGGCGTCTTTGATGGGTACAACCGAGGCTGGGGCATCGTCCGGCGTCGAAATCGTAACCGGATTCGGTAAGTCGTTATCTTGCAATTGCTGGGCCTTGTTGTACTCGCTGACTTTCTGCAGCTAGTCACGCTTCTTCGACTCGCGTTGAGTCGACATCGTTGCCGCCCACTGAACCGCTGTCACCATCTCTTCGTTCGCCCTCGCCACCACCGTATCTGTCTAGCTTCGTCGTTCACCACCACCATTTCCTCAGCTGCCCGATTTGTCCAAAGATGAATGATCAACTTGCAGTCTCAATCGACGCATTCTGTGGTACCTATACACTGCCATCGTCAGTGCTAACTCGTTTTTATCGAGCAGGAAGCCTTGCCGTGTCGGTTTCAAGTTTATCTGGTGAGTATTGCGCCTTCATCTTGTTTGGACGCATTCTGACATTCCTCATGTCATTTCCGCCATATATGTATCATTTCTAATGCTGTGCACCTAATCTACGTGTTCATGTGGTTCCCGAAGCCATTCTACTGATCTGCATGGCCTCTTTCACCTTCACTAAGCAAGTTTGGTGAGTTTGTCTTCTTTCATGGTGTTCTGACGTTTTCTGGTGTGTCTGTAGGCATTATCACGTTGTTTTCAGTGCTGTACACATCCGTGTGCACCCTAAACGTGTCTGCATGGTCTCCAGTGCCATTCAACTCATCCGCGTGGTTGCCGAGGCGCTCTGCCTCAAGTATGCACTGTCTCGCAGCTTCAGCGCCCAGGTATACGCCCACACCATTTCCATGGTCAATTCTGGCTATTTCAGCGCTGTTTGATGCACTTGATACATCCATCGACCGATTGAAGCCATTGGACCCCTCTATGCGCCATCTTGGACCCCCAGGACCTATATATGTGGCTGTACCATCATTGCGGCCTTGCAGCACTATCCAACACCTTCGACACATCCGACTGACCTCTCGGGGTGCCTGCATGGTTGTTCGACATATTTGTTCGACTCCCAGGGCTGTTTCAAGTGTGACCATCGAGTTTTTCGTCTCGCTGCTCATACACCTTGCTTGCTTTTCCATGAGCGGCAGTCCATATGCATTAAGTACGTCCCCATTCATGTTTGCGTTGAGCTGATGTTCTTTACAGTCAAATTCGGTGTGCTTGAACTGCAATGGGCCTTTGCACACCAGCTTGTCACCCTCGTCGACAGGCCACCTCCACTGGTTCTCTGCCCAGTGCGGCCATCCCACTGACGTCTGCAACCATTTCGCGCATCTGCTGCCTCCTACTTGCAATTGGGTGGCCCGTTCCAATTTGCAGCCTTTCTGTGCTGTGCTATCACAAAACTCAGGTCAACAAGACCTCACCAGCACAAATAGAGGTCAGTTTGTGGAGTGTCCGTCACGGGGGTACGTGGACAGCATCTGGTAAATAAGTCGTAATATCAGCCCCATTATCACAATCCACCCCTGCTATTGGAATGCAATGCCCATACATACTACTAGGCTAGTATGGGCATTGCATTCCTTGAAGGCACTAGATGTGACCATTGCAATCTCGCTTGCAATTGCCTGCTGGCAGTTGGGAGGCACTTTCATTACATAAGTAAGCAAATACCTCGCCATATCCATGAGGTCGGACAGTCATATACTCTCTTTCTCGCTGGTTCTTTCGTTTCCTCCTCCCTTCAACTCAACTCATGCCCCCCATAAGGCGTAAATATGTACAATCATCGGTGTCTACAAACAAGTTTGCCTGCAAATACTGCCAGCAACTTTTCACCTTTCGAGGCATCAAGTCCCATGAAGTGAACTGCGCCCATAGGCCAGAGAGACCAAGGAGGATGAAAGAGTTTGCCAATGCTGCAGAGGAGGCCATAGGGCCACAGATGAAAGGTGCAATTCCAGTAATATCTATTCAAACACTTTTTATTAAATGATATTTGTACAATCTATATTATTAAGAGCGCCGCAAAGAAAATCGGCGCCTACGCAACGCACGCAACCACGATGCTTCTAGTAGTATCATGCAAGTGCAGCAACTAGCTGCGGAACCCTGTGATGCACCCTTTCATCCCGATCTGGAGACATTTGCAGAGGTCTCAGTGGACCTTGGAGCTGATGCTGCGGTGAGCAGCTTTGATTTCTACCAGCGTAAGTATCTAGTTAGGGATGCACCCCTTCATCTCGATCTAAAGATATTTGCAGAGGTCCCAGTGTCAGACCTTGGAGCCGATGCTGTGGTGAGCAGCTTTGATTTCTGCCAGCGTAAGTATCTAGTTTGAGATGTCTTTTCACACATATTAATGTTCGTGTAGGCTCCATTTCTGATACCAGCATGGCCAGTATTCCTGGCGCTATCCCTGACACCCTGTTGGATGAGAGTGCATCGTGCATCGAGTCAGCTCCTGGTCCTTCCTCTTCCAATGTCCAGCCCGACTCCTTCAAAACCGAATTCCATCCCAAAAGTGGCCATCCCACAACTGTTGACTCGTTCTCGAAGTTTGATCGCTCTCAGCATAACGTGCCCCGGTCTCTTATTGACGACAATTCGGAACCTTGGCACCCCTTCCATACGCCTGCAGACTTCGAGTTCTCTGAAATCGCGCACAAATCGGCCCTCAATAAGGACCAAACAAACAGACTCCTCGCCCTCATACAAAAGCTTTGCAAGGGCAAGGCTAAGTTAACTCTCCAGTCTCACCATGATGTCACGGAAGCCTGGAATCGTGCAGCCAAATTGATAACCCTGGTAAGTGGATCATTTGATTTCGGGGCTCACACGAACTGGAAAAACAAGCTCTCATGTTAAACAGTTCGAGAAGCAGGCTCACATTAGGGTAGAGCATGGGTATAGTCCTAGTTGCAGTGCACATGTCTAGTAATAGTGCGCATGTTAGTAACAGAGGCACACCTGGGCATAGTCATTCATCACCTCCTCTCTTCTCTCTGCAGCGCAATTTCAATATTTTCCACTAGCCTTGTTCAATTTCCTGGGTTTGAATGTCGCTTCAGATGGCACCGATGGGGCACTGCAAAGTAGTTGGCTTGTGTGAGGATATCATAGAAATGAATTCGTGCGAGTATGAAACGACCTCTCGCACGGTCTTGGCACCAGCAATACCCGATAACGATCTCTGCTACTCTTGCTCCACATCTGCTGCTACCACAAAACTCATTAACACAGAGAAATACGTCGGTGTGGATGTACAAGGTCACTTCGTTGCTGTGGGTCATTGCCCTGTAGGGATCGATGCCGAGAGGGTTAAACGAGATACGTGAGTTT
>Ga0307516_10006227_pt1 | contig 14040 bp, 14 predicted proteins | sample 19_EM_MG_FD_203310 | JGI IMG/M metagenome (GOLD analysis project Ga0307516, IMG submission 203310) | Populus trichocarpa ectomycorrhiza microbial communities from riparian zone in the Pacific Northwest, United States - 19_EM | ecosystem: Host-associated > Plants > Roots > Unclassified | place... | reverse complement strand
GCCCGGCTGATCCCGGTGTAGGACCGGTCGCTGGCCGGTCGCGCCCGGCTGATCCCGGTGTAGGACCGGGCGCTGGCCGGTCGCGCCCGGCTGATCCCGGTGTAGGACCCGCCGCTGCCCGGTCACGCCCGATTCCGGTTGGGGATCCTGCCGATTCCCGCCGGGATCTGTCGATTCTGGCCGAGGACCCGGGCAGCCCCGGCGGCGACCTGCCGATTCGGGGCGCGGTCGCTGGCGCGTGCGGGCCAGGGGCCTGGATGGTTCGGGCGATAGCCGTCCCCGATGCCCGGTTTCTCCTGCGCCGGGGTTCGGGCTCCGCAGGGCGGTTGGGCGATTAGGTTTTTTTGCGAGTTTTCCAGGATGACCGTGCGATGGGCCGTTCGCGTAACTACCGTTGGCGGGTTGGGTCGTTTCCGCTGGCCAGGTGTCCCGGCCGGGCTCGCGGCCGGCTCGGGCGGCGGTCGCCTTCTTGGCCAATCGCCAACAGTGGGTGAGGGTAACCGCACCTGCTGCGACGAATGCCTCCTTCTTCTGGGTGGGAGGCGCACTCCGCGTCTGTCGGACGGGCAGGCTTGCTGAGTATTATTCGCGTGCCCCCGAGTACATATCGGTGTCTATGCATGAAAGTCGCGCGCTCTCGCGGCTTGACCCCGGAGGAATCTCTTGCAACTGCTCGTCCATGCCGGCCGGCCCCAGGGGCTTCCGGAAATTTTCCCGTTCGCTTTGATCCCGGCCGGTGCCCCCAGCCGTATGACAGGCGACGGGGAAAGCACCGGCTGGAGGAATCGATGCATGCGTTGGTCATGGAGCGGCTCACGCCGGACAGGGTGTGCGCGATGACGCAGCAGCGGTCCGGTGGCAGGTGGCAGGCTCTCGACGGAGGCCGTGGTGCGGACAATGATGATGCCGTGATCCCACGACAGGCCCGGCACGGGGCTGCGTCGGAAGCGGCGAGCCACGAGGACACGCTCGTCCGCATGCTGTACGAGGAGCATGCGGGGCCGTTGCTGATGTTCGTGCTGCGACTCACCGGCGGCGACCGGCAGCGGGCCGAGGACATCGTGCAGGAGACGCTCCTGCGGGCCTGGCGCAACGCGCACCGGCTCGGTGCCCAGGGTCAGCAGTCGCTCCGGCCCTGGCTGGTTACCGTCGCGCGGCGGATCGCCATCGACGATCACCGCAGCGTCAGTGCCCGGCCGCCGGAAACGTACGACCGTGAGCTGGAGAGCTTCCCCAGCACGGCCGACGACACCGACCGAGTGTTGCAGCTCATGACCGTGACCGACGCGCTGCGTACGCTCAGCCAGTCGCACCGTGAGATCCTGGTCGAGACGTATTTCCGCGGCAAGACTGTCCCGGAGGCGGCCGAGGTGCTCGGGCTGCCGCTGGGCACTGCCAAGTCTCGTGTGTACTACGCCCTGCGGGCCCTGCGTACGGCTCTGCAGCAGCGGGGGGTGACGGAATGACACAGGAACAGCACTTCGACGTCGCGTCGTATGCGCTGGGCGTGCTCGACGAACGAGACGCTTCCCGCTTCGAGGACCATCTGATCGACTGCCCGAGCTGCGCCATCGAGCTCGAGTCGCTGCTCCCGGTTGTGGACATCCTCTCGGATGTCGACGCCGACGCACTGGTCGCGACCGAGCAGTCCCGGCGTGACGGCCTCATGCTCAAGACGATGATCGGCGAGGTGAAGCGCGAGCGCCGGCGGGCCAACAGCCGGCGGCTCTACTCGCTGGCCGCGGCGGTCGTGGTCTTCGCGATGCTCTCTATCGGCGCGCTCTTCGCCGGTGGTCAGTGGCTCGGGAGTTCCGACACCCAGTCCCCGTCGCAGCAGGCGCGGTCCAGCAAGCAACTCGACCCGCTGCCGCTCGCCGACGGCGGCACCGGCATCGGTGGCACGAAGCTGCCGGGCGAGCACCTCACGGCCACCGACCCGCGCACCGGCGTCACCGCCGACGTGGGCCTGTTGGGCAAGGACTGGGGCACCCAGGTCTCGTTCGCGGTCGCGAACATCGAGGGCCCGCTGGTCTGCCGGCTCGTGGTGGTCCGCACCGACGGCGCCTCCGAGGTGCTGTCGACGTGGAAGGTCGGCGAGAAGGGCTGGGGCACGGCGGCCCAGCCGGAACCGCTGCTGCTGCAGGCCGTCACGGCGCTGCCGCGGGAGGACATCGCCCACCTGCAGATTCAGTCCGTCGACAGCAAGGGCGCCAGCGAGACCCTGGTCCGCGTCCCCTGAGCTGAGGCGACACCAGCACTACCAGCCCGGCCGCGCTCGCGCGGCCGGGCTTCGCCGTTCCCGCCCGCGGGGGTACGCGGGGACGGCGGGCCCGGACAGTCGAGCTGGATGGACCGGTGGCCCGCGGCGGTAGCCGGGCCGGCCCACAAGATCGCGATCCCGGGTCCTGGCGGTGGCGGGGCACCCGGGGTGTCCCTGCGGTCTCCGGCAACGACGAGCGGCATCTGAGAGTGCTGTGGCGGCCGGTCTCGATGGACCGGCCGGGGCGGTAATGCGAGGCCGAGACCTCGACCGAGGTGATTGCGTAAGGCGAATGTCTCCCGCATTTGCGTAACGGAGCCGCCACGCAATTACTCATTGCTAATCAGCTCGACACGCTGTGCGACAAACTCGCTGGTGGGCCAGTCAATTACGTACCGCGCGGCCGTTCGGTTCAATCTAAATTCCAGGAAATTGATTGGCCCGATTCTTCAACCGCGGGCAGCGCGGTTGCGTACTACAGCCCGGACACAGAGATCGAGAATCCAGTTGGAGGGCACCCAGTGGTACCGGAGAAGCGAAAGTTGAAGGTCGTCGGCGCCTCTATCGCGGCGGCGTTTGCGCTGACCGGTTGCGCCCCGGCGGGACTGGACAACGCTAGTGACTATGGCGCGGAGCCGGCTGCCAACGCCGTCGACGCGGCCGCTACCCCGAGCCCCGGTGCCGAGCCGGCGGATGCCGAGGAGGGCGACGACGCCGCCGAGGGTCCCGAGCTCAGCGACGAAGAGGTCACCACCGAGCTCAACGCCGCGAAGGTGAAGCGGATGGGCGAGACCGTCCAGAACGAGGACGGCTTCGTGCTCTACCGCTTCGATGACGACAAGGTCAAGCCCGAGGTCGTCTCCAACTGCAACGACGACTGCGCCAAGGTGTGGCCGCCCGCTGTCATCAACAAGGGCGAGAAGCCGAAGCTCGACGGCGTCGAGGCCAGCGCGGTCGGCACGGTGACCCGCAAGGACGGCACGCTGCAGCTGACGATCGACAAGTGGCCGGTGTACACCTACATCGGTGACACCAAGGCCGGGCAGTGGAAGGGTCAGAACGTCGGGAAGAAGTGGTTCGTCATCACCCCCGACGGCAAGAAGAACCTGACCTGCCTCCCGGCGCCGTCCAAGGCTGTAGCGCCGCCTGCGGACGACGAGGAAGAGGGCGCCGCGAACGAGTCCGGTGGCGACGCTGCCGCCGACGACGCGGGTTCCGACTACAGCTACTGATCGACCGCACGGGTGCGGCCGGTCGACGTCCCAACCGGCGTCGACCGGCCACCGTCGGTCCTGATCAGCGTCCATAAGTCTTCGTTAAATCGGGCCTAAGTATTCCGTATAAACGGCCTGGCGGGAAATGCTTCTTATAGCATTTCGCTAGACTGGCCGGCCGCCACCGGAATTGTTTATCTGAACTGACGTCGGAGGTGTGAGAGATGATTGCCGCCCGCTCTAAGCGCCGGCTGCGCCGCTGGTCGGTGGGGGTCCTGGCAATGGTCATGACCTTCCTGCTGGCCCCCGCCGGAATGGCCCGTGCGGCCGACGCCACCCCGGTCCCGGTGCCGCCGAACACCGGTCTCACCGACAAGGGCGCCGGCGCGGTCACCGCGGCGGACCGCGACTTCGTCATCAAGGTCCGGCTCGCCGGGCTCTGGGAGATCCCGGCCGGCAACATGGCCATCGAGAAGTCCGAAGACCCTCGCGTCGTGAACATCGGCAGGACGATTTCCCAGCAGCACGTCGTGCTCGACAAGCTCGACATCGCGGTCGCCAAGAAGCTGGGCATCGCGCTGCCGAACCAGCCGAACAGTGACCAGCAGGGCTGGCTGAACGAGATGAAGAACTCCTCGTCCAGCGAGACCTTCAACCAGGTCTACATCGACCGGCTGCGGGCGGCGCACGGCAAGATCTTCCCGGCCATCGCGACGATCCGGGCCAGCACCCGCAACGACTCGGTCCGCAAGCTGGCACAGCAGGCGAACCAGTTCGTGATGACCCACATGACCCTGCTGGAGAGCAGCGGCATCGTCGACTACGGCTCGCTGCCGACCGCTCCGGCTCCGGCCGCGGCTGCCGGTGGCCCGGTGCCGGTCGACAACCAGATGCTCGCGGCAGCCGGCGCCGGCGGCGTTCCCGGCGTCAACACCTCGGTCATCCTCCTTGTTCTCGCCGGCGCCCTGATCGCCGGTGTGATTACCACAATGCGCATCTTCCGGACGCGATAGCCCGCGAACGGTCCGACCTGGCCAGCCGACCAGGCCGTACGGCATCACCCCAGGCGGCTGCTCCACCGCCCGCCACGTGTGCGACAGAGAAAGGTGTCACCATGCGAAGGTCCCAGTACCGGCGCGAATCCTCGAAGTCAAAGTGGTTCACCGGTCGGCGTCGGATCATCGCCGCGGTAGCCACTCTGGTTGCCTTCGGCGGCATCGTCACCGTCACGCAGGTTTCGGACGCGAGCACGAAGAAGTCCACCAACCGTGCGCTGGCCGCCTGTAACAACCTCCAGGCCCCGAAGTCGACGAAGTTGTCGACCAAGACCAAGAAGGGCACCTACACCACCAACGGTGGCAAGGTGACCCAGCACGCGGATGACGGCGCGGGAAGCGTGCCGACCGCTGCGGAGATGCGTAACCGCTGCCGCCAGTGGGTCCTGCAGAACGCCGGCAACAACACCGGCGGCAACAACGCCGGTGGCGCGGCCAGCCCGGCGCCGGCGATCAGTGGAAACACCAACGCCGGCGAGGCCAACGGCGGCAACAACAACGGCGGCAACAACGCTGGTAACAACAACGGCGGCAACAACGCCGGCGGTGGTAACGCGGGGGGCAACGCCGGCAACAACGGTGGCAACAACGGCGGTGCCGCGACTCCGCCTCCGGGCGCCGGTCTGGGCGTGCTGGCCAACAGCTGCGAGGGTAGCCAGCTGCAGCCACACGACGGCTTCCAGAACGGCAACCGGTGCGTCTCCACCGAGTTCGGTGAGGTCGGCTCCCAGGAGAACAACCCGTCGCTGCTGATCACCGAGGCGCCGACGCAGGTCGACGTGAACCAGGCGTTCACCCTGAAGGTCAGCACCCGCAACCTGATCCGGGACCGCTTCCTCGCGGCCGGCCAGGGTGGCTACTACGTGGAGAGCTCGATCCTGCAGGGCGGCCTCGTCCGCGGCCACTTCCACACCGCCTGCCGCATCCTGAACAACACGGACGAGGCTCCGGCTCCGGACCCGGTTCCCCAGTTCTTCGTGGCGACCGAGGACAAGAAGGGTGGCGCTGCCCCCGACACCGTGACCATTCAGGTTCCCGGTATCCCGGCCGCCGGCACTGTCCAGTGCGCCTCGTGGGCCGGTGACGGTTCGCACCGCATCCCGATGATGCAGCGCGCCAACCAGACCCCCGCCTTCGACGCGGTCCGCATCGAGGTCGGCGGCGGCGGTGGCAACCAGGGCAACCAGGGCAACCAGCAGCAGAACCAGAACCAGCAGCAGCAGCAGCAGGGCGGCAACAACAATGGCCAGAACAACAACGGCGGCCAGAACAACAACTAGTACGACCAGAACCTGAACAACTGAGTACGGAGCCCTGCCGCATCCGGTACCGAACCCCCGCGGGGAGCGTCGCCTAGGTGACGCCCCCGCGTGGGACCCCCGTCGGGACCCGGCCGCCGTCCACCCCCCTGAGGACGGCAAGACCTGCGGCAGGCGGCACGAGTAAGGAAACGGCTGACGAAAGGAGGCGCGGGACCGCTCGAGCCGAGCTACGCAGCTCCGCTACCGGGTGACGCGGACCGACTCGGGTGTCCGCCAACCCGCACGATGGCCCTGACCGGGAGCGCGGTCAGGGCCATCGGCACGTCTGATTCCACCCGCGGCGGAAAACCCAGGCAAGTTCGTTACCTGAGTCCGGGAACAGTTGGCCGGGCCCGAGGAAGGTGGCACAGTGGCCCGGGTGACGACGACGCGCAGGCTACGACTGCCGGACGGCTATCACTTCAACCGCACGCTGCGTTCCCTGCTCGTCATCGGTTACGACCCCTGCGGCACGCTCGACGATCGCGACTTCCAGCTCTCCGCCCGTACCCCCTGCGGTCCTGGAGCCCTGCACCTCGCCCGGGTGGGCGCGGAGCTCACCGCGACCGGGCACGGACCCGGCGCGGCCTGGCTGGTCGATCGCGCGGACGCGATCGCCGGCCTGCGCGACGACCTCGGCGACTTCCCCGCCCGCGCGGCCGCGCATCCGCTGGTCGCGCGGTTGGCGAAGACCTTCTCGGGGGTACGTTTCCCGGCCAGCGGGCAGATCTTCCACCGGCTGATCCGGGCGATCCTGGAACAGAAGGTGACCGGCATCGAGGCGCACCGGGCGTACCGGAAAGTCGTGCGGCATTTCGGTGAGCCGGCGCCCGGCCCGGGCGGCCTGCTGCTGCCGCCCGACCCGCAGGCCGTGGCCGCGACGCCGTACTGGGCCTTCCACCCGTTCGGCGTGGAGCAACGCCGCACCCAGGCCCTGCAGCGGGCCGCGCTGGTCGCCGACCGGCTGGAGAAGTGCGCCGACAGCGCCGAAGCCACCCGCCGCCTCACCGCGATCCCGGGCATCGGCCCGTGGACCGCGGCCGAGGTGATCCGCACCACATACGGCGACGCGGACGCGGTGAGCGTCGGCGACTACCACATCCCGAACACGGTGGCGTGGGCGCTGGCCGGGGAGCCGCGCGGCACCGACGCCAGGATGCTTGAGCTGCTGGAACCCTTCGCCGGCCATCGTGGGCGGGTGTGCGAGCTGCTGGCCGCCGGTGGGATCGGCGCGCCTCGCTTCGGCCCCCGGATGCCGATCAGATCCTTCGCGCGGTTCTAGGTTTCGCCTGCGGGACCCGCGTTGCACACTTGGGCGTGGCTTTCACGTTAACTATCGACTGCGGCGGCGGCGGGATCAAAGGGTCCGTCCTCGACGAGGCCGGCACGATGCGCGCCCACCCGCTGCGGGTGCCGACGCCGTATCCGCTGCCCCCCGACCTGTTCGTCAAGACGCTCGTCGAGCTGGGCGCCCGGCTGCCGACCGCGGACCGGGTCACCGTCGGCATGCCGGGGATGCTGCGCCACGGGGTGGTGGTGGCGACGCCCCACTACGTGACCCGCAGCGGCCCCCGGACGAAGGTGGACCCGGAGCTGGTCGACGCCTGGCACGGCTTCGACGCGCGGACCGCGCTGGCCGAGGCGTTCGGACTGCCCACGCTGGTGCTCAACGACGCCGAGGTGCACGGCGCCGGGGTGGTCGCGGGCACCGGCTGCGAGCTCATCCTGACCCTGGGCACCGGCCTGGGCTGTGCGCTGTTCGACGGCGGCCAGCTCGCCCCGCACCTGGAGATGTCGCAGGCGCCGGTGCGGTGGGGGATGAGCTACGACACGTACATCGGCGAGCACGAGCGGCGCCGGCTGGGCGACGCGCTCTGGTCGCGGCGGGTTCGCAACGTGGTGGAAGGGCTGCGCCCGGTCTTCCTCTGGGACCGCATCTACCTGGGCGGCGGAAACTCGCGGCTGATCACGCCCACCCAACTGGCCCGGATGGGCGACGACGTCGTGGTGGTGCCCAACACGGCGGGCATCGTCGGCGGGGTCCGCGCCTGGACCCTGCGCGCCGACGACAGCCGGTAGGTTCGGGTCGATAGGTTGGCAGGCATGCTGAGCGCTCCGGCCGCCCTGCTGCTCGACTTCGGCGGCGTGCTCGCCGACGCGCCCCGCCAGGATCCGGCGCCGCCCGAGCTGGTGCTGCGGCTCTACAACCTGACCGGCGGGACGCTGACGCCGGGCGAGATCAACCGATCGCTGACCGCGGGCGACGACGCGTACGCCGGCTGGCGCGACGAGGACCACCCCGACGAGCTGAGCCAGGCCGAGGTCTGGCAGCGCTTCGTCGCCGCCGGCTGGCCGCCGCGGGCCCGGGATGCCGTGCGGCTGCACGCCGCGAAGCTCAGCTACGACTGGGCCTGGCGCTCGGCGTGGGCGCTGCGCCCGGGCATCCCGGAGGCGCTGCGCGCGGCCCGGGCGGCGGAGCTGCCGATGGCTGTCGTCAGCAACACCCTCTGCGGCGCCGCGCACCGGGACTTCCTCGCCAAGGCGGGCGTCGCCGGTCTGTTCGCCGCGCAGGTCTACAGCGACGAGGTGGGCGTCCGGAAGCCGAACCCGGAGATGATCTGGAAGGCCGCCCGCGAGCTGGGGGTGCGGGCCGAGCGGTGCTGGTTCGTCGGGGACAGCCGCCGGCGCGACATCGTCTGTGCCCGGCGGGCCGACGCCGCGGCCGCCATCCTGATGCGCTCCCCGCGCACCGACCGGGAAGATCCGGTCGGCCTCCCGGAGCCGGACGCCGTGCTGGACGACGGCTTCGGCCTGCGCGACCTGCTCTGCTGAGACCGCTAGGGCAGGTGGCCGAGGACGATGCGTTCGGAGGTCAGCAGGTAGTCGCGGAGCATCTCCGCCGCCTCGTGGGCCTTGCCGGCCTCGTAGCTCGCGGCGATCTCGGCGTTCATCGCCACGAACGGGCGGTGCAGCGCCTCGATGTCCGGCGCCGCCACGAAGGCGAGCCGCAGTTCCGCCGTCAGCTGGCGCATCCAGGCGTCCAGCCGCGGGCTGCCGGCCAGCGCCACGATCTGCTCGTGGAAGTGCATGTTGGCGGTGCCGACCGCGCGCCAGTCGCCGGCCGCGACCCCGCGCCCGGCCTCGTCGAGGGCCGCTCGCATGCCCGCGACCCGGGGCGGATCGGTCGGGGCCTGATCCAGGGCCGAGCATTCCAGCAGGACGCGCACCCGGTAGATGTCCGCGATCTGCGCCGACGTCAGGGTCGCCACGAAGACGCCCCGGTGCGGCCGGCGGACCAGCAGCCCTTCCTCGATGAGCGTCGAGAAAGCCTCGCGCAGGGTGTTGCGCGAGACGCCGAGCGGGCCGGTCAGCGAGGACTCGGAGAGCCGGGTGCCCGGCGCCAGCTCACCGTTGATCATCGAGCTGCGCAGCTGCTCCACCGCCCTGGTCGCGGAGCCGGGCTTCTCCACCGTCGTCACCCGGTCAGTCAATCAGCCGTCGCCGCGGGTCCGTCACGCGGGCGCGACCGTGAACCGCAGCCGGGCACCCGGACGGGCCTGCGCGGCGCGGTCGGCGGCGGCCGGGGTCAGCACGGCGATCACCGGATAGCCGCCGGTCACCGGGTGGTCGGCCTGGAAGACGATGGGATGCCCGTCCGGCGGCACCTGCACCGAGCCGCGTACCACGCCCTCGCTGGGCAGTTCCTCGGTGCGCGCGCGGGCCAGGACCGGGCCGTCCAGCCGCAGCCCGACCGAGTTGCTGGCGGGGGAGACGGTGAACTCCGCGCTCAGGAAGGTCTCGATCGCGGCGGCGGTGAACCAGTCGTCGCGCGGTCCGAGATCGACCTCAAGCGGACCGTCCACGTCGGCGACCGCGGCCACGCCACTCGCCTCCACCGATGAAACCGAAGCGGGACCGATCGGCAGGGTGTCGCCGGGGGCCGGGCGGGGCGGGCCGACCCCGGCGAGTTGGTCGGTGGAGCGGGAGCCCAGGACGACCGGCGCGGCGAAACCGCCGCGGACCGCGAGGTAGCTGCGCAGGCCCCGGCGCGGCATGGTCACCGCCACCTCGGCGCCGGCCGCGACGCTGACCACCTCCTCCACCGCCATCCGGGTGCCGTCCACGGTGAGGACCGCGTCGGTGCCGGTCAGCACGACGACGGCCGGCTCGTCGAAGCGGACCCGCAGGCCACCGAGCGTGCACTCCAGCGCCGCGGCGCCGCGCGGGTTGCCGACCAGGGCGTTCGCCCGGGCGTACGCGGTCCGGTCCACCGCCCCGGACGGCGCCACCCCCTGCCCGGCGTGGCCGGGCCGGCCCTCGTCCTTGAGGACCGTCAGCGGCCCGGTTCGCAGGATCGTCATGGTCATCGGTCCACCGCCTTGAAGATCACTTCGACGCCGGGCACCAGCAGCGCCGGCTCCGGCCGGTCCAGGTCCCACATGCGTGCGGTGGTGCTGCCGATCAGTTGCCAGCCGCCGGGGCTGTCGCTGGGATAGACACCCGAGAAACGGCCCGCGAGCCCGACCGAGCCGGCCGGGATCCGGGTCCGGGGCGAGTCCCGCCGGGGCACGTCGAGGCGGGGGTCGCCGCCGGTCAGATAGCCGAAGCCGGGGACGAAACCGGCGAAGGCCACCGTCCATCGGGCACCGGTGTGCAGCGCGACCACCTCGTCCGGGCTCAGCCCGGTCCGCTCGGCCACCTCGGCGAGGTCCGGCCCGTCGTACCGCACCGGGATCTCCACCGTCGAGGTGCCCGCGCGGCGCAGCCCGGTGAGCTGCAGGCCGGCGGTGGCCTTCTCCACCTCCGCCGGGGAGGTGACCGCCGGGTCGAGCCGGATCAGCACGGTCCGGGCGGCGGGCACCAGGTCGACGACCCCGGGCAGGGCGGCCGACCGCAGGGCGGCGTAGAGGGCCAGGGCGGCGTCGAGGTCGTCGACCTCGGCCAGCAGCGCCTCTCGGCCGCACCGGAGAAAGCTCGTCATAGTTCGTATTCTGTGTCGGGGACGTCGGTCACGAACATGTGGCCGGGCGCGTGGGTGACCGCGTACGGCACCCGTGATGCCATCACAGCGGCCTGCGGGGTCACGCCGCAGGCCCAGAAGACCGGAATCTCGCCCGGCCGGATCTCCACCGGATCCCCGAAGTCGGGCCGGCCCAGGTCGCTGATGCCGAGCCCGGCAGGGTCGCCGATGTGCACCGGAGCGCCGTGCACGGCGGGGAAACGGCCGCTGATCGTGACCGCGTCGGCGACCCGGTCGGCCGGGACCGGCCGCATCGAGACGACCATCTCGCCGTGCAGCCGGCCGGCCGGGCGGCAGGCCCGGGAGGTACGGAACATCGGCACGTTGCGGCCCGTGGAGATGTGCCGGACGTCGATGCCGGCGGCGAGCAGTGCCGCCTCGAAGCTGAAGCTGCAGCCGATCAGGAACGCCACCAGGTCGTCGCGCCAGGCGGCGGTGGCGTCCTCGACCTCCTCGACGAGCCGCCCGTCGCGCCAGATCCGGTACAGCGGCAGGTCGGTGCGCAGATCCGCGCCGGCGGCCAGCACGGTGGCCGGCGAGCCCGGGTCGCTCACGTCCAGCACCGGGCACGGCTTGGGGTTGCGCTGGGCGTACAGCAGCATGTCCCAGGCCCAGTCGCGCGGCACCGCGATGAGGTTCGCCTGGGCCGCGCCCGGCGCCAGCCCGGCGGTCGGGCGGACCAGCCCGGCCCGGAACGTGGCGCGCAGGTCCGTGGCCGGGCTCACGAGCCGGACCCGGCGAACGCGGTGATCGGCACGCCCGCGCCGGTGAGGGCGTCGTGGACCGCGCGGGCCATCGCGACCGCGCCCGGCGAGTCGCCGTGCACGCAGATCGAGTCGGCCTCCACCTTGATCACCGTGCCGTCGACCGCGACCAGCGTCCGGTCGGTGACCAGCCGCAGCATCCGTTCGGCCACCACCTCGGGGTCGTGCAGCAGGGCGCCCGGCTCGCGCCGCGGCACCAGCGTGCCGTCCGGGCGGTAGCCCCGGTCCGCGAAGGCCTCGCGGACGGTGGTCAGCCCGGCCTCCTCGGCCAGGTCCAGGAAGACCGAGCCGGGCAGGCCGAGGACGGGCAGGTCGGGGTCGTACCGGCGGACGGCGTCGACCACGGCGGCGGCCTGCTGCTCGTGGTGCACGATCGCGTTGTAGAGCGCGCCGTGCGGCTTGACGTAGAGCACCCGGTCGCCGGCCGCCCGGGCCAGCCCGTCCAGCGCGCCGAGCTGGTAGATCAGGTCCGCGACCAGGTCGGCGCTGTCGTAGTCGATGAAGCGGCGGCCGAAGCCCGCCAGGTCCCGGTAGCCGACCTGGGCGCCGATGACGACGCCCTGGCCCACCGCGCGCTCGCAGGTGGCCAGCAGGGTCCGCGGGTCGCCGGCGTGGAACCCGCAGGCGACGTTGGCGCTGCTGACCACGTCGAGCATCGCGTCGTCGTCGCCGAGCCGCCAGGCGCCGAAGCCCTCACCGAGATCGCTGTTGAGGTCCATGTCTGTCTCCTTGCGCCGGTCAGCCGGCGAGGTAGTCGAAGATCGTGCGCGCCGAGGTGATGCCCATGTACCAGGTCACGGCCGCCACGATCGCACCGAGCACGAGCAGCCACACCGGGTACGCGTAGCCGCGCAGCAGTTCCCGCCGGCGCCAGGCGGCGTACAGCAGAATGGTGAACCCGATCGGCAGGATCAGCCCGTTGAACCCGCCGGCGAAGACCAGCAGGGCCGACGGCGCGGTGCCGATCAGCAGGAAGATCACCGTGGTGAAGGCGATGAACCCGACCGTCGCCCAGGACCGCGGGCGCGGCTCGCTGAACCGCTTCGAGAACGCGTCGAAGAACGACACCGAGGTGAAGGCCGCGCCGACGACCGAGGTGATCGCGGCCGCCCAGAGGATCACGCCGAACGCCCGCAGCCCGAACTCGCCGGCCGCCGACTGGAACGCCTGCGCGGTGGCGTTGCCCTTGGTGTTCAGCGCGACGCCGCCGCTGACCACGCCGAGGATCGCCAGGAACAGCAGGAAGCGCATGAGGCCGGTGACGGCGATGCCGGTCAGCGCGCCGCGGGTGACCTCGCGGGCGTGCTCGGGGCCGGTGGTGCCGCTGTCCAGCAGCCGGTGTGCGCCGGAGTAGGTGATGTAGCCGCCGACCGTACCGCCGATGATCGTGGTGATCGCCGCGAAGTCGATGTCGTCCGGCCAGACGGTCTGCCGCAGCGCGTCGCCGACCGGTGGGCCGGACACGATCGCGACGTAGAGGGTCAGCAGGATCATCACCACGCCGAGCACGATGAGCAGCCGGTCCATCGCCAATCCGGCCCGCTTGACCACGAAGATCGAGATCGCCACGACCGCACTGATCAGCCCGCCGATCTTCGGATCGAGATCGAGGGCGGCGTTCAGGCCGAGGCCGGTACCGGCGATGTTGCCGATGTTGAACACCAGTCCGCCGAGGATGACCAGCGCGGCCAGCAGGTACCCGGCGCCGGGGACCACCGCGTCGGCGATCTCGTGGGCTCGCTTCCCGCTCACCGAGACGATCCGCCAGACATTCAGCTGTACGCCGAAGTCCACCACCACCGACATCAGGATCCCGAAGGCGAAGGCCGCCCCGAGTTTGGCCGTGAAGTTCGTGGTCTGGGTGATGAAGCCGGGACCGATCGCGCTGGTCGCCATCAGGAAGACGGCGCCGATCAGGGCGGTGCGACGGGAGCGCCGGGCCGGGCGCGAATCTGCGACGGTGGCCGCGACGGAGGCAGACGAATCAGTCGACATGGGGACACTCCTCGTTCAGGTCGTGAGCGAACCGAAGTGGTGCCTGTCAATGGATCCCCGGGAGGACGGCTCGGCCGCCCTACGACTGAAGGTAGAGATTGTTCAACGATCTAGCAAGCTTTGTTGAACAATTCGGCACTTCACGACGGTAAAACCTGCCAGACGCTGGTCCGCCGGACCGGCACGCTCTCCAGCGACTCGATCACCGGGATCTCGTACGTGATCCGGTGCGTCATGCCGCCGGTCGGCAGGTACGCCCGTCCGGGGTCGCCGACCAGCACCAACGAGCCACGTCCGGCCGAGCGTCGGAGGAACGGCAGGACCCGCCCGGCCATCTCCCGGCTGTAGAAGACGTCGCCGGCCAGCACCACGCCGTACCGGTCGTCGGTGTCCAGGAGGTCGCCCTCGTGGTAGCGCACGGTGACCCGGTT
>Ga0307516_10006226_pt1 | contig 14040 bp, 25 predicted proteins | sample 19_EM_MG_FD_203310 | JGI IMG/M metagenome (GOLD analysis project Ga0307516, IMG submission 203310) | Populus trichocarpa ectomycorrhiza microbial communities from riparian zone in the Pacific Northwest, United States - 19_EM | ecosystem: Host-associated > Plants > Roots > Unclassified | place... | reverse complement strand
ATACAACTAGAGTTACAGGTTTTGTGCTACTCTATATATACTATACTAGCCAAGACTTATCAACCAATAGGATATGGTCCAGATATCCTCCAATAGGATATGAGCCAGAGATAAGAAGATAAGGAGAAAAGAGATAAGAGATAAGAGATAGTCAAACAAGGACAAACCAAGATAAAATGAAATGAAGTCAGATTTATGTTGTTGACCTTTTATAATATCATCCACAAAGCCATACAATAACAAACAAGGACAAATTGAAAAATAGTTGTTAAATGGCTGTTCCATAACAGTTATCCCCTCTTCAGGTTTGTGTTACTCTCTCTTTAGGTTCTGATTATATAAGAAGCTAGTGCCATTCCATAACACTTCTGTGAATTCCTCAAATTTGTGTTTCCTGTTGTAAAACCGCTTCATGTTGTCTGCAGCTCTCTTTAAAGCAGACTCTGTTTCCTTGCAGACCTTCTGCATATGTAAAGCAAACTCCTTGTATGACTCAACATGCTCATTGCAGTGCCGGAATTGACTTCACGCCCCTTGTTCACAATATCAGCAAATCATGGGAACACTTCAGGCACTAGCAGTTGCTATGTAGGGCTACCATCAGGTTTTTGGTGCAAAAAGGGTCAGCAAGTATAAGATTAGATAAGGCTTTATATTGTGTAAAATTTGCTGATCTGAAATAGCATTCTGTGTACACAATATATTGCCAGATATTGCCTGCTATAGTTGGCAGAATCTGCAAGGGGAACCAGAATGAGGTTTTGACAATGGCAGGGTTCAATAATCAGCCAATGGTCTGTGGTACCAGGTGATAACCGGAAAATAATGTGCTGATGGATTCAGATAAGTTTAGACAGAATGACAAAACTGATCAGAAAGTGTCAAGCATACCGTCCATCCAGGGCACGGGGCAATTAGCATATCAACAGACAGTACCAAGGCAGCAACCGCCTCAACAAAACCCGGGTTTCCAAGCATCTCAGGTCCCGGTGCAACAACCATTTGGATCCCAACAGGGCACAGCACCATTACAGCCATACCTCCCTCAATTGCAACCGGCATTTCAAACGCCAATCCAACAATTTCACCAGCAAGGGATGGGTATGTCTTTTGCGCAGGCTTACCCCCCATATTACCACCAACAACCGGGCATGGAAGGATACCCTATGATGCAAATGCCGCCCCATTTACTGCCGAATATGATGGGCGGGATGTTTACCGTCCCTCTCCAAATGTGGATGCAGCCACCAGCTGCTCCTGCCCAGACTGGAGCGATGGAGGTCAACGATGACATGCCCCAGCCACGGGATAACAAATACTCCTTGTCCAAAGGGAAGAAAAAGGCGTCGGAGTCCTTCACTCATCAGCAACGGGCACAGGAGGCGGAAGAAAAACCTCGATCGACTCCTTTGACGCATCGAGGATGCCAGGATTGACTCCGAATTGGTTGAACTCGCCAGCTCCTCGATCAATGATGAAGCAGTGCATACCCTCGTCGAGAAGCTCTTGGGGCGTATTGACATGCTGTGAGATGAGAAACATCAAGTGGAATGAGCATTGATCCATGAAGAAGATGAGAAGATGAGATTGAGGGATGAAATACTCTGGCACAAGGAAGGAAGTAGGTGGTGTGAGGACTCGTCTCGATATGAGGACAAAGAGCGCTACCGCAAAAAGCGAAAGGAGCGGGAGTACGAGTGACTTCCGCCGGATGATTATGAGGATCAGGATTCGAGGAGTTACCAGTCCCGCCCAGCAGACAGTCTGCGTGAAACATCCGAAAGGAATATCCAGCCTTTACCATTGAGCTCGTCATTGAGACAGTCATCACACCCTGCGCCATTATAGGCACTGCTAGCAGATCGGGCAAGGGAGAGATCTCCCCCCTATTTTTCATCCCCGGTGACGGATTATCGTCCCCGTGACAAACATCAGCAGGAATGGATACCTGTAGCATCAAGCTCTCGAGAGGATGAGGCTCGTCATGATCGCAGCCATAAAGAAAAGGAGCCAGAGGTGTTAGAAATTACCCTTCGCCTACCGGAGGTGTACCCTCCATCCCCTCAAATAATGGTGGCTCCGCCCATCATTCCGATACGTCTTGGCTCCCCACCTTCAGATGAAGGTGGATATGAAAGTTCAGAACCTGGAGGAGATGACAAAGGAAAGAAGGGAGGCCCCAGCGTACCGCAAGGCATGCAAGACACTAACAGTATTGCGAATACGTCCGCAGGACCAATACCCGAATTAGTGGGCACCCGCTTCCTCAATGGGGAGTGGGAGTGTGATAACAGTTTCTGGGGGATGTTACCCCGCAATTATTGGTACAATGCACGGGATAATGCAGTCTACCCAGGTGCTCTCACACATGAGGTATTTGTGTGGGATCAAAATGAGCGCATAGGACCACATCCGGCTTCGACTAGGAAATGGATTCAATGGGCACCCCGGAGCATGCCCCAATCAATTAACGAATGCAAAAACCTCCTCCACAAGGTTATTACCAATGGTGCGGAGAGTAAAAAAGAACGCTTCGAGGCGTGGCTGATGCTAGCTGAGTTCTACCATATCGCCAACTCATTCGCTCCAACAAATCGTGACCGCTCTATGACATGGGCAGCTAGGAACTTGAGGCTAAGGAGGCCGGGCCCCTGGATCACATTCCCTCTAATTCCGTTGGACCCAACCATATTGGGATCCAATAATGCAAGGATTCCCGATTCAGAGCCAAACCAAGCCTTGGATATTGATGCATAGGCATGGTTAATATTGCACCACGGTTGACCGGGAACGCGAAACGCGTTTCACAGAATTATTTTTGATCGAGCATTCCGTGTCTCGCATCGGTCGGTCTGGGGATACCTGTTAGGACAAATCATCGCACCCTTGTCGACGTTCAATCAAAAAGCATGAGGAAGAGTTGCTCATGAATTCGCATACTTGGCAGCAGTGCCAACTGCATATATCGAGGCTGTGGCGGCATTTGAAGAAGAACATGGGCCAGGGCACCTCAGGGACCCCTCCTGTCATGATATCTCAATTATGCGGATTAGTGCCATAGCGGCATTGAACCCCAATTTCGGGAGGAGCAGCATCATCTCGTGCCTCCTCGACAATCGCATTCTGGTGGAATGGGTAACCAATGCCTACCCATATGGCGTACAATTCGTTCGTCAACATATTGCTCTTGGAGGTAGTCTGCAAGGAGAATATCAAGTGGTGGAAGATGAATGCATCTCACATCTGTATAGTGAACCGGTGGCATACCCTCCATTTGATGGCTGGTTCCACCCCAGCCCATCTGATTTGGATCATGTGCATCACCTCATGCATATTGAGGTATCATGGAAGGAGTACAGCAGGGATAGTCCATGGTGGATAGGTGTGGGAGATCCGTTGACCCCACCTTTGCTGACTGAAGAAGAATCCCCCACTCTCCAACAGCCTGAGTCGTCGATGTCCCAGGACGTTGATATGGACGATTGATCTGGGCAGACTGTTGGGGAACAGTTGGAAACCTTCCACTGGTGGCAGCCTTGTTGTCCCGGTCCAAGATGTTGTCATGAATGTGACAACACGTGGTATGGGGAAGCAATCCCCCATTTCGCTGGGATCGACGGGCACTCCTGATGCATCAACAACGTGAACACGCTGATGCGGATATTCTTCATCATCAATACTCCTATCGACTTCTCTATAAATTGTGTTACATGATGGGCTCGTCGTCTCATCCTCACACATATTGTTCGGTGGGTGAGTTGCAACTCTCCACCTTGTTTTTTCGTTGTTTTATTTTGCACATACCTATGATTAGATTGTGTTACAATCTCAAATGGGGGTATGTTACGGACACATAGGATTACTAATGGTCACATGGCTTTGCCTATATATATCAGACATTACCTAATCATAAGGACAATCTTTTTACCTTACATTACACCAGTGCTATGAATATACTTCGTTCAAGCTCTGTCTGTGTGAAGTAAGCTCTAACTTGATTCTAATTCATAACACCATTACAGCCTGTTACATACTCTCAATGATTTGTCAGACTTGCAACAATTGTATGGATTCATCAATCTTGTAATCCATGACCTCAAGTAACTGTCTGGTAGGTATGATCATGCTTCCGCCTTCCTGGCATTGAGTGATCATCCATGTCAGCCTGTTACCCCTGGTGCATACTCTCAATGCTGCCGGCTGCGACACATTTTGGAAGGGTGGAACTTGCTGTTGAGAGTCCCCCCCACATTGTGAACCCTGGCTAGGATTCGACAACATTTGGAGCGGATGCGGCGCACTCACCCAGTAAATTGTGGCTGCTGTTGTTGCAGATGCAGTTGTTCCATTGATGAAGACGTGCTGCCAGGCGACACGTCAATATGGCTGATTAAAAAAATCAACTGATTATATAAGATGCCCCTGTTTGGGACTTGAGCCCAGCTCTACAGTCCGCTAACATATTGAAGTCCCGCCTCTGTTTGTACACAAACATTGGGACATGGCAGCACTGCTGACCTGCTGGATTCATGTCCAAGAAATTCACTATGGCACAACAAAATTATGCCATCCATGAATTGGAAACATTGGCGATACTCGAAGCATTGATGAAGTGGGAAGACAAATTGATAGGATATGACGTGCATATCATAACCGACCACAAAGCTTTGGAATTCTTCAAGACTCAATCATCAATGACAGCACGTCAGCGGCGCTGAATGGATTATTTGTCGAGATTCAACTTCGACATAACATATATTAAAGGTGACTTAAACAAAGTTGCCAATTGTCTCTCCCACTACTACAAGAGTGACAACACTCAAGATGTACACATGTACAATGAATATGTGCGTGCAGATGCATGTATTGACCCAGCAGAAGAAGATTTGCCTGCCCAACGATGTAAAGAGATATCGGAACATATCATTGAGATGCGAGCTATGCGCGAAACCGATCGCTGGCATAGTACACGCCTCCGGGAATGGAAGGAACAGCGTGATGTTGAGGCAGAGGAAATGGCTCTAGCTGATAGACCAGATCCCCTGCCCAGTCCTGCGGAAATGCCAATTCCAAATGCGCATGCACCAGCTCTCATCAGAGAAAATGGCATGACCCTCGCGGATATGTTATACGGACGTCCGAACAACGCTAAACCTGACAATATGGAGGACAATGCGTTTAAACAATGTGTTCGCCTGGGATACAATGATGATAAGTTGCTATCACTTATCATCGAAAATCCAATAGACTATCCAACATTTACTGTACGAGATAATCTCATATAGAAACAGAATATTCATGGAGATGACATCCTATGCTTACCGAGAGATCAGGAGCTATTGCTTGGAATTGTGATGCAGGCTCACGAAAGTGTTGGGCACTTTGGAAGCCAATGCATGGACGAGTACATTCATCGGTGGTATTGGTGGCCATATTCCGCAAAAGAGATATGAGAATATTGCACTACATGCGATGCATGTCAACACTCCAAAACGTCGACAAAATTGCCATTGGGTAAACATCACCCACTACCAATCTCACTCAGACCTTGGGATTCGATAGGAATGGACTTCATAGGTCCATTCCCTGAATCTAAGGGATTTAACTACTTATGGGTAGTAATATGTCATATGATGAGTATGGTGCACTTGATACCGGTGCACGCGGCCATGATGGTGATGCAGTTATCATGGATTTATGAGGTGTCCTTGTAGAGTTATCATAATTTATCCACAAGTTTACGTGGTACCGATTAATATTTATCCCTTAGCTTACCATCCTCGAGTGAAATTATAATTAAACGTCAGCATGCCAAAACACAGAACTACATAATTATAATTTGATGGAACAACAAAAGGAAAATGACGGGGCAAGATTATAATGTGTGTGTAGTAATAGCAGATGGGGCGGGAAGATGATGAGATTATAATCTGGGTAGGACAAAACAGTTGGGTGAGACGACGGGATTATAATCTGTGACAAAAAAGAACGTACGGCAGGGGCGGGCGGACAACGAGATTATAATCTGGATAGGACAAAACAGTAGGGTGGAACGGTGGGATTATAATCTGCATCACACAAAGATCGTAGCAGATGACGCGATTATAATCTGGGTGGAACAAAATAGCAGGGTGAGACGACGGAATTATAATCTGCATCACAAAAAGAACGTACGGCAGATGCGGGCAGACGACGAGATTATAATCTGGGTGGGACAAAACAGCAGGGTGGAACGGCAGGATTATAATCTGCGTCACAAAAAAATTGTAGCACATGACGGAATTATAATCTGGATAGGACAACACAGTAGGGTTAAACGACAGGATTATAATCTCAGTCAAAAAAAGAACATACGGCAGGGGTGCGCAGATGACAAGATTATAATCTGTGTGGGACAAAACAGCAGGGTGGAACGACAGGATTATAATCTGCCAGTTTGGTTGAGGAACATGACCCCAGGGTCATGGGCTCCACGGGGGAAGGGGCATCTACAAGTCCTTATTGTCCTCGTCTTCTTCCTCGGCCTCATCCTCCAGCTGAAGATCAATGTCGACATGGAGAGGCAGAAAGGTACTCGTCAGACTACCGGAAGCCATCAAATGGAGTGCAGCTTGCACCCGCTCACGAACGGGAGCCCACTTGGCGGCCCACTGTGATACACGATCCTCTTCGCAAACAGCCTGCTCAGCAGCAAATGCTGCCAAGCCTTCAGCGAGATCAGGAGACCTGATTCCTGCACCACACAGCATGCCAGCGACCGAATTCCAGGACACGACACATTTCCTCTTCGAGTAGGAGCAACTCCTCCTGCCATCGCAAAGCACGGGCTCTACACTTTGCCCACTCCACCTGGAGAGATTGATGAAGGGTACCAGCCAGATCTGCAGTCGCCTCAGTAGACCCAACTGAGAACCAGATCCAGGAGAGGGTGCGACGACCCTCACCAACCTCGAGCCCATCAACGACGACAGAGGTGGCGGAGTCGTCGAGGAGAGAAACATGACCGTCGTCAGCACTTTGCCAAGACAACCACTCAGTCACCTCGGAGGTAGTGGGTTCCCTTTCGTTCATGCACTGGACATCCTGTGGCTGAAGCTCGCGCCACGTATGCTCCCAATCCCCAGGTCCTCGAAGCGCCAGGAGGGCAGCACGCGCTTGCCAATAACATGTGGCAGCCCTCATAACCCTTTGTTCAACTTGTTGCTGAAGAGTTCGCATGCGAGTATATGGGCCTTGACTCCGAATATTCGACTTCTTGTAGACACTCATATATGAGCGCATTCGCAACTGCGTTCGGAGATCCTGCAGCCCCTCCATGACATGGGCTTCACGAAGCTGCTCTTCGATCCCAGGAAGACCTTGGATGCACACATGACAACGATCTTCCCTGCCCAATCCAGACGGGAGGTAGAGAGGCTGCTCCTCGGGATGAGCATTATTGTTGAGGGTAGAATGTGGCGGACTGAAATGGGATGAGGGGTCAGTGGGGGGGGACAGAGATGGTAGGACATTGTCGAGATAGGCCCGAAGACCAGGCATGAATGTTGTCTGCAATTGCTGGAAACGACGCAGACATTTGAGCAGTGCGGTGCGGCGCTCTTGCAGAGAGCGAGACTGTGTGGCTGTGGGATTTTTCTTGCTAGCGTCGGTCCGAATACTCAACCTGATAATCGACATGAGTACCCTGAATGAACTCAAACATGGAGTCCACGATGTACTGTGTATCTTCGATAGCAAGGCCCATGACCATGAAAGCCAAGGGACTGGCCTCCGTCATCAGGGTACCCTGTTCAATCCTCCCATGCTCCTCCTCAGCTAGACGATGACAGATTTCATTAACTCCAACACCTTGAACAATACATTATTAGTGAACAGATGGCATGAATAGATGATAGCGAGAGCTTACATTCTTCAGGAATTTCATAGGGGTCAGGCTTGGACGAGTCTCGCTCCCAGTCCTTCATCATTTCCTCCCACTTGGCAACCTCGGGACCATGTTTCTGCTGGAGACTTTCATGGAGGGTGATGAAAGCATCGTTGTGAGTGATGGCAAGGACGAGACGACGCAGAAGGCTAGTCCCTGTGCCAAAAGTCAATGAATAGTAAAAAAAAGATTTAAGACACTGTAACTCACCGAAATTAGTGACTTTGCGATGATTGGAAAAACCCATCAAGTCGTCCAGAGTGTCGTTTCGAGAACCTGGGCCCATTTGGCTGGTGCTCGCCGCTGCGCCGTTGAGCCAGGACCAATTTCTTTCGACACCTTCGCCGTCTGTGCGTCCGACACCAGGGGTATAGTTGAATGAATATCGCGAGTGACAATCTGCCTTATGGGCAGAAAGGTGGAACTTGGGAACCTTGAATTGAAACGATGGGGGTTGTTTAAACTGGAGCTGCAACAGCATAGCCTTGAGCCGGTTGAAAATTTTTTTCGACTATTGGCAAGCGATGTTGTAAGATATTATGATTGACAGAAGCACAATGCCGACAAGACTAGAAAAATAGAGATAATCCATACTACAGTAGCTAGGAATGGGGTCAGGACATCGGAGAAGATAAGGAGCTTTTAAGTACTCACCGTTCTCCCTTCTGCAGGTCACCTGTTCCTGTTGGGCGAAACATTTCGTGGTGAGCACAGCTCACCGATCCCACACCCGTTGCACGCAGCCCCTTTGACTTCTTCGTATTGGCTTGCCATAACGCCGCGAAGCCGACACAGTGGCTAATCTGTATAGAGATGTAAGGCCCCCCAAACAAATGAACCCGACACATGCTTACCTCTTCCTGGTCCACATAATTGCGCAAGTGATGTGCGTAGTCATTAGCCTTGACAAAATAGGCAAATCCAGGCCCAAACGCTGGATCCTTTTCATGTGAAGATCACAGTCGATTTTTGAGGCGAAAGTTGGCGTAGAGAGAATCTTGCGAGGCATATAGCCATGCCTTTGATGGAGGGGCCCATTTTCAATCAGCCGGTAAGTTGACATCAGGGAGCGGACAGGCGCGGCAGAGAATCGTGAAACCACCACTCGATGTAGCCTTGATCCCTCCTGGATCATGCGCACGACCAGATCTCTTGGCCATTTTGAGGTGCCGCCATTCCTGAACCATAAGCATCAAGGCCTGAAGATGATCCTAGAGGAAACATTAATGGTCATTTTAGTAGAGGGACGGGAAGGATGAGACTTACTGGAAGTTCAGATAGACCGGTAGCATCGGTCAAAAGCCCTAGGACTTTGTCAAAATCATAAGCCGTTGTCTTTGCCTGAAGACTCAGATTATGAAAGAGCCGCAGAATGGCAAAAGTAGCGCACATTTTCGGCTCCTTTGGTGTAGCAGGGAACCAACCATGATCAAGGATTTGCTGATAGTGTTTATAGCCAGGCTGGCAACCACAGAAGTCGACCAGAATGTGATGAAAGCCATTGTTGTGAATTACAAGGAAGTTTCGATTACCCGGTTTCACGAGCTTGCATGTGGAATTAGAGGGGTGCCCAAGCTGGTAGCGCATGTTAAGGGAGCTTAAAGACATCTTTTGAAAGTGTGTCAATTGCCAGACCTAGATAGTACCATTTTAGTACACGATATACAATGCAGGACAGTCTAGCACGTACCTCAATAACATGAAGTGGTTCCCCCTTGTGACGAACCACGATACACGCCTCACAAACCATATCTCTTCCTGTGCAATTGCAACAGCAGTATGCAGGTTCGGGTTTACCACACACGGCACATCCTGAAGTCATATACCACCCTCAGCCATCATGGCAGAGGAACACATCAAGGTAGTTTTCTCGGTACTCGAGCCATGTCAGCAAAGGAACGTCCTGTTGAGAGGTCAGTATGTGAATATACAAAATTCGATAAGAAATCCACGGACCGAATTGAGATAGCGCTTTGCAGGCATCGTGACACTGATTCCAGATGGACAGGGTGAGGGGCAGGAGTCATCGATGGCATCAGGATAGAATGAATCGACCATCTCCTCGTCTTGTGGAGGAAGGGGAGGAGCTACGATGGGAGAGGTGCTCGTAATGGTGCGCAGCTGACCAGATCTTGTGCTCGTGCTTGCCTTGCTGACCTGGGAGGCCCTTGTTGACTCCGCGTGGACGTAGACTCTAGAGCGAGGGTCAGGCTTCTTCCTCTTCTTCGTGGACATGGCTGCACGGCCAGCGTGCATGGATAATGATAAGAGGGATAAAGAGGAAGGTGGCTAGCGCAACGACCTTGAGAAAAGGAGAAGAAGATAGGGGGGTGATGAGTGATCACTCTGCGAAAAATTTTGAGTACTTATATCATTATATAACCAAACAATCATTGTTTGTTTAATCCTGAGATCAGATGGATAATGATCAGTTCTCAGAGATATGTGGAATGACGGTGGATGGCGGATCTGTTCTTAGAGATGGGTGAAATGACGGTGGATGATGGACATTCTTAGAGATGGGTGAAATGACAGTGGACGATGGACATCGAGGGATGAAAGTAAAACTTACAATGAAATGATGCATGTGATCCAAACTGAGAGATGACGGTGGATGACTTGGTGGATGAAGGAAATCGAGGATGAACGGGATCGGATCAGAATGACTTGGTGGACGAGGGTCATTGAGGATGAACAGGATCAGAATCAGACAAATTTAAAGAAACAAAGCAACTGACACTTACGACGATGGACATCGCAGGACTAGGACATTGAGGATGAACGGGACCAGCATCAGACAAAGAAACAAATCAACCAACACTTACAACGATTGGACATCGTAAGACTTGGTGGATGAAGAACATTGAGGATGATCAGGAATGGGATCAGAATCAGACAAAAAAACAAATCAACTATCGCATACCTTACTTGGCGGAGGTGTAAAAGATAGGATAGGATAGGATACCTATGACGATGGACATCGAGGGATGAGAAATGACAAGCGAAGCTGAGAGGATATCAGATACCTTACTCGGCGGATGTGTAAAAGATAGGATTGGATAGGATAGGATACCTTACTTGGCGGATATGTAAGAACATTGTACGAACTTTGACGAACGTAGCTCGAATGCAGTCATAAATTGACTAGCTAAATCCTCCTTACTCGGCGATACGTACGACAAACAATGAACATAGCTGGAATGCAGCTCACAATTCTTCTCTATTTTGCTCAAGTCTTCTAGTTCTCGAAACGTGTGGATCAGATAAATGTTCTAGTTCTCGAAACATTAAACTACACAGTTACGAGTGAAATACAAATTAATGGGCTCAATTTCTGAGCCAGATGCACCCTTCACGTTGCTAGAGTCTCCCTCATCGGAGGAGATGCTGATGGGTCAGCAAGGCCTTACACGAGAAGACCGAGATCTTCGCGGCTCCAAATCCTCTTCGTCGTCAGAGATTACAACGGTCGTAATTGGAGAGTGTGTAACAGAGATGTTTACAGATACTGGGGGATCAGAGCGGCTGGGTGTGCTGCCCGGCGTGTTGATTACCACAATATGTCCTGTGCCCTGGATATCCACGGTTGTATTCCCCCCACTGTGAGGTGTTCCCCGTCGTTGGGAGCGCTCGTTCGGGGTCTCGGTACGACGATGAGGGGTCATGGGAGGTGGGATTCCCCATCGTTGGGGGTGCATGTTTGGGGTCTCAGTACGATGATGAGGGGTTATGGGAACTGGGGTAGTGTGTCGGACTTCCAGAAGGGGAATGTTGGGAGGAGGTCCGGTCTGGTTCACACGACGCGCGTCATGACGCGGAGTCCCAGGGGCGGGAGGAGGGGGTTGTGAAACATTGCGTGGACTGCGGGCTACAACACGATCCTCTCGCACCACTTCCACACTGCCTTCATCATAGATCTTGGTGTATAACTGGAGTGCCCTGGCGAATGTATGAAATTTTTCTACTCGGGGATTCGGAACCCCCGTGGTCCTGAATTTAGCTCGATTCCTAACTGAGCATCAAAAATTGAAATGAGCAGCAAAGCGAGGCGAGCCCTCACCATGAAAAAAAATTCCAACGGCAAAACCCCTGGAGATAACATAATACTTTTCTGTATAGCTGGGATCCTCGAAATCTGCCGGAGTGGGAATCGTGATGGGATGGGTCTCTCTGTCATGGCGCGGGCTACGACAAATGACCTGTTGATCACTGACAACCTCAACCTCACCATCATGGTACATTTGAGTGTACAGTTGGAGTGCCTCCAGAAATGTCGCTATCTTCTCCCATCGTGCATCACACATGGTATTCGGGACTTTCACTTGAGCCTCGTTCCTATGACAAAAGATGTGGAGCCGCACAACATACATAAAATCTGAACTTACCAGGAAAAGAAAATGCCAACCGCCAAGCCACGCGTAATAACGTAAAACCAATCTGCATATTTGGGACACTCAATGTCCTGGGGCCTAGGCAACGCGATGATCGCAACGCTTGCTGCAGCCTCATCAAGGATCGCCTCCGATATCGGAACATCAATTGAATCGACGACCAAACCCCTGGATGGCGCTGTGGGCACTTGTGACGGTTCTCTGGCTGCAATTGTGGAGAAATAAGTAGGCGGACATAGAGAAAAAGAGTGGGAAACAGACTTCGAGCTGTCCTCCCATGTGACGATGGGGGTAGCAAAGGGGGGGATGTATAATTGGGAGGATTGAGTAGCTGGGTCATAGTTCGGGACAAGGATCATAATGTATCAAACGGACACACAATACGAAATATGACACACCTAAGGGGTATCCCGCGTCGGAGGGATAAAAATTCAGAAATCTGCTATGGCAGCAACATGCCAGCTCCAGTATATCAGCGTGTGTCCTGGCACTCAGCGCATCCATTGGCGTGAGTTGCCTCTCTTGCGTTTTTATCCCTCTTGTTTGCGTCAGTGATGCCTCGTCAAAACCGCATTCCGAAACCGAAGCGGGGTCATCCTTCGTTCGCCAAAGGATCCAAGAAGGAGTTCCTTGAGAACTTGGCCCCAGATTTCCTTGAGGCCCATACCCAAGGTCATGACGCGGCCGGCAGGTTTTACGACCGCGTTGCAAACAGTTGGCTCCGTAAATACAGATTTGACCTCCCGTTTCATGAGGATTTTGAAGGTCCCCCACCGGAAAATGACCTTGTTGACGATCCGATGAACTTCGTGGGCCTCGATGATGAAGAAATCAGTCGACGAGTGAATCTGATCAAGAAGTTGCAGAAGGTGAGCACGGTTGATGCACAGAAGAGATACGGTACTCACGGCCTTTCGTAAATCACAGAACTTAGGCCAATGGTACCGTCATAAGTACGGGACCCGTAGCGCCATCGCTAGCGAGGGCATTTCGCACCTGCTGAAGGGTATGGCTGACAGCTCAAAGGAACGTCCAAGAAAGGCCGTTGCAGTGAATGTCTATTCCCAGCGGTACTACCAGGAATGACTGAAAGCCGAATTTGATGCGCAATAAGAGGACGTTAAATCTGTCGTTCCGTCTCGTGAGCAGTTGGTGATGACGAAGGAGTTTGTAGGTGATTCGTGGAATAAAGAGACCATAGAGTTTCGCCGTGCCCTGCAAGAGGAAATTGATCAAGAATACGACGCTCAATTAGAGAAATGGAAGAAGGAAGAGGGGACATGGCAGCCAATGACCGCTCGCGAGTACTATGATGCCGTACAAGACTGCTCGTCTGTTGTAGCGCCATTTGCGGATGCCCTGTCTCAACGCATGGGGATGTACATTGCCGTTTTGATGGTGGGACCTCTCCATGATGGAGAAATCGGTGTGAGAAGGTAAGTGCAGTGTGGCCTCTCCCTAAATCAAGTGATGCTCACGGCTATTGTTTTCAAGCGTGCACTCTACAATTGACGGCTCCGGTGTAACAGATATCTGGCCACAATATGAGAAAGCGAAATACATGATGACTGAGGCGTCTCTGAAGGCATACGGAGCATGGATGTTCAGTGAGTCTCTTGAGGGTATAAATGAGGTGGCACTCACCTTCCTCCACTCTAGCAAAGAAGGAATGCGAAGACCGACGTTACAATCCTGATGCACCTGTCATAGAGGCAGATGAGTTAG